>Ga0335080_10004278_pt1 | contig 14550 bp, 10 predicted proteins | sample Lox_Sample_34_FD_206720 | JGI IMG/M metagenome (GOLD analysis project Ga0335080, IMG submission 206720) | Soil microbial communities from Loxahatchee National Wildlife Refuge, Florida, United States - Lox_Sample_3.4 | ecosystem: Environmental > Terrestrial > Soil > Wetlands | place: USA... | reverse complement strand
CGTCACCTTGGCGAATTTCACGCCGAGCGACGCCTTCACGTATTGGGGCGCGCTCGGTCTCAATGTCGATCCCAACCGCCTCACCGTGGTCAATATCGATGGCGGGGCGGGGCCGGCGAGCGATAGCTCCGGGTCCGATGAGACGACGCTCGATGTCGAGCAGTCCGGCGGCATCGCCCCGGCTGCAAGAATAATCGTCTACCAGGCGCCGAACACGTCGCAGGGTTTCCTGGACGCATTTGCTGCCGCAGTTCAAGGCAACCATGCGGATTCGATATCGACCAGCTGGGGATTCTGGGAGGGACTTGATCACGGCGTATTGGTCCCCCCGAACGTCACCGATCCGTTCACGGGTCAGCTGGTCACATTCGCACGAGCCGCGCATGAGCTCTTCGTGGTGGCGGCGCTGCAGGGCCAGAGCCTGTTCGCCGCGACAGGCGACTCCGGCGCCTTCGACCTGTTCCCGGTGCTTCCTCCACCGGCGTTCACGTTCCCGTTGAGCGTCGACTATCCGGCCGCCGACGCGGCCGTCACCGCGGCCGGAGGCACGACGCTGCCCGCCACCCTGAACTTCGCGCTGCCGAGCGGACCCTTGTCCATCAACATCCCGACGGAGCGCGTCTGGGGCTGGGATTATTTGAAGCCGCTCTGCGATGCGTTTGCGCTTGATCCGATCGCCTGCGGGATCTTTCCGGCCGGTGGAGGCGGAGGCGTCAGCGTCTTTTCGCCGGTGCCATTCTATCAGCTGGCAACCGCAGGGGTGCAGAAGAGCCAGCCAGGCCAGACATTGAGCGAGGTGGACATAGCGCCGGCGCAGACCCTCTTCACCTTTCCGGCGAATGTCCGTGGACGTAACGTGCCCGACGTCTCCTTCAATGCCGACCCGGAGACGGGATACATCGTGCTCTATACGTCGGACGTGAACGGGTTCTCGGTCCTGCCGGGCAGCGGCGGTACGAGCTTCGTGGCGCCGCAGCTCGCCGGCGTGACCGCGCTGCTGGCGCAGAACGCTGGACACCGGCTCGGCCTGCTCAATCCGCTGCTCTATGGGCTGGCGCTGCTGGGCGGCACCCATGGCCCCGACACCGTGTTGAACACCGTCTCGGCTGGCGACAACTGGTTCTATGCAGGGCGCAACGGCTACAGCCCCGCGGCCGGCCTCGGCACGCTCAACGTGGCGAACCTGGCGAAGAGGATGAAGCAGCTTCCCGTGGCATTGCTCGCGGCGCAGCACGCGAACTGAGGGAGGAGCCGACGCAGTGCGATCCTGGCCGGCTAGATCGGCACCGCCATGGCCTCGAACGCGCTGTCGCAATTGATCAGGTCGACGCGCTTCTGCACGATGCGGAAGCTCGCGCCGTCGCGCCGCAGCCGGTGCTGCTGGCGGCCCGCAAACAGGCGCTGCCGGTCGTCGCGGTACTCGACCATGATCACGGTCGAGCCGACGAGGTATTCGCCCTTGGCGTCGTCCGCCGCGTCGACCACGATGTTGCCGACCAGATGCGCGGTGCGCGAGGGCGGCGTCTGCACGTGGATGCGCGGATGCTCGAGCCGGTCGACCCGCGTTTTCATCAGGTTGCGGTCGTCGTAGAACAGGGAGGCCTGGTCGAGCGGGTTCGGCTGGTCCGGCACCGCCGGCACCCAGTAGGTTCCGTCCTCGGCGAACAGGCCCATCCAGTCGCGGAAGCGCCGCGCGTCGAGCAGGCGCGCCTCGTGCACGATGAAGTCCTCGAACGGCTTGCGGTCGACGCCCGCGACGCCGCCGACATCTCCCGCGGCGTCCGCCATCACGCGGCCTCGCGCATGTAGCCGGCCCACGCCTTGTACTGGGCGCGCACCACCATCTCGTGGGTGGCGAGCTCGCGCGTGGCGTTGAGCTCGCGGTCGGGCTCCTCCTCGCCGAGACCGCGCGAGATGTCGACCCAGGGGGTCGCAGTCGAGCGCAGGCCCTTCTGGGTGCGCGCGAAGGCCTCGAGGTCGTCGGTCTGCACGAATGAGGCGGCCGAGTGGGTGACGTTGAGCAGGCGGATGTTGGCGCTGTTCATCGCCGCCGGCGCGCCGATCAGGCGTACCGGGAAGACGTTGACCTCGGTGCGGTCGACTGCGATCGGCTTGATGACGCGCACGTGGATGTTCAATCCCATGATCGACATGTTGGGATAGATCAGCGAATTGTGCAGTCGCGGGGTAAGGATCTGCTCGGCGCGGGCGGTGCCGACCTTGTCGGCGAGGGCGCGCTTGTAGGCGTCGAAGGTCGGGCTCGAGCGTTTGCCCTCGTCGAGGCTGGTATGGCTGGTCCAGCCGTGGCCGTTGCCGACGATGTAGCTCTTGCGGCCCTTCCAGACTGCCGCCGTGCTCTTCTTGTCGCTGGCGATGACGGTGGCGCCTTTCTGGTCGCCCTCGCGGCGGGCGAACTGCACGCCCTCCTTGCTGACGGTCGAGGCGTGGCCGAACGGCACGTGATAGGAGTCGAGCACGTTCTCGATCTGGAGCTTCCAGTTGCCGTCATAGACGTAGCGGTGCATGCCGGCGTCGAACGCGAGCTCGCCCGCGGGCGCGCGGTCGACCAGGTCGTCGATGTTGCCCTTCATCGGGCCGATGTGGTCCTCGAAGCTCGGGCCGTCGGCGGCGAGGCTCGCGAACACGAAGCCGCGGTACACGCCCGTGCGCGGCGTGCGGGCGAGGCCGTACTCCTCCTTGCGGAAGCCGGCCGCGCAGCCCTCCGGCACCGGGACGCCGACCAGGGTACCGTCCATGTCGAAGGTCCAGCCGTGATAGCAGCACGCGAGGCGGGTCGCGTGGCCGCACCGCTCGTTGACCACTCTTGCGCCGCGGTGGGTGCAGCGGTTGAGCAGCACGTGGATGTTGCCGTCGTGGTGGCGCGTCATGATCACCGGCTGGCGGCCGAGGTCGGTGGTGATGTAGTCGCCGGACTTCGGCACCTGGCTGGTGTGGCCGACGAAGAGCCAGGCCCGGCCGAAGATCCGCTCCATCTCCAGCTCGAAGATGTCCGGATCGGTATAGACCCGGCGGTGCACGCGCCCCGGCTCGATCAGGCGGCCGATCTCGTCTTGCGTGCGGTCGAGCATGAGCTTGCCTCGCTGCGGGTTTTTTGCGCGCGACGGAGTGTAGGCGCGGGGACCGGGCAAGGGAAGGGCGCGGCGCGCCGCTACTTGACGGCGCCGCCGGTGATGCCGCTGATGAACCGATCGAGGAACAGATTGTAGGCGATCGCCACCGGGACGCTGGCGATCAGGGCGGCGCCCATCAGCTCGCCCCAGTAGAAGACGTCGCCGCGAATGAGGTCGGTCGCGACCCCGAGGGTGACGGGCTTCTCGGCCGAGGTCGAGATGAACGTCAGCGCGTAGACGAACTCCTGCATCGTCAGCGTGAACGCGAAGATGACGACGGTCAGGATCGCCGGCACCGACAGCGGCAGCACCGTCTTCACAAACGCCCCGAGCACGGTGCAGCCGTCGACGATCGCGGCCTCCTCGATCTCGCGCGGGACCGACTTGAAGAACCCCATCAGCAGCCAAGTGCAGAACGGGATCGTGAAGGTCGGATAGACCACGACCAGAGACCACAACGAGTCCTGCAGGCCGAGGCCGGAGACGACCCGCGACAGCGGGAGAAAAAGCAGCGTCGGCGGCACCAGGTAGGTGAGGAAGATGCCGATCCCGAGCGTCTCGCCGCTGCGCCCCGGGGCGCGCGCGAGGCTGTAGCCAGCGGGAACCGCCACCGCGAGCGTGATCGCGACCACACACACCCCGATCAGGGCGGTGTTCATGAGCCACTGGACGAACAGCGTGTCGGTGAACAGGTACTCGAGATGGGCGAGCGTCGGCGCGGCGTTGAACCAGTAGGGATTGGATTCGAGGTTGTAGAGGTCGCCGTCGGTCTTCAGCGACGTGATCAGCATCCAGTAGAACGGGAAGGCGGAGAACGTCACCAGGACGACGACGGCCGCGTAGAACGAGCCCGTTGCTGCAATCCTCCGCGCGACGGCGACCATGTCAGATCTCCCGGCGCCGCAGCATGCGCAGCAGGAAGATCACCGCGACCAGCAGGAAGGGAAAGAGGAAGAGGCAGATCACCGCGCCATGAGCGACGTCGCCCGACAGGATTCCGACCTGGAAGGCGAGCGAGCCCAGCACCTGCGTGCCGTTCATCGGGCCGCCGCGGGTGAGCAGGTAGACGACGCTGAGATCGGTGAATGTGAACACGGTGCCGAAGATCAGCGCGATCATGATGATCGGCGCGATGATGGGCAGGATGATCTGGTAGTTGCGCCGCCAGAAGCCGGCGCCGTCGATCGTGGCGGCGTCGAGCACGTCCTTCGGCACCGAGGTGAAGCCGGCGATGAAGATCACCACCCCGAACGGAAAAAGCCGCCAGGCATGCACCACGGTGACGGCGATCATCGCCAGGTCCTGCTGGCCGAGCCACTGCCACGGCTCGGCCGGATCCATCAGGCCGACCGCGATCAGCGTCCAGTTGATCACGCTGTAGAGCGAATCGAACATCCATTGCCAGGCGAGCGTGGCGAGCGAGACCGGCACGGCCCACGGCAATACCACGAGCGCGCGGGCGAGGCCGCGGCCGCGGAATTCCTGCATCAGCAGCATGGCGCCGAACTTGCCGAGCAGGAGGCCGATCACCTGTGCGCCGATGGTGAACACCAAGGTATTGATCAGCGTGCGCCGGAAGACCTCGCTCGCGATCACGTCGGTGAAGTTCTTCAGGCCGATGAAGCGGTAGGTCGGGTCATAGATCGTGTAGGCGCTGACCGCGTAATAGATCGCGAGGAGGAACGGGAGGGCGACCAGGACGAGGACATAGAGAATTGCCGGGGCGATGAACAGCGGGCCCATGATCTCCGGGCGATCGAGCAGGAAGCGGGATTTCGCCCGTGGTGCCGGAACGGCGAGTGCGGTCATGGCGGCGTCCCCTGCGGATTGCGGACGCTGCGGCCGTCCCGGTCGAAGTAGCGCAGCTCCTTCTCGCGCACGGCGAACTTGTGCCAGGCGCCGGGCGAGATCCCGTCGAGCGCCGCATGCGCCGGCAGCTTGGCGGTGACCTCGCGCTTTGCGGCGCGGCCGTCGAGCGCGCCGTAGAGGATGCGCTCCGAGCCGAGGTACTCCAGGCGCTCGATGCGAAACGGAAACTCGACGACCGGTGCGCCGTTGAGCAGCTCCCTGGGCAAAAAGTTCTCCGGGCGGAAGCCGAGCGAGCCGCCGTCGCGCTCGATCAGGTTCATCGGCGGCGTGCCGAGAAAGCTCGCGACGAACTCGTCCGCGGGCTGCTCGTAGATCTCGGCCGGCGTGCCGACCTGGCGCAGGCGCCCGCGATCGATCACCGCGATGCGGTCGCCCATGCCCATGGCCTCGACCTGATCGTGCGTCACGTAGATCGTGGCGGTGCGCACGGTCTTCTGGAACTGCTTGAGCTCGCTGCGGGCGCTGGCGCGCAGCTTGGCGTCGAGGTTCGACAGCGGCTCGTCGAGCAGAAAGACGGACGGGTCGCGCACCAGCGCGCGCGCCAGCGCGACGCGCTGGCGCTCGCCGCCGGACAGCTGGCGCGGGCGGCGCTCGGCGAGGTGGTCGATCGAAAGCAGTCCCGCCGCCCACGCGACCTTGCGCTTGATCTCGTCGCGCCGCATGCCCTGCGTACGCAGCGGGAAGGCGATGTTGTTCCACACCGTCAGGTGCGGGTAGAGCCCGTAGCTCTGGAACACCATGGCGATGCCGCGCACCCGCGGGGGCTGGTCATTGACCACCTCGCCGTCGATCAGCACCTCGCCCGAAGTGGGCTTCTCCAGCCCCGCGATGATGCGCAGCAGCGTGGTCTTGCCGCATCCCGACGGGCCGAGCAGCACCATGAACTCGCCGTCGCGGGCCGTCAGGCTGATGCCGTCGACGGCGGGGACGTCGCCGAAGCGCTTGGTAATGTCATTGGTCGAGACAGCGGCCACGTCCACCTCCTGGCGCGCGTGAGAGAACGACGGGCACCGCCCCTTGTGCCGCGTCCTCGATGCTCGTTGCGGCGGGGGGCGGCGCCGAGCGTCGCCCCCCGCCATGGCAGCCTCAGGTTCGCGTCGCCCACTTGTCGTAGATGAGCTTGATCTCCTTGCTCGCCCACTTGACGGCATCTTCCGGCGACATCTTGTTGGTCGCCGCATTCGCCATCATGTCGGGAATGATGAAATTGTCCGCCACCTCGTCGGCGGCGGGCGTCGACGGGCCGGGATGGCCGAATACCGCGCACCATTCCTCGGCCGTCTCAAGCACCTTGAGCTTGTCGGCCGGATGCGAGCTCGGATCGTTGGACAGGATCGGCAGCGGCTTCGGCACCATGTTGGCGAACAGCGGGTGGTCGTATCCGGTCGAGGCCTTGAACGCGTCGGTATAGTGATCGGCGTAGTGCTTGAGGAATTCGAGGGCAGTGTCCTTGTTGCGCGCGAATTTCCAGATCATGTACGAGTTCGGCGCCGATCCGGTCAAACGACGAACCGTGCCGGCGGGCGTCTTCCAGATCGCGATCTTGTCCGCCAGCGCCGGATTGGATTTCTGGATCGTCCGGTAGGCCGAGATCGGATTGTGGATCCACGAGCCGCGGCTGGAGGCGAGGAACCGGTTGTTGCCGGCGTCGTCCCACGACAGCACCTCGGACGTCATCGCCTCGGCGTAGAGCGCGCGGACGAACTTGACGGTTTCAAGCGTGGCAGCCGAATCGAGCATCACCTGCTTGCCGGTCTCGTCGCACACCGTGGCGCCGTGGCTCCACAGCATGGCACGGGTCGAGTTGTTGGAATCGACGCAGTGCGACAACGCGATGCCGATCGGATTTCCCTTCTTCTTGAGCTTTGCGCCGCCGACGCGCACGTCCTCCCAGGTCTCCGGCTTCATGCCGATCTCGTCCCACAGGTCCTTGCGGTAAAGCCCCGGGAAATCGATGAAGAAGTCGGGAAACGCGACCCAGTTGTTGGTGCTGTCGTTCCAGGCGATCTGCCGTCCGATCGGCAGCACCTTGCCGTGCTTCCCCTCGACGTCCTTGATCAGCGAGGTCATGTCGTAGGCGTACTTCGCGTAGAGATGCGGACCGCCCGAGCCGTTGAAGCCGAAGATGTCGTGTCCGGACCCGGCCGCGACCTCGGCGGCGGCGCGCGCCGGCAGCTCGAGGTGCGGGATGTGGTCGATGGTGACCTCGACGTTGTTCTGCTTGCCCCAATCCTTGGCGAAGCCGTCGATCCACTTGTCGTATTCGGGAATGAAGTGGCTCCACTGAATGATCTTCAGTGTCTTGGTCTCGGCCCAGGCGGTGGACACGAACGGTGCCGAAACTGCCGGCGCCAGGCCGGCAGCCCCCGCGATGACGCTCGATGTCTTCAGGAAATCCCGTCGCGTGACGGAGCGATTTCGCCGCTGTCCTCTCGATGTCATCGCAATCCTCCTCGTTGCAGGGGTTGATGGTGGTTTCTTCGATTCCACTCCTGAGCTGGCGATCGATTCCAGGCATCGGTGGGCGAATTGGCGGCCCGCCTGGATCGTCGTCGATTCCCGCCGGACGGGTTGGAGACGGATTACGGATGCGGGACTCACAGGCGCCCGTCGGCATCGGCCGAGCATTTGGCCAACGTCGATGGCGCCGGCTCTTTCGCGCATAGTGCGCGCCGCACTTCACCGCCGGACCGGTCCGACGGGCACTACCCATTCGGCGTCCGCATTATGGATATGCGCAATCAGCGGGACAACTGGCAAAACTGTCACACAGCGTGCCGAAAAGGAGCTTTTCGCAGGATCGAAGAACCTGGCCGTCCGCCAGCCCGGATAGGGGTCGGCCCGCGGCGACGCGCATATACCACGGCATGCTGCGCCGCGGCGCGCTCGATCGGCTCTCGCGATGGTTTCGATCGGGAGCGGCCCATGGCGGCGTGCAGACCGGCAGGGCCGCTGGCAATCGCATTCGCAGAATCGCCCGCAGCCGCGCCAACCTCATGGGATCGATGGGCGATGTCCGGAACTTCGCCGCACAACTTGCGTTTGCCCCAAAACCGAAAAGCGGGGCGCCGCAGGAGCTGGCCATGTCGCAGCCAAGCCGTAGGTCCTTGCTTGCCGGAGCAGCGCTGTTCACCGCCGGAACCGCGATGGCGCAGGACAACGCGCTTCAACCGGTCGAGGGCAACCAGGGCGCGCCGATGCTCGGACCGCGCAATCCGCCGCGCGAGGGGCAAAACCGGGATTTCGTCCAGCCGCCCGCGACCGATCACGGCGCCGTGCCGAATTTGAAATTCTCCTTCGCCGACACGCATATCAAGATGCGCGAGGGCGGCTGGTCGCGCGAGGTCACCGAGCGCGAGCTCCCCATCGCCAAGACCATCGCGGGCGTCAACATGCGGCTCGCCGCCGGCGGCGTGCGCGAGCTGCACTGGCACAAGGAGGCCGAGTGGTCGTTCATGCTGGCCGGCAGCGCCCGCATCACGGCGGTCGACACCGACGGCCACAACTTCGTCGCCGACGTCGGGCCGGGCGATCTCTGGTACTTCCCGGAGGGCATCCCCCACTCGATCCAGGGCCTGCAGCCGGACGGCGCCGAGTTCGTGCTCGCCTTCACCAGCGGCGCCTTCAGCGAGGACTCGACGTTCGCGATCACCGACATGTTCGCCCACATGCCGAAGGACGCGCTGGCGAAGAATTTCGGCGTGAGCGCGACCGCGTTCGACCGCCTCCCCAAGACCGAGAAGTTCATCTTCAAGACCGACCTGCCGCCGCCGCTGCAGAACGACGAGATCGCGGGCCCGAAGGGGCACGTGCCGCAGGACATGAAATTCCACCTGCTGCAGATGGAGCCGATCAACTCGCTCGGCGGCCGCGTGCGCATCGCCGATACCAGGAACTTCCCCGTCGCCAAGAACATCGCCACCGCGCTGGTCGACGTCGACCCCGGCCACATCCGCGAGATCCACTGGCATCCCAATACGGACGAGTGGCAGTACTACGTGTCGGGCAAGGCGCGCATGACGGTGTTCGCCGCCGAGGGGCGGGCGCGCACCTTCGACTTCCAGGCGGGCGACGTCGGCTACGTGCCGATGTCGATGCCGCATTTCGTCGAGAACGTCGGAAACGAGCCGCTGCGCTTCCTCGAGCTGTTTCGCGCCTCGCACTACGAGGACGTGTCACTGGCGCAATGGATGGCGCTCACCCCGCACGAGCTGGTGCAGGCGCACCTCGGGCTCGACCGGGCGCTGATCGACCAGATCCGCAAGCAGAAGCAGCCGGTCGTGTGACGAGGCGGGATCCCGGTCTCACATGCCGCAAATGCGGCGCGCCCGGTCCGCAAGGGTGTCGGAGCCCTTGTTCGCCTCGACCTTCTCCAGCCGGATGTAGTTGCGGCGGTAGCACTCGTCGTTTTGCGAGTCGCCGCCCGGGCCGAAGATGCGATCGGTGTGGGGGTTGATGCGGCCGCCGAGGCCGTCCACGTGGCCCATCGCCGCCGGGCCGATGCGAACGGCGTTGTTCAGCGCCATGGCGTAGGCGCCGGTGGTGGCGAGCGCGATCGTCGCCGCGCCCGCCGCGGTCACCGCGATGGCGCCCGAGGCCGCGAGGAATTTCAACGCCATCAACGACTTGCGGGGGATTGCGCGCGCCATGCCTCAGTCTCCTCTGCGCCGATGCCCATGCTCTTTTGCCCCTTGGTCGCGCGAGGGCACACTTAAGTTCAATAGACTTCGGATGAAGGTGGCGAGGAAAGGAGCCGGGGCACCGACCGTGTGGTCGCCCCGCCGTCAGGCCCGCCGGCCGGAAATCCGGCTATTTGAACGCCGGATCGTTCGCCGCGTCCTTGCGCGCCTTCCAGTCGAGCGAATAGTACTGGCCGCGATCGCGCGCCCACGGATCGAACGCATTGACGACGTGGGACAGCTCGCCCGCGAGCTCGGGGATCGCGCGCTGCAGGATGCGCTTGAGCGGCAGCACCTCCTGGCGGTGCCCGTTCGGCTCGCCGTCCTCCCATTGCTCGGTCGGGCCGTTGTTGTTGACCCAGTCGTAGCCGAGCTGGGTGTAGACCTCGGGCCGGAAATCCGAGGTGAAGAAGCGGTCGCTGAACAGGCGCCGCGACGCGTTGATGATGAAGATGTGGAACTGGGTCTCCGAGATGGCGAATCCGTGCGGGTGGGTCATCTCGGCGAGGTAGCCGACCACGATGTCGACGTCCTCGATGTTGTCCACCGTGCTGCCGTTCGGGTGGCCGAGGCAGTCGTTGATCGGCCGCCCCTCAGGGTCGAGCTGCGCGGTGGTGATCGGCTTCGATGCGTCGCAGACGTGCTGGCCGTAGACCTCGCGCAGCGTCGCGATCAGCTTGCGCTGCGCGGCGAGCGCGGGACTGCCTTCCGCCAGGCGGCGGTCGACGAAGTCGTCGAAGCTCGTGAGCTGACGCAAGCCGATCTGACGGCGGAACTCGTTGAAGCGCGGAATGCCGCGTTCCCGGTCGCGGATGATGTCGAGCGCCGCGATGTCGATCTTCGTGTCGAGCCGCGGCGAAAGGTCGAGGTTCTGCAGGAATTGCGGATGGTTCTGCAGGGTCAGCGCGCCGAGCCGCTGGCGCCCCATGCTCAGCGCCCAGTCGGCGAGGCCGCCGTCATGCATCGCGGCGGTCGCTTTCGCGCGGAACGTATCGATGACGGGAATGCGGCGGCTGACGACGTTCGGCTCGCCGATGTCGCGAAACTCGATCATATCCGGCACCAGCGGATGCAGCCGGTAGACCGAGATGAACTCTTCCGGGAAGTTGAACGGCGCGCCGAAATGGTTGGCCTCGCGGCTCCCGATGATGCCTGGTCCGGACGCGAGCGCTGCAAAGAGCTGGTTGGCCTCCTTGGCACGCGGCGAGCGGCCCAGCACCGCGACGATATCCCGGGTGATCTGCGCGGCTTGCCGGAAAGCTTCCGAATCGGGGTTCTTATTCTTGAACAGGCCCGACCAGTTGCCATTCATCGCAAGGTAAAGCGGCTCGTCGTAGAGGAGCTGCGTGGTCCACTCGATGGTGTGGATTTTCGCGATCTCGGCCGCGACGACCAGGCGCGCGATCTCGAACAGCTCGTCGTTCGAGACGGCGCGATAGGGGATCGGCTCCGCGGGCCTAGCCGGGTCGCGCAGGCCGGAATCGGCATCCGGCTCGGCGCGCGCACGCTGGCGGAACGCCGCGACGAACAGGTTGTGCTCGCGCACGAACAGATTGTGAAAGAAGCTCGTCCCGATCGACCAGTTGTCGGGGAAGGCGGTGGCCTCCTGGCCGACCCATTCGGGCTGGATCGGGTCGCACGGGGCGGTCGTGGTGTCGCCCGCGCAAGGCGGCGAGAACGTCGGCAGATAACCCTGCCCGTCGTCGCCGCCGCGCACCGGCAGCATCAGGAGCTTGGCCGAGTCGGCCGGATCGCGGCGCACGCGGCGGCGCGAGCGCTCGTCGTAGCCGTAGAGCTGCGAGGCATCCCACCAGGCCGTCACGTTGTTGCGCGTCGTCTTGTAGGCGCGCTCGATCCGGCGGCTCCCGTCGTGTTCGAAGGTCGGCGGGGCCGAGGCATCGGCGATCAGCGCGGCGTCCATCTTGTCGGCCTGGCGGCAGCCCAACTGGGCGGCACGCTCGGGCGTGATCGGCCGCTCGACGCCGTCCACCCGCTCGCTCGTGCAGCCGAGGCTGGTCATCATGTGCGAGCTGTCGTTGCGCGCCTCCTCGAGGTGGGAGAACCAGTCGTGCGTCATGAACTGGATCCAGAAGGCGGCGAGCACGTTGAAGAACGGCGCCTTCACGTAGGCGCAGTCGCCCGTCCCGGCGGGCGTGCCGTGGCCCTGGTTGCAGTCGGGCATCTGGCTCTGGTCGCGCGTGAACAGCTTGCGGCTGATCACCTGGGGGTCCGGACGCATCAGCGAAATGCGGCCGCCGTGGCGGTTCTTCGCCAGATCGTTCTCACCGAGGTCGGGAAACGTCGATTCGAATTCGACGTTGCGGCCGAACAGCTGCCCGGTCGAGCCCATTGCCGGGTTGCGGATATCGTTGCAGATTCCGGACAGGGTGCGGAACCGGACCAGCTGCCCCTTGCACTGCTGGTTGCCGTCGGCGTCGATCGCGAGATCGACAAAATTCGGATGATCGGGAAGAAGCCGCATTTCCTTCCAGACCTTCACGGCGGCACCGTCGCGGCCGCTGCCGTCGCCCAGCAGATAGGTCCTGAAGGTCTTGTTGTCGAACAGGTTGAACTTGATCAGCTCCGTGCGCTGGAATTCGAGGTCGATGAGCGCGCCGTTGACGCCGCGCTTGTTGCGGTTGACCGGGAAGGGGCCGCTGCCGAACTGCTTCGCTTCCGAGTCCGCGTCGGCCGTCGCCCAGTAGTTCGACCAATCGACCCACGGGGTGCCGATCTGGCGGACCGCCGCCTCGCCGCCGCGACAACGCGCCTGCGCCGCGTCGACCTTGCCCTCGAAGCGCTCCGTCCGCTTGTCGGCGATCAGCGGAAGATTGACGAAGCTGTCGAGGCAGGCGGCAAGAACCGGCCCCTCCTGGGCGCCGGCCGGACCGGCAACGATAGAGCCGAGGCAGAAGGCTGCGGCGATGGCGGTGCGGCGCCTGCACATGAATCCCTCCGTCGAGCTTGCCGAGGCTGGACGACAACGGGTCACGCCTCGTGTCTGCAACCAATAGCTATATCATATACCTATGACAACTATAGGAGAATGGCGAATTGTTGACGTCCGCCGCTCAGCCGGGCGCAATCCGATCGATCTCCGCCAGCTCATCGGTATCGAGCTGCCAGCCGGTCGCGCCGGCGTTCTGGCGGACCTGCTCGGGCGTGCTCGCTCCGGCGATCACGCTGGCGACCTCGGGCCTGGCCAGGAGCCAGCCGAACGCGAGCTGCAGGAGCGTGCGGCCGCGCGCCGTGCAGAACGCTTTCAGCCGCTCGACGACGCGCAGGTTCGCGTCGTTGAGGACGCGGTCGGAGTAGCGCGGGTTGGCGAGCCGCGTGCCGGCGGGCAGCGGCCGGCCGAGCCGGTACTTGCCGCTGAGCATGCCGCTGGCGAGCGGGAAATAGGGCAGCAGCGCGAGACGGTGCCGCGCGATCGCCGGCAGGAGATCGCGCTCGATCTCGCGCGCCAGCAGGCTGTACTGGTCCTGCGTGGCACAGAAGGGCGTGAGGTGCTTCTCGCGCGCGACCTCCTGCGCCGCGTCGATCTGCCCGGGCGAAAAATTCGAGCAGCCGATGTGACGGACCTTGCCGGCGCGCACGAGAGCGTCGAGCGCGCGCAGCGTCTCCTCGATCGGCGTCTTCGCGTCCGGCCGGTGGAAGTAGTAGACGTCGATCCACTCCGTGTTGAGCCGGCGCAGGCTCGCCTCGACCGCCTCGAGCACGTAGCGGCGCGATCCGCCCTGGCGGCGGCCGCTGTCGTCCATCGGCAGGCCGAATTTGGTCACCAGCACGATGTCCTTGCGCCGTGCGCCCAGCGCCTCGCCGAGCAGCGTCTCGGAGGCGCCGCGATTGCCGTAGATGTCGGCGGTGTCGAACAGCGTGATGCCGGCGTCGAGCGCCGCGTGCACGACGGCCGTGGTGGCGGCCCGGTCGAGCCGGATGCCGAAATTGTTGCAGCCGAGGCCGACCGCCGAGACCTGCAGGGTGGTGGCGCCGAATGCCCGTTGCAGCATCGCTCAGCCCGACGGTTCCAGCACGACGTCGGCGTAGCCGCCGAGGATCAGGTCGCGGTCGGCCGCGGCAATGTCGAGCGCCTCGACGCGCGCGACGCAATCGAGATTGCCCATGTCGAACGGGTAGTCGCTGCCGAGCAGCACGTGCTTGGCGCCGGCCGACGCGATCAGGAACTCGAGCGTGTGCTTGGAGTGCAGGATCGTGTCGTAGAACAACCGGCCGATCGACTCCTGCGGCGGATGCTTGAGGTTGACCTTCGGCTCGGCGCGCACCTCGTGGCCGTGGCGGAAGCGTCCGGCCTGGTAGGGCAGGAAGCCGCCGCCGTGCGACAGGCAGACCTTCAGCCCGGGATGGCGCTCGAGTACGCCGCCGAACACCAGGCTCGCGCCCGCAATCGTGGTCTCGAACGGCAGTCCGACGAGGTTCTTGAGATAATAGGAACCGAGGCGTTCGGCGCCGGCCCCAGCGTGCGGGTGCACGAAGATGAAGGCGCCGAGCGCATCGGCCGCCGCCCAGAACGGCTCGAGCGCCGGGTCGTCGAGATTGCGGCCGTTGACGTGCGAGCCGATCATCGCGCCGCGCAGACCGAGCTCGGTCATGGCGCGCGCGAGCTCGCCGGCGGCGAGCTCCGGCGCCTGCAGGGGAACGCCGGCAAGCCCGAGAAACCGGTCGGGATGGCGCTTGATCTCGGCCGCGATCTCGTCGTTCTGCAGCATCGCGCAGGCGAAGCCGAGCGTCGGCTCGTGCTGGTAGAAGAAGGTGAACACGGTCGGCGCCAGCACCTGCACGTCGACGCCGTGCGCATCCATGTCGCGCAGGCGCTGCTCGGTGTCCCACAGCTCGCGCGGAAACGGATCCTG
>Ga0335080_10004276_pt1 | contig 14551 bp, 11 predicted proteins | sample Lox_Sample_34_FD_206720 | JGI IMG/M metagenome (GOLD analysis project Ga0335080, IMG submission 206720) | Soil microbial communities from Loxahatchee National Wildlife Refuge, Florida, United States - Lox_Sample_3.4 | ecosystem: Environmental > Terrestrial > Soil > Wetlands | place: USA... | reverse complement strand
GACTTGATCTCGTTGATTGCGGCATAAAGTGTCGTCGTTTTTCCCGAGCCCGTCGGACCCGTCACCAGCACCATGCCGTACGGCTCACGAATATACTTCCGGAAATTCTTCGTCTCGTCCGCCGAGAATCCCACTACATCCAAACTCAGGCTCTGAAACTTCTCCGATAGCGTTTCCTTGTCCAGGACGCGAAGCACCGCGTCTTCCCCGTGGCTGGCCGGCATAATCGACACGCGCAAATCGATATAGCGGCCTTTGTATTTCACCCGGAAGCGCCCGTCCTGCGGCACGCGCCGCTCCGCAATATCCAGATCGCTTAGCACCTTGATGCGCGAAAGCACTGTGGAATGCCACTCTTTCGCTATCGGCTGCATGGCGTGCTGCAATACGCCGTCGATGCGGTACTTCACCGCCACTTCCCCGTCCCGTGCTTCAATGTGGATGTCGCTCGCCCGCCGCTCCAACGCCGTGAAGATGATCGTCTCCACCAATCGTACGACCGGACTCACGGCGGTGTCGCGGGTCAGCCGGTCTCCCGAAATGGTCTCTTCGGTCTCTTCCTCGTCCTTAGCCACCTGCAGCGTAAACGCTTCGGTCGCTTGTTCCAGCACACGCTGTGACTGTTCCGTGCGCTTCAGCAGATCGCCAATCTGCCTTGGCGTGGCTACCCTGTACGCCAGTTTCTTCCCCAGCAGCAACGGCAACTCATCGCTCAGGATGATCTGGCTGGGATCGGCCACCGCGATCACCAGCGTGTTGTCGTGCATCGCCAGCGGAACAAAGTTGTACCGGAACATCAGGTCGGCAGGAATCGTTCGAAACAGGTCCGGATCAATCCGCTGTTCCATCAGATCGATGAAGCCGCAGCGATAACGCGTCGCCAGACGCTTCGCCTGCTCGCGCTCCTGGTCCAGGTCCGCTGCGCCCGCCGCCGGCAGCGGCGTATTCGTTACTTTGGAATCCGATGTGGCCATGACAAATTACGTCCTTACTTCGCGCTTCCCGATATCGAGAACGAGAAAATTGGCAGATACAAAGAAATCAGAATAAATGCCACCAGCAAACCCATAAACACTAGAATCAACGGCTCGATCAGCGCCACGAGCGCTCCGAGCTTTAACGAAACCTCTTCTTCATAAAATTCCGCCACGCTATTCAGCATGGGCGCCAGTGCGCCACTCGATTCGCCTACTTCAATCATATCCAGCGCCATGTCCGGCATGACCCGGTTCGCGGATAGCGCTCCGTGCAGCGACTCGCCTTCGCGCACCATCTGTGTGGCCTGCGTCACCGTTCCACGAACCAACCGGCTCCCTAACGATTCTGAAGCGGTGGCCAGAGCCGCCACCAGCGGCGTGCCTCCGGTCAGCAACGTTGCCAGCGTTCGCGAAAACTGCGCCACCTGGAACTTCAGCAGCGTCGGCCCGATCACCGGCGTACGGAATTTCAACCGGTCAAACGCGATGCCTCCTTCTTCGCTTCGCGACCAGAAAAAGATCGCCACAATTGTCAGCGCGATCAGTGCCATTCCCCCTACCACATACCAGCGGTAGTCCACCGTAATCGCGATTAATAATTTCGTCGGTCCCGGTAATTCCACTCCCAAATCCTGATAGAGCGCGCCGAACTTCGGCACCACGAAGCTCACCAGGTACGTAACAATGCAGGACGCGACGATGATCAAAAGGGTTGGATACACCAATGCCGCCAGGATCTTTTTCTGAACTCCTGTGCTCACCTTCTGATACGCGATATAGTATTCGAGCACGCCCGAAAGATTGCCGCTCTTCTCGCCCGCCAGAATCGCCGTGGAGTAAACCTTGGAAAAAACACCCGCCTCGTCCACCGCTTCCGACAGCGACTTGCCTTCCCGCACTCGGTCGCGGATTTGCGTAAGAATCGGCCGTAATTTAGGCGAGGAAGCGCGCGTTGCAAGCAGGTCCAGGGCCCGCAGAATCGGCAAACCCGCTTTAATCAATGTGTTGAACTGTTGATTGAGAACCAGGAAGTCGTTGCCGCTTACTTTGCGTTCCTTGCGGACGCCAAAAAAACCGCTTACCAGGCTGCTCCGAGGGGCGACCGAATAGATGTAATAGCCCCTTTCCGCAAGCTTCTGGCGGGCCTCATCCAGTGTTCCGGCAGCCTCGACGTGCGAAAACACACGTCCGTTGGCATCGGCGACGCGGCAGACAAATTCGCCCATAGGTGCGTAGTTTACCTCATTCGGACGGGCCCCAAACAATGCTTTCCGTCAAAGAGACGGCTTATGAGGCAAGTCCAGTTAATCCTACTACTTACTGACGCATCCCCGGCGCTTCCGGTAGCAATCCGTTTACAATGACCGCATCCTTGGGTGGCACAAACTCAAACAGCCCCTTTTCCAGGGGAGGATCGAATTTCCAGGCTCCGAAGGAGAACTCCAGTCGAATTCCACCCTCTTCTGACACCAGTATCCTCACCAGTTCCCCCGAGGGCGATAGCTCCAGAATCGCGACCTTGCTTGGACCGGATTTCAGCTCGGACCCTGACCGCAACGTGCACTCATAAACTTCGTTGACCGGCGTGCTCGGCGGTGTCTGCAACTCAAGCCGCAGATCCGAGCACACTCTCGACAGCTTCATATGGGCGGTCAGAAATGCCAACGGCGTGCGCCAGTCTTCGCTTTGCTTCGTCGGCATCCGTGTCACGGTATGATCCGCGGGCGAGTAAAACCATACGTACTTGCCATCTACCAAAAACGTGTTCTTCTCCGGCGATTCATAATCCCAGCGCATCCTGCCAGGGCGCTGAAAATACGCTACCCCCGCCTCGGCCCGCACCTGCTTTCCATTCTCGTAATACCGCTCCAGAAATTTCGCTTCCATCGCATGCGCCGCGGAATATCGCGACTCGAAGCGTTGAACCACGGAATCGCCACCGTTGGCTATGGTAATGACTGACAGGCTGGCGAGCAGAAACAAGAGGAACCTATGCCGCATGCCCATGAGCTTAGCAGCATTGTGAGAAAAGGTCCCAGTCGGACGCTCGAGCCGCCGGATCCCAGCCGCTACTTCGTTGCTCCGTGGTTCTCGCTCATCCCCGCGATTCCCGCTATCGCTGGATCCACCCGTTTCGAAAGCCGAGCACGGAACTCCCGCCCGGTCTCATAGACGAAATACACCGCCAGCAACAACATTTCCGGTTCGATGGCGTGACGGTATCGCGGCTGCGTGAACGTAATGTAGTAAACGAGCGGATAGAAAAACATCAGCCAGAAAAATAGCCACCCGCCGTTGACACGATAACCGATCGCCGTAATCAGTCCCAACAGCATCAGGGCTGATAACGGCCAAAACAAATAGCGGGGCCACATGTCAACATAATCGCTTCCTGTCCAGAACCCGACGATCCGCGTTGCGCACAGCGACGCAAATTCACTTGGATACTGCTTCACGAATTGAATCGCGGCTTGTTTCTTCCCCGCCACATATGCAACTTCGCCCACTCGGGCATATTCGGTCCATTCCCTTTTATTTTGGGTGGGATGCCGGCCGTACCAACCGAAGCCGTTGCTGCCGTGATAATTGCCCAACGTGAACTCGAACGGTGCGTTGCCTCGAATAAAAACCCACTTCCCGAATACCATTCGATTGCGAACCAGCCAGGGCGCGATCACGGCCGTAAACATCAGCGCCGAAACCAGCGCCGGGCGCAGCCACGGCCGTTGCTTTCGCCACAATTGCACCGCAGGGTAGAGCCCGCAGGCAGGCAAGAACGCCAGCGGAGCCGGATTGATCAGCGCCGCAACACCCCAAAGAAAACCAAAACGTCCCCAAGATTTCACGCTTGAATCGTTCGCGAGCCGCAGCGCGTACAAGAACAGGACACTGAGGAAGAACGCCGAGAAACTTACCTCCCAGATCCACATTGTTGGCCATTGCATAAACGATGGGCCCACCGCCCATACCCACCCCGCAACCAACCCCACTCGCCTCCCCACCGTCAGCTCTCCTATCCGGCAGATGGGAATGCAATTCAGCGCGCCAAATACACAGTTCAGGAACAACATCACGAAGCCGGATGTCGCGGTAAAGCAACCGAAGATCTTGAAAACCACTGCACACAGTGCCGGATACAACGGCGCGAGCCAAGCGGTTGGTCCGGTGGAACCGGCAAACGGCGACGAAAATCCATGGCCTGTGGCCAGGGAATAGGCAACGGCGCCGGTCTCGTATCCAAAACGAAATGGAAAATGAAACATCACTTCCGGTGAGTGCTTGTCAGGCAAGATGGGTGCAACTTCGTAGCTTCTGAGGAACAGCACCAGGCAGACCCGCAGGAACAGGGCCACCAGCACCATCCAAAACAACTGATTGGGTATCCACGCCGGCCAAGAACTGGCGGCAGACAGACTTTGCGTGCTTCTGCGCATTCCCCCAGCCCTCATGCACTCACGCTCATCGACAGCTTCCCGCGGAGCCGGAACGAACATCCTGTTATTTTGCTGTTCGATGGCGCAGGATCGCGCCGCAAGGCGCTTAGTTGCCCACTAGAATCGACTGCGCCGCGCAGCTGCCCTGCCCCGTCCCGATCACAGCACCAGCCGTGTTGAAGCGGATCACACCCGACTGATCTGCACAGAAAGACCGTTGACCGGTCTGCCCAACGGTGAGCGGCGTCCCATTCGCCTCGAACGCTGAGTACACACCGCTGTTCAGGGTGTTCCCCGCCGCGGTAAAGCCATACCCGCTCTTCGTCCCGGAGGTCAGAATGTTGTCCAGCAAGCATGCATTCGTCGATGTCGCCGTGCACAGTCCCGGCGCATTCGATCCCAACGACGCAAAGTCTTGCGCATAACCCAGCCCCCAACTCGAGGCGTAGGCCGTCTCTGCCGTCACGATGGAGCGCATCGAGCCGACCGCCGAAGATTCGTTTGCGGCCAACTTCGAACGCAAGAGATTCGGAATCGCGATCGCGGCAATGATCAGGATGATTACCACCACGATCAGTAGCTCTATGAGTGAAAATCCGCGCTGCTTCTTCATAATACTTAGATGGGAGCACGACGGTTGCCAATGTCTATCGTGCCTCTGATTTGTGTTATCCACTTCGCAACTCACACAATTATCAATACTTATAGCTACTGCCTAAATCGCTTCTCTGCCGGACCGCATCCACTATATGCACGCGCTGACATTTTCTGTCCGCGAGAGTGACATTTGGCGCGACTCCCTGGCTAGATACTGTCCCATTATATGCATACTTTCTGTTCAGAATGACCCCTGGAATCAACAGGATACCCACAAAAAACAAAACGGGGAGGAACCGAAGTTCCTCCCCGCTCTAAAGCCGAAGCTAAAGAAGTTAGTTGCCGAGAACGTTCGTGACTGCTGCACAGGCACCCGCGGCGACGCTGGTCAGCGCACCGGTGGTATCCTGGCGAATCACGCCCGACTGGTCAGAGCAAAATGCGCGCTGACCGCTCGTGCCAACCGTCACCGGGTGGGCGTTCGCTTCGAAGCCGTTGTTGATACCGCTGACCGCGTTCGTGCCGGCGGCCGCGAAGAGATATCCGCTCTTCGTTCCGGCGGTCAAAATGTTGTCAATCAAGCAAGCGTTCGTCGAAGTCGCTGTGCAAGCACCCGCCGCGCTCGAACCGAGAGCCGCCAGGTTTGCTGCATAGCCGAGACCCCAGCTGGACGAATACGTCACCATCGCAGTGTTGATGGTACGCACCGAGCCAACCGCCGAAGCTTCATTGGCGGCCATCTTCGACCGCATCAAGTTCGGGATTGCGATTGCCGCGATGATCAAAATGATCGCCACGACGATCAGCAACTCGATAAGAGAGAAACCCTTCTGCTTCTTCATGAGATCTCCTTGAGAGAGTTAATCGTGCCAGAGCACGCCTACAGTTATGCACCTGTAATGCCAACGCCGCTCAGAATCACCGAAACCGCCATCATCTGCTAACTTACTGCTCTTCCTCTACTTACACAGCCAATAGTACTTTTAGCTCGCTGGGTTGTGCTTCCTAAGGCCCTCCCAACCTGGGATTGTGACATTTTCTGTCACTCTGCTAAGTCAGTTTATGTCATAAAACCCGATACGTCGAGAGCCCTCACAAATTGTGCTTCTTCGCGTAGTGCCGGAACGACCGGTAACTAATCTTTAGCACCTCCGCAGCCTGTGTCCGGACTCCACCCGCTTTCTCCAGCGCCGCTTGCAGGTACCGCTTCTCCGTCTCCGCCACCACTCTCTCGAAGTCCACACCTTCTGCTGGAATTTGCGCCTCGCCCATCGACGCTGGCAGGCCCCCTCCACCCCACCCACTGGCGATCCGGTCGGGCAATACCCCCACAGTGATTTCCCGATCGCTTTCCAGCGCCACGGCACGCTCGATCGTATTCTCCAGTTCGCGCACGTTCCCCGGCCAGTCGTACGACTCCAGCTTCCGCATCGCCTCCGGCGAGATAGCCTCCACGGTCTTCTCCATCGACCGCCGGAAGCTCTCCAGAAAATGGCGCGCCAGCAAGGGAATGTCGTCGCGGCGGTCCCGCAGCGCCGGCACATGCAACGGAATGACGCTCAGCCGGTAATACAAATCTTCGCGAAACTCCCCGCTTGTAATCGCCTTCTCCAAATCCTTGTTGGTCGCCGCAATCACGCGGACATCTACGTCGAGCTCGTCCGTGCTCCCCAACGGTCTGACTTTGCCTTCCTGCAACACGCGATAGAGCTTCACCTGCATCGCCAGGTTCATGTTCCCGATTTCATCCATGAACAGCGTCCCGCCATGCGCTGCCTGGAAAAGCCCACGCCGGTTCTCGTTGGCGCCGGTGAACGCGCCCTTCATATAGCCAAACAACTCCGATTCCAGCAGCGTTTCTGGGAATGCTCCGCAATTGATGGTGATAAACGGAGCCGAAGATCGTGCACTGTTCTCGTGAATCGCGCGCGCCACCAATTCTTTACCCGTTCCGCTCTCCCCCGTTATCAGTACGCGGCTGTTCTGTGGCGCGATCGTCTGGATCAAATCGAAAATCGCTTTCATCTTCGGGCTCTGCCCGATGATGTTGTCCAGTCCGGTCAGCCTCCGCAGCTCGCGCCTCAGATAGCCGGCTTCCTTCTTCCACTTCAAGTTCTCGGTAACTTCGCGCACCGCCACGCGCAGCTGGTCTACCAGGTCATGATCCTTGATCACGTACCGGTTCGCCCCCTCGTTCGCCGCCGCGATTGCGGTCTCAAGCGACGGTACCCCCGTGATCAGCACAAAGTACGAATCCGGAGCCACTTCCCGCGTAAAGCGCAGCAACTCCACCCCGTTTTCGCCCGGCATCCGCACGTCGGAAATCACGATGTCAAAGAGCGACCCTTCCAGCTTGCGCTTCGCCGCCTCGACGTTATGCGCCACTTCCACGCGGTGCCCTTCCTTGCGGAACGTTATCTCCAGCAGTTCGCAGATGGACTTCTCGTCGTCAACCACGAGAATGTGCGCCATCTCGCGCCCTGTTTCCTTCGGTGCGGTTTTGGTTGCTTGCATTGCCCCTCAGTCCATGCGCGGCAGCTCGACCACAAACTCCGCGCCTTTTTCTTTTTCGCTGAACACCGTGATCCGTCCATTGTGCGCCTGCACGATCTGGTACACGATCGACAGGCCCAGGCCGGTCCCTCCCTCGAAATTCGATTGCAGCGGCTCAAAAATCTTCGACTGCTGCGACAAGTCCAGTCCCACGCCGGTGTCGCGAAACCAGATCCGGAGCCAGTCCGGTCTCTGCTCCATCCCCACCGTCAGCGTTCCGCCTTGCGGCATGGCTCGCAGTGCGTTGTCGCACAAATTCCAGAACACCTGTTTGATTTTGCTGGGGTCCACCCGCGAATTCGATACTTGCCCGTTGAACGCACGCACCAATTGGTATTTCTTCACCACTTCTGGATTCCGTTCCATCAACAGCAGCGTATCCTCCAACAGTGTCCGCACATCTGCTTCTTCGAACGCGTAGGACTTCTCCCGCGAGTAATTCAGGAAGTCCGTAATGATATGGTTCAGCCGTTCCGATTCCCGGCCCACAATATTCACCAAATGCTTTTCGTCTTCCTGCAACGGCACCAACCGTCCCAGTTCTTTCACCGCTCCAGCCATTGCCGTCAACGGCTGCCGGATCTCGTGCGCGATCGCCGCTGATAAGCGCCCAACCGCCGCCATGCGTTCCTTTGTCGCCACTTCCTGTTCCAGCCGCCGCAACTCGGTCAGATCCTGGAAATTGAAAACGTAACCGCTGCGAAGCGCTTCGCGGGTTCGCAAGGGCGAAACAGATATACCCAGAACCCGTCTCCGCCCTCCCGGCATCTTGATTTCAATCTCCCGCCGCAACGACAGCCTCTCCGGCAGGCCAACCATATCTTCGATCCAGAATTCCGGCGTGATCTCCCGGAGGTCTTTCCCGCGCAGTTCGCTGAACGACCGGCCAAGAATTTCCTCTCCAGTTCGATTCAGTAGGACCACGCGGCCTTCCAGGTCCGTGGTTACCAGTCCCCCGCGCATCGAATGAATAATGTCCGCTGTGAAGTCCTGCAATTCCAACAACTCTTCCCGTTTCTGTTCGAGTTCCGAACTCTTCCTGCGCAGCGACACCGCCAACAGGCTCGCCAGGTACGCCACGGCCAGGAACGCCGATGCGTTGCTTAAAAACCAGAGCCGGATATTTTCGTAGCTAGGCGCGACCAGCGATGTTCGCGGGATTTTCCCCGCATAGACCAGCGCCGTCGTGAACCCCAGCGCAGACAAACACAGTAACGCCGTCAAAAATGTGATCTGCCGGGAAAACAGGATACTCGCCACGATGATCACCAGCAGGTACAACGACGTAAAGTTGCTGTCCTGGAGGCCCGTGGCATACACCATCGCCGTGACCATCCCCACATCGCACGACACCTGCAGCGCACCCAGCCAGCCGGCTCCCGGCAACAACCGCACCAGAATCAGGTGCAGGATCCCTATGGTGATCCACAGAATGATGATGGGCAGGAAATATCTGGGCGCCCCGGTCGAAGGCGAATACTGTGGCCACACCACGCCCACGCCCAGGATCAGCGCAATCATGAGCAGGCGGACCTTCGTCAGCCACTCCAGCCACTCGCGGCGTGTCAGGATCTGCTCCATGATTTTCAAGCCCGGCATTGCGCCAGGCTCTTCCCCCAAGCACTATCATAGACAAACAAAAGGAGGGCAGCCGTTGTCCGGGCCCTCCTTTTTCCCAAAGAGCAACTTCGCTCTAGTGTCCAGACAGCTTGCCGATCAGCGAGAACAGCGGCAAGTACATCGAAATAACCACGCCCCCGACTACCAACCCGAGGAACACGATCATGATTGGTTCCAGGGCCGTCAACAGGTCCTTCACCGCCGCGTCGACTTCTTCTTCGTAGAAGTCCGCGATCTTCTGTAGCATCGCGTCCATCGCGCCGGTTTGTTCGCCGACCGCAATCATCTGCGTCACCATGCCCGGAAACACTTCCGAATCCTTCAAAGGCTCCGTCAGCGATTTACCTTCTTCGAGTGACTTTCGCACCTTTGTCAGCGCCACTTCGATTACCGCGTTGCCCGACGTCTTCGCCGTGATGTCCAGTCCCTCCAGAATAGGCACGCCGCTCGAGATCAAAGTCCCCAAAGTACGCGTAAACCGCGCCACCGCGATTTTCCTCATCAAGATACCCAGCACCGGCAATTTCAGAATGATCGTGTCAATGGCCATGCGTCCGGTAGGGGTGCCATACCACACCTTAATCATGAAGATCGAAGCGATTAATCCCACAAAGATCAGTAGTCCGAAAATGCTGCCCACGAAGTTACTCGCCGCAATGACGATCTTCGTCGGAAGCGGCAGGTCCACGCCCAATCCCGCGAACAATGTGGCGAAGATCGGCACGACCTTCCACAACAGCAACGTGATAACGCCGCCTGCGATTGTCAGAACGCCAATCGGGTAGACCAACGCGGACTTCACGGCGCGCTGCAACTTCACGTTCTTTTCGATGTAGCTGGAAAGCCGCTGCAAAATGGTGTCCAGAATACCGCCCGTTTCGCCGGCCTCCACCATGTTCGTGTACAACGGATCGAATACCTTGGGGTACTGCTTCATCGCCGCCGACAGCGTGCTGCCACCTTCCACCGACGTCCGCGTGCCAGTCAGCACCTTCTGGAAGGTCTTGTTCTCCTGCTGCGAGGCCAGAATTTCCAGGCACTGGACCAACGGCAAGCCGGCGTCGATCATCACCGAGAACTGCCGCGTGAAGATCGCCAACTCTTTCGCGTTGACGCCCCCGCCGAACGTGGGCAGATTGAACTCCTTGCCCTTCTCGGACATGCGCGTGGGCGTAATCTGCTGGCGCCGCAGCAATTGCTGCAGTTCCGCCTTGTTCGTGGCATTCATCTCCCCGGATACGGGAGATCCCGAGCGATTCGTTCCTTTATATGTAAAGACCGGCATGGTAGTTCCTCCTCCGCCGTCGAAATCCGTATCTTTCTGGCCTCGTCAATTTCCTCTCGTCGCCCGTTTAATGCCTGGCGCCCACCGGCGACTTTCCGGCCGGAGCCCGGCCAGCCGATGGGGTCGTCGAAACGCCCCGATTGATCATGTCCTGCAGCTCGTCGGGGTTCGACGAACGCGATAGCGCCATGTCCAGCGTAATAATCTTCGCGAAATATGCGTTCGCCAGGCCCTGATTGAAGGTCTGCATACCGGTTTGGCCCGTGCCCGTCTGCATCGCCGAGTAAATCTGGTGGATCTTGTCTTCACGGACAAGGTTTCGAATAGCCGGCGTCGGCACCAGCACTTCCATGATCATCACGCGTCCACGGCCATCCGCTCTCGGCAGCAGCGACTGACACAGAATCCCTTCCAGCACCATCGAGAGCTGTGCGCGGATTTGCGGCTGCTGGTGCGATGGAAACACGTCGATAATACGGTTGATCGTCGAAGCCGCCGAGTTCGTGTGCAAGGTCGCAAACGTCAAGTGGCCGGTTTCCGCGATGCGTAGCGCCGACTCAATCGTCTCCAGGTCGCGCATCTCGCCGATCAGCACCACGTCCGGGTCTTCGCGCAATGCCGCGCGCAACGAATTCGCGAACGAGTGCGTGTCCGCGTGAACTTCACGCTGGTTCACCAGGCATTTCTTGTGGTTATGGAGAAACTCGATCGGGTCTTCGATCGTGATCATGTGCTCTTCGCGTTCGGCGTTGATCTTGTCGAGCATCGCCGCCAATGTCGTCGACTTGCCCGAACCCGTCGGCCCCGTCACCAGCACCAATCCACGCGGTTTGTCGCACAGTCCCCGCACCACCGGCGGAAGACCCAGTGCATCGAATCCCTTGATTTCCCATGGAATGGTACGGAACACCGCTCCGACCGCCCCGCGTTGATTGAACACGTTGCCCCGGAAACGAGCCAGGTTCTTTAACCCGAAGGAAAAGTCCAGTTCCAGATTCTCTTCGAAGCGGTGCTTCTGCGCATCCGTTAGAACGCTGTATGCCAGCGATTTCGTATCCGCCGCCGTCAGCGGGGGCATGTCCAGCGGGCGTAAGCGGCCATGTACACGCACGCGCGGCGCGCTGTTCGTCGTGATGTGGAGGTCGCTTCCTCCCATCTCGATCATTTTCTTTAGTAGTTCGCTCAGCGTAATGCCTGCCATGTTCCCACCCTCTCTATAGAACCGTTTCGCGCAATACTTCTTCGAGCGTCGTCTGGCCCAGCGCCACCTTAATGAGCCCGCTTCGCCGCAGGGTAATCATGCCCTGCTCGATCGCCTTCTTCTTCAGTTCCAGTGCCGACGCACCCACCAGAATCAATTCGCGAAGCTCGTCATTGATCTCCATCACCTCATACAGGCCCGTGCGGCCTTTGTAGCCCCGTTTCCCGCACATCGAACAGCCCTTGCCGTGATAGATCTTCGTCGTCTTGGATTCCTCCGGCGTATATCCCGCGTCCACCAGGGCTTGCTCCGGAATCTCCAATTCTTCCTTGCAATTCGTGCAGACGCGACGCACAAGACGCTGTGCGCAAATCAAGTTCACCGAGGTCGCCACCAGGAACGGCTCGATACCCATGTTCATCAAGCGGCTGATGGTCGACGGAGCATCGTTCGTGTGCAGCGTCGAAAGCACCAGGTGGCCCGTAAGCGCCGCTTTCACCCCAATTTCCGCCGTTTCAAAGTCTCGAATCTCTCCCACCAGAATGATGTTGGGGTCTTGCCGCAAGAACGCGCGCAACGCCGCGGCGAAGTTCAACCCGATCTGGTCCTTCATCTGCACCTGGTTGATTCCCGCCAACTGGAACTCCACCGGGTCTTCCGCGGTCATGATGTTGGTATCGACCTGATTGAGCCGCGCCACCGACGAATACAACGTGTTCGTCTTGCCCGACCCAGTCGGCCCCGTCACCAGCACCATTCCGTATGGCTTCAAAATGTTCCGTTCGAACTTCTTCAACGACTCCGGCTCGAACCCCAGCTTGGTCATGTCCAGCCGCAGGTTTTCCTTGTCCAGCAACCGCAGCACGATCTTCTCGCCATACAATGTCGGCACTGTCGATACGCGGAAGTCCAGCTCCTTCTTCTTCCCTTCCGCCTTGTACTTGATCATGATGCGGCCGTCTTGCGGCAAGCGCTTTTCCGCGATGTCCAGCTTGGCCATGATCTTCATACGCGAAGTGATCGCGTCGCGCAGCTTCAACGGCGGCGTCATCACCGTCTGCAGCACGCCGTCAACCCGGAACCGCACGCGCATCTCGTTCTCATACGGCTCCACGTGAATATCGCTCGCGCCCCGTTTCACCGAGTCCGTCAGGATCAGGTTCACCAACTTGATGATGGGCGCTTCTTCGGCGGCCTTCTCCAGCGACGCCGCGTCCATTTCCTGCTCTTCCGCCGCCAGTTCCAGTTCCTGGTCTTCCTCGACCAGGTCTTTCATCAGCGAGCTCAGCTCCTCATGACTGGAGGCGCCCCCACCGTAAAATCTCGCAATGGCTTCGCCGATAGCTGACTCGGACGCTACCACCGGTTCCACGTTGAACCCGGTCATGAACTTGATGTCGTCCATCGCAAACACGTTCGTCGGGTCGGTCATCGCTATCGTCAGCACCGAACCCACGCGCGACAGCGGGATCACCTGGTATCGCAGCGCCGTGTCTTGCGGTATTAACTTGATAACGTTGGGATCGATTTCGTAATACTTCAGATTGATGGAAGGGACGCCGTACTGCCGCGACAGCACTCCTGTGATGTCGTCGTCCGTAATGAAGCCCATCTTCGTCAGGCAGCTTCCCAGCTTCCCGCCGTTCGAACGCTGGAACTCCAGCGCTTTTTCCAGCTGGTCCTGCGTGATCAGGCTTTCCTTTAATAAAATTTCGCCCAAACGGACAGACATCCGCAGCGCTCCCTAACGGCAGTGCACCTACCGCTCAACATAACAAAGCGAGTGCAAACACGTCGTTCGATTTTGACCGACCGTTGTGAATTCGCTAATACCTGCCCACCAGAACAGGTCTTTGCCTGCTGGTACGGTGCCTCTTTCTTGACTTGCCGCGACCTCACCGCTATCTTGCAGACGAGATGTCAGCATCCCGCATTTTGCCCAGCGACGCGCCTTTCCGCAACTCCTCTCCCCCCGCGTCTCGTGTGCCGCGCCAGCCGTCTCGCGCTCGTTACAGGATGGAACTGCGTCTCTACTTTGATGCCATGTTTCACGCCTACGGGCCCCAATTTTGGTGGCCGGGCCGCACCCGTTTCGAGATTATCGTTGGCGCTATCCTCACCCAGAACACCAGTTGGACCAATGTGGAACGGGCCATCGCCAATCTTCGCCGCGAAAAACTGCTTTCCCCGCCAGCGATCGAGCAGGTCTCAGTCGGTTATCTGGCGTCCCTGATTCGGTCTTCCGGTTACTTCCGTCAAAAGGCGAAAAAACTGAAGGCCTTTGTCGAGTTCCTCCGCACGAACTATCACGGTTCGCTGAACAAACTCTTTGCCACTCCCACCGCTGCTCTTCGCGAGCAGCTCCTTGCTGTCCATGGCATCGGTCACGAGACCGCTGATTCCATCCTTCTTTACGCCGGCAATCACCCTGTTTTCGTCGTCGACGCTTACACCCGCCGCATCCTCGAACGCCACGGCCTCTCCCATGCCAAAGAGTCTTACAACGAAATCCGGCAGACCTTCGAATCCAGCTTGCCCTCCGACCCCCAGCTCTTCAACGAATTCCACGCCCTAATCGTTCACACCGGCAAGCATTTTTGCCGTAAACGGGAACCCGATTGCGCCCATTGCCCCCTGCAACCATTTTTGCCATCACCAATGGAGGCGAATCCGTGAGCCCCGTCTCCAACAGGCTCCGTATCCGCCTCGTCGTCGGCGGTATTCTTCTCACACTCCTTCTTGCCGCTGTTTTCACTCTCGGCTCGCTCGATGTCCCCTTCGAGCCCAGTTCCTGGCGCGTCGTCATTCCTCTCTACGCCGTCTCCACCTTCATCACCGCCGCTCTCCTTATTTTCAGCCTAATTCTGATCCGCAGCTTCGTGCG
>Ga0335080_10004275_pt1 | contig 14551 bp, 11 predicted proteins | sample Lox_Sample_34_FD_206720 | JGI IMG/M metagenome (GOLD analysis project Ga0335080, IMG submission 206720) | Soil microbial communities from Loxahatchee National Wildlife Refuge, Florida, United States - Lox_Sample_3.4 | ecosystem: Environmental > Terrestrial > Soil > Wetlands | place: USA... | reverse complement strand
ATCTGGCGTTTTCCGTGAGCTTTTTGTCCAGCCTGAAGAAGCACCCGCTATACGCAAGATCGTGGAAGCAATGGCGGTTAGCCAGAGGGGAGGAAGAAACAAATGGTGTCAAGAAATAAATGCACACATGTCAGCCATTGTATGCACTATCGGATTCGAGAAATTCAGCGAATCTCATGGTTTCCTATGAGTAAGCACCAGATCGGTGTCATAATCGGCCGCGGCACTAATCTGTGCATTAATATATTGACATAGTATGTTAGATGTGTTATAGGGTTTTCCATGACCCCTCCAGCCAAACGAGAGGTCCTGCTGGCTTCTGGGACCCTGAACCCGCATCCCGAGGCCGTGCGCTCGGAACTCTTCCATATGGACTTCTTCGACCCTTACGACTTCGCCCAGGTCAAATACGAGATGTTACGCGCCCACTCAGTCGATGAAGACCCGGTGGCCGAGGTGTGCCGCCAATTCGGCCTTAGCCGAGAAAGCTTCTATCAGATTCAGCAGGCTTTTCAGGAGCTAGGATTCAGTTCTTTCCTGTCGCGCAAGCGAGGCCGCAAGGGCCCGGTCAAACTGAAAGGCGAGCTCTTAGAGTTCGCCCTCGCGCAGAAAAAACAGAATCCCACGATCGACCCCGGGCACTTGGCGGCTTTGATCCAGGAGCGCTATGGCATCGTGATTCATCGGACGACCGTGCTGCGGGGACTGAAAAAAAAACTTCACTCGCCGCGGAAAGAGCCGGCCAGACGCATTCGTCGCGGGCGACGACCCGGTGCAGGGGATTTATGAAAATGTGCGTTGCGAGGCACTCGAGCACTCGGAGCCAGCTTCCTGGGCGCTGGAGCGCGTTCGCCGATATGGAGTGGCCAGCTTGCTCCCCGGCGTGCAACCGGATTTTCCCTTCATCCTTTATGCACAGAGTGTTCCTCGTCCGGCTTGGAGCGGGACAAGAGACTTTCATCGCGAGAAACTTCGTGAAATTTATGAATTCCTTACCCGGGAGGTGATGGAAGATGCGAGTCGCCATTTATGCCCGCGTTTCCAGCGAGAGGCAGGAGAAGGAGCATATGATCGGTTCGCAGTTAGAAGCCTTGCGGAACTACGCGGCTCACCATGGGATGGAGATCGTCCAGGAGTTTACCGATGAGGGCTACAGCGGGGCCCGGCTGGATCGTCCCGCCCTGGATCGGATGCGCGACTTGGCGGAGCGCAGAGGATTCGACGTGCTGCTGACCTACTGTGCCGATCGACTGGCGCGGAAGTTTGTGCTGCAGGCCCTCATTCTGGACGAGATGGAACGATTCGGGGTGAAGACGATTTTCCTGGAGGGCGGTGCGGCCGACGATCCGCTCTCGAAGCTTACGCACCAAATCACCGGAGCGGGCACCGTTACATCCGTAACTTCTGTAAGCGTTCTCACTTGAATTTCGGATCCTTTCGCTCGAGTTCACATCCGAGCGTTTGGCGGAGAGGCCGATTTACAGAAATTACTGTCGGTCGTCATCGGATTGCTTTCTATGCAGCATGAGCATGCTTCAGTCCGCTCATTTGCGCGATTGCTCCAGCAACTCCTTCAGATACTCCTGCCAGATCGCGGCCCACGTGTGCGTGCCGTGACCGTGCGTCTGCTCTGATGCTGGAATCAGCACAAACTTGCCCTTCTTCACGCGCTGGATTTCGTGCTCGGCGATACCTAGCTCCGGCGGGTTGATGAAGTCGTCGGCGGAGTTCACAAACATGACTGGCACCTGGATCATCTCCAACTTCGGCGAGGGATTGTAGTTGCGCGACGCGTTCACGGCATAGAGCATGTCGTTGGCGTCCAGGGTCGCAGTGATGCGTTTCGTCGAATCGTCCAGGTACTTGTCTGCGGCGTCACGCGTCGCCAGATTCTTCTGCATGGGGAGCGGTGCGCTGCCGGCGATCAGCAGGAAATCCGTCGCGATTTCCAGCGCGGCGCGCGGTTCGGTCGTGTAATCGCCATTTTTCCAGTCGGGGTCCTGACGAATGCCGTCGATGACCATCTTGCGCCAGAGGCGGTTGCGTCCGGCAATCTCCACCGGGAGACAAGCCAGCGGCATGAGGGCGTCCATGAAGTCGGGATAGGTTTCACCCCAGACCCAGGAGTGCATGCATCCCATCGACGTGCCGAGAATAAGCCGAAGGTGGTTTACTCCCAAGCCCTTTTCGAGCAGTTCGTGCTGCGCGCCCACCATGTCGTCGTAATCGTATTGGGGGAAGTGTGCGTGCAGGCCGTCGCTGGGCTTGCTGGATTTTCCGTGGCCGACGTTATCGGGAAGGATGATGAAGTAACGCGTAGCGTCGAGAAGTTGGCCGGGGCCGAAGAGGACGCCGGCAAATTGCGGGGCAAGAAATTGGTGGCCGGTGCCGCCGGTGCCGTGGAGAATCAGGACCGCGTTGGTGACTTTGCCATTGGCGTCGCGCTCGGGCTTGCCGAATGTTGTGTAGTGCAGGCGAAGTTCAGGGAGGGTCTCGCCGGATTTGAAATGGAAGTCGTGCGCGATGTAGTCGGCCTCGGCTGGAATGGGCATGGAGCCAGACTGGCCCCAGAGGCTGGCGTAGGCTGTGAATGCAAGAACGAGCAAGCGGACGAGAGTGCGTTGGCTCATAGGAGCAATAGTTTAGTTCAGACTGAGTGCGAGATTAGAGGGTATCTCGATCGCCTTCGCCGAGGGCGGCCCCTTCGACTACGCTCAAGGCAGGCTGCGTCCGCCCCTACACGGGCGCCGTCTCGCGCTCTTTCAGTTTGTCTAACAGCATCGGGCCCAATTGTGAGACGCTGCCTGCGCCGAGGGTCAGGATCATGTCGCCCTCTTGCGCCGCGGAGGCTGCCGCCTGGATCGCGTCAGTGGTGGACCTCACGTACTCCACTCGTTTGCCGCTTGTGTCCCGGATGCGTTGAGACAAAACTTCGGCGGTTACGCCTTCGATCCGCTTCTCACTGGCGGCATAAATGTCGAGCACGTAGAGGGAGTCGGCATCGGCGAACGCCGTGGAGAATTCTTCCATCAGGTCGCGCGTGCGGGTGTAGCGATGCGGCTGGAAGATGACGTGAATCTTGCCGAAGCCACATTGGCGGGCGGCTGCCAAGGTCGCTTTGATTTCCGTGGGATGGTGGCCGTAGTCGTCAATCACGCTGACGCCCGCAACCCGACCCCGCAACTGGAAACGGCGGTCCACGCCGCGGAATTGATCCAAGGCGGTGCGTATGTGGTCGACGGGCACGTCAAGACCCAGGCCGACCGCAATCGCCGCCGTCGCGTTCAGCACGTTGTGCGCGCCGGGCACGCGCAGAGTGAATTCGCCTAGATCTTTCTTCTGATACATCACATGAAAGCGGCTGTAAGGCCTTGAGTCTCCGCTGCCTTCCCGCTTCGTTTCTTCGGACTTAATCAGGAAGTCGGAGCCGCGCTTCGTACCGTACGTTACAGTACGGCGCTGCACTTCAGGGAGCAGCTTGCGCAGGAGCGGATCGTCGTTGCAGGCGACGATCATGCCGTAGAAGGGAACACGATCCATGAATTCCAGGAAAGTCTTCTTCACGTCGCGCATGTTGCGGTAGCAGTCCATATGCTCGCGATCGATGTTGGTGACGACCGAAAGGATGGGCGAGAGTTTCAGAAAAGAGCGATCGCTTTCGTCGGCTTCGGCGACCAGGTACTGCGATTTTCCGAGGCGGGCGTTGGAGCCCATGGCATCGACGCGGCCACCGACAACCACAGTGGGATCGAGCCCGCCGGCCGCGAGCACGGCGGCGACCATGGACGTTGTCGTCGTCTTGCCATGCATGCCGGCAATAGCGATGCCGTACTTCAGGCGCATGAGTTCGGCCAGCATCTCAGCGCGCTGAATCACGGGGATGTGAAGCTTGTGGGCTTCCGTGACTTCGGGATTGTCGTGCGCGATGGCGGAGCTGGTGACAACCACTTCAGCGCCGGGGATGTTTTCGGCGCGGTGGCCTTCAAAGGTCATAGCTCCGAGACCGGCGAGGCGCTGGGTGACCGCGGACGTTTTCAGATCAGAACCTGAGACCCTGTAGCCGAGATTCAGCAAAACCTCGGCGATGCCGCTCATGCCGATACCGCCGATGCCTACGAAATGAATGCGCTGAATCTTGGCGAACATAAAATTAACTTCCCGGCCACGAATTCACGCGGATCAACACGGACAAACCTGAAACCAGAAGTAAAGGCTTATCCGTGGAATCCTTGTTCAATCCAAGGCCGCCTTGTCTTCAATTCCCGCAACGCGTGCCGCCATTGCGGCGATATCCCGCGCGGCGTCGGGATGCGCCAGTTCCCGAGCGGCTTGGCTCATCCTGTGCAGGCGTTGCGAATCCTGTAGGAACGCGGCGATTGTTTCTGCCAGCCAGACTCCTTCCAGCTTCGATTCTTCGACCACAACTGCAGCCCCGTGCTTGGCCAATGCCTCGGCGTTGCGGCGTTGATGATCATCAGCCGCGCGCGGGAAGGGGACGAATATCGCCGGCTTCCCTGCTGCGGCGATCTCGGCCACTGTGCTGGCACCCGACCGGCAAACGACCAGATCCGCACCAGCGAATGCGGCTGGCATGTCGTCAATGAACTTGAACACCTCGGCGGAATCTCCCAGCGATTTGTAGGCAGCCAGCGCGTCATTATAGTCACGTTCACCGGTCTGATGGATGATTCGGATGCCGGGTGCCTTCCGCTGCAAAACAGGCAGGCAGCGGATCATAGCTTCGTTGATGGCGTGCGCTCCCTGGCTGCCGCCGAAGACCAGGGCTGTAGGAGTTCCACCGCTCTTTGGCGGAATCGCGAAGAACGCGTGGCGCACCGGAACACCAGTGACTTCGCCATGGCGGAAGTATTTCGCCGTTTCTTCAAAATGCACCGCCGCTCCCGAAACAAAGTGCGCGACCAGGCGATTGGCGAATCCCGGGACAACATTGGGTTCGAAGGCCAGGGTTGGGATGTGCTTCGTAACCGCCGATAACATAGCCGGCCCTGAAGCATATCCGCCAACCCCGATGACGACGTCGGGCGCGAACTCATTCAGCATACGCCCCGCGTCCCAGATCGCCCGGGGCAAATCGAAAGCGGTCTTCAGGCGCGTGGTGAGGCTGACATTCTTAAGGGCACCAACGCGGACAAGTTGAAGAGGATACCCGGCGGCCGGGACCAACCGGTTCTCGATTCCGCGAGCCGTGCCGATGAAGAGAACCTCGGCGCCGTAATCTTTCTTGAGTTGATTCGCGATGGCCAGAGCCGGGATCACGTGCCCACCCGTACCTCCGCCCGCGAGAATAGCGCGCATGTGGTGACTATAAACCAGATTGAAAATGGCCACGGATTACCACGGATTGTCACAGGTCAAAGAAGTAAATTGAAAAATCCGTTCGAATCCGTGGCCAATGTCGTTCATTCGGCCTGCTTCGTAATGTTCAGCAGCACACCCACGCATGCCAGCGTTACGAAGAGCGACGATCCGCCGTAGGAGACCAGCGGGAGCGGGATGCCCTTGGTGGGCATCATGCCTAGGACTACGCTGATGTTGATCAGGGCCTGAAGGACGACCATGCTGGTAATCCCGACAGCCAGATATCGTCCGAAGAGGTCTTCGGTCCGCCAGGATGCTCTCATTCCTCTCCACAGGAAGATTCCGAAGAGGGTAACCACGAAGATCGCACCCACCAGGCCGAGTTCCTCGGCGGTCACGGCGAAGATGAAATCCGTGTGCGGCTCGGGGAGATAGAAGAGCTTCTGCTTCCCTTCCATCAGGCCGGTACCGGTTATGCCTCCCGTCCCGACTGCGATCAGCGATTGAATGATGTGGAACCCGGCCCTTTGGCGGTCGGCATAAGGATTGAGAAATGCCAGGATGCGATCTCGCCGGAAACTGACGTGAAAGATCAAGAAATACAGCGGCACGAGCGAGGCGGCAAACGCATAGCCGAAGTAGCGTATCCGCATGCCCGCTACATAGAAGATGCAGGCCGCGATGCCGGCGCAAGCGATGGCAGTGCCCAGATCGGGCTGGAGCACGATGAGCCCCAGGAAAACCAGCACAGGTGCGGCGGCTGGCAACAGGGTATTGCGAACGTCGTCGATGGTCTTCGCCCTGCCTTCAAGAAAATAGGCGAGAAACAGGATCAGCACTGGCTTGGCGAGTTCGGAGGGCTGGAAGGAGAAGCCACCCAGGTGGATCCACCGGTGCGTGTTATGAGAGCGGTCGAGGAAAAATACAGAGATGAGGAGGAGAGTGGTCACCCCCATAAGTGAGAACACGATCGCTGGGTGCTTGTAGCGGCGGTAATCCAGGCGCATGGTGATAACCATGGCCGCCAGGCCAGCAACGGCCCAGATCAACTGCTTTGACAGGAAAGCGTAAGGCGAACCGAATCGTTCGCGCGCCATCACCGCCGAAGCCGAGAAAACCATCACCAGCCCAAGAAATACCAGCAGCATGGTGACGGTGAACAACCAGCGGTCGACACTTACGCGCTTCGCCATGGGACATTTATTTCACCACGGAGGCGAGGTGAGATTGCTGATTGTTGAATTTTGATTGTTGATTGTTTTGGTACGGGGCGAACATCTCCACCACGGAGGCACGGAGACACCGAGTTTTTTGAAAAATCAGGGCCTTGCTGCGGCTAGTCCCTGGACGATCTCTTTGAAAAGTTTTCCCCGGTGCTCATAGCTCTTGAACTGGTCGAAACTGGCGCAGGCGGGGGCGAGCAGTACCACATCGCCCGGCTTGGCCGCGGCATAGGCCTTCCGAATGGCATTGTCGAGCGTTTCGGCGTGCACGACTTCGGCGCCCTTTACCTGGGACTCGATCTTCGCGGCAGCTGCCCCAATCGTGTAGATGCGTTTTACGCGCTGACGGATCAGGTCGTTCAGCACCGTGTAGTCGCTGCCTTTGTCCTTGCCACCTAGAACGAGGTGAATATTAGCGGGAAAAGATTCGAGAGCTTTGATCGTGGCATCCACGTTCGTGGCTTTCGAATCATTGTAATAGTCGACGCTATTGATGGTCGCGACGAATTCCAATCGGTGCTCGACCGCCTTGAAGTCGTGGACGGCCTGGCGGATCTTCTCGGGCGCACAGCCCATGAGCACCGCCGCGCAGACTGCCGCGAGCACATTCTCCAGATTGTGCGCTCCCTTGAGCGGGATATCAGACACTTGCAGAATCTCGCGCTGGCCTTTGCCGTCGCGGAAGACGATGTCGCCCTCGCGAACCCATGCGCCCTGTTCGACTTCTTTGTGGCGGCTGAACCAGAAGACCTGCCCGCGGGTGCGCGCAGCCATCGCAACGCAAGTCGGATCGTCGGCGTTCAAGGCGGCGAAATCGCTTCCCTGCTGATTTTCGAAGATTCGCGACTTCGCGTCGGTATAGATCTCGAATGTGCGGTGACGATCAAGATGATCGGGCGTGACGTTCAGTACGACAGCCACCCTCGGGCGGAAGGTCTGGATCGTCTCAAGCTGGAAGCTGGAGATTTCGAGCACGATAATAGTCTCCGGCTTGGCCCGTTCGGCCAGCGAAATGGCAGGCGTACCGATGTTGCCGCCCACCAGTACAGGAAGGCCCGAGGCCGCGACAATTTCTCCAGTCAGCGTGGTCGTGGTGGTTTTGCCGTTGGATCCGGTGATGGCGACGACGGGGCCCGGCAGAAACTGCGCGGCCAGTTCAACTTCTCCGATGACGGTTTCACCGAGCGACCGGGCCTGGACGAGGGGTGGAGCATCGACGGGAACTCCCGGGCTGACTACGATGAGGTCCTGCCCGCGAAAGGTGCGCTCGCCGTGGCCGCCGGTTTCAACCGTGATGCCGTGATCGAGCAGCACGGGAATTTCGTTGCGCAGTTCATCGCCGCTTTTGGTGTCAGAGACCGTAACCCGCGCACCATGCGCTTTCATGAAGAGCGCCGACGCGACACCAGACTTCCCTAAACCAACTACAAGTGCCCGCTTGCCGTTGAGTTCCATTCACCTATATTTCACCACGGAGACACGGAATCACGCAGAAACAATTTGAAGATTTTTCCTCAGTGTCTCGGTGGTGATAAATCCTACCGTAGTTTCAATGTGGTTAGCGCGAAGAGCGCGAAGATCAGTGATGCGATCCAGAAGCGCACGATAATTTTGGATTCCGACCAGCCCAGCAGTTCGAAGTGGTGATGCAGCGGCGCCATCTTGAAGATGCGTTTCTTCCGGAGTTTATAAGACCCGACTTGCAGGATGACGGAAAGCGCCTCGATCACAAACACTCCACCGATAAACGGCAGCAACAACTCCTGTTTGATCATGACGGCAACCGTGCCGATCGCGCCACCCAGGGCGAGCGATCCCACGTCGCCCATGAATACTTCCGCCGGGTGCGCGTTGTACCAGAGAAATCCGATGGAGGCCCCAACCATGGCACCGCAAAAAATCGTAAGCTCCGCCACTTGTGGCATGCGCTGCAGTTCCAGGTAGGTTGCGAACGTTGCGTGACCGCTCACGTACGTCAGGACGGTGAGAGCCCCGGCCGCAATCACTGTGCAACCGATGGCTAGGCCGTCGAGACCGTCCGTCAAATTTACTGCGTTGCTGGAGCCTACGATTACTAGAGCCACAAACCCCATAAAGAACAGAAATGCCAGGGGCCAGAGATGGGGAAGATGCTCCCAGGCTCCCACCACCAGGTCCGGCCGAAATTGCTTGAAGAAGGGGACGATGAGTTTCGTCGAGTACATTCCATAGGTCTGCATCGCAATCAACATCGTGGCAATGATGATGCTGGCAGCGATCTGCAGGCCGAATTTAGCGCGGCTGGTCAGACCCAGGTTCCGGCGGTGGGTCACCTTGGTGTAGTCGTCGGTGAAGCCGATCGCCGCGTAAGCGCAGGTGGAAAATACGGCGATCCAGATGAATCGGTTACTCAGGTCAGCCCACAGCAGAGTCGGAACGATGATGGCGATCACGATCAGCAGGCCACCCATCGTGGGAGTTCCGGCTTTTTTCTGATGATCCTTGGGACCTTCTTCGCGAATGTATTGGCCGATCTGAAAGTCGCGCAGTCGTCCGATGACCAGCGGACCAACGATGAGTGCTGTGAAAAGCGCCGTGAGGCTGGCAAAGGCCGTACGAAACGTGACGTAGCGGAAAATACGGAAGGGTGCGACGTAGTGTTGCAGCTTCAGGAACAGCAACCAATAGAGCAATCAGCCTCCGAACAGCGGGCAGTGATCAGTGGCGAGTCATCACCATTGGTCGCCGGCCTCTATCCATTGATTTTCGCCTTCCATGTTTCCAGTGCTTTCTCAAGCTTCACCCCGCGCGACGCCTTCAGCAAGACAGCATCGCCGTCGCGAGTCTCACGGGCGAGCCATTCGCCGGCTTCCTCCGGGGTTGCGACGAACTCGGCAGCCATTCCAGTCTGCCTCGCGGCAGCGACCATCGATTGCGCGAGCCCCCGAACTCCGATCAGGACGTCGATTTTGTTCTCGGCCATGTGACGCCCTGACTCGTCGTGCAATTCTTCACCCGCGGGACCGAGTTCCAGCATTTCTCCGGCAACCACAATGCGGCGTTTTGCTCGCATTCCGGAGAGCGTGTCGACCATGGCTCGCAGCGCCTTCGGATTGGAATTGTAGCAATCGTTGATGACAGTAATGTTACCCAACTGGAGAACCTGTCCCCGCTTGTCAGCGGGTTTGAGCGTGGCCAGAGCCGCGATCGCTTCGGAGACCTTAATGCCCTGCGCGATCCCGACCGAAACAGCGGCGAGAGCATTGAGGACATTGTGCTGTCCAACGAGCGGCAACTTGGCGTGTTCGCGATGGGCGGCAACGACGACATCGAACTCCGATCCTTCGGCACCGCTGGACTGCACGTTCTCGGCACACACATCAGCACCGATAGCGGTTCCGTAACGGATGACCCGGCCCTTGAAGTCGCGGCCGAATTGAGAGACGTACTCATCGTCGGCGTTGAGCACAGCGGTTCCGCTGGAGGGCAGCGACTCGACCAGTTCATATTTCGCGCGAGCGATTCCAGCAATGGAATCGAAGAATTCCAGATGGACGGGGGCCACGTTGGTCACGACGCCGACATCCGGTTGCGCGATTTTAGCCAAAGCGCGGATCTCGCCCGCATGCGACATTCCCATCTCGATGACTGCCTGATCGTGTTCTGGCTCCAATCTCAGCAGCATGAGGGGAAGCCCGAAGTGATTATTGAAATTCCCTTCGGACTTGAGCACGCGAAATTTTGAAGCGAGCACATGGGCAATCGCTTCTTTCGTCGTGGTCTTGCCGGCTGAACCAGTAACGCCGATCAGCGGCTTATCCCAAAGCTTACGCACCGCTGTGGCAAGCGTCTGCAGGGCGATGAGTGTGTCGTCCACCGCAAGCAGCCTGGCGTTGCCAGAGAACCGGGCTGGTTGATCCTTGCGGATGACGGCCGCTACCGCTCCTTTTTCCAGTGCCGCCGCAACGAAATCATGTCCGTCCAGACGCTCACCCTTTACTGCCACGAAGAGTTCACCGGGCGCGATGGTACGGGAATCGATCGAGTATCCGTGGGCAAGTTCCTCGCCCGGAAATGTGCCCGAGGCCGAGATAAAGTCTGCAATTTTCGCGAGCAGGAGTTTCATTCAAATCCTTGCTGTTCTAGTACCTCACCACGGGCCCAAAAAACTGCGGATTGATTTAGCGGAGGCGAGCCGCGCGATGTTACTCAATGGATCGCCTGCTTAGCGCATTCGAATCCTGCTGTCTGGAGAACTTCGCGGGCCACTTCTGCATCGTCGAAAGGAAGTGAGCCTTCGCGCGTGATCTGCAGCTTCTCGTGACCCTTGCCCGCCACCAGGACGATATCGCCAGGGCGGGCCTCCGCGATGGCAAGGGCAATCGCTTTGCGCCGATCAACTTCTACCGTGTATTTCACACCACTCTTCTGCACGCCAACCAGGGCGTCATTGATGATGGCCCTGGGGTCTTCACTTCTAGGATTGTCGGAGGTGAGCACAACAAAATCGCTTCCGGTCCCGGCGGCTTCACCCATCAAGGGACGCTTGGTGCGATCACGGTCACCGCCGCAGCCGAATAACGTGATCACCCTTGCCCCTCCCCCATGGCGCGAAACAAACTCGCGTGCCAGAGCAGTCAGATTGCGGAGGGCATCATCGGTGTGAGCGTAGTCCACAACCACGGTGAAGGGCTGGCCACAGTCAACCCGTTGAAACCGGCCCGGGACATGGGAGAGAGAAGCGACCCCACGGGCGATGACGTCGCTCGAACAACCGCGAGCGAAACCGGCGGCAGCTGCCGCCAGAATGTTATAGACGTTCACGCGCCCGATGAGGGGTGAAAAGATCGGTAACTTTTCGTTGGGAGTAACGACGTCGAAGCGCGTTCCGAGCGGTGTGATGTCGGGCTTCGAAGCGTGAAACTCTCCGCGGTTCCAACCGTACGTCAGCACAACGGAACTGCGCTTACGGCTGAACTCGGCAAGTCTCGCACCGTACTCATCGTCGAGATTGGTAACGGCCACACGCGGAGGATCGGTTCCGCAGCCTTCAAACAGGACCCGCTTTGCGCCGAAGTACTCTTCCATGGTCCTGTGATAGTCGAGATGATCGCGCGTCAGGTTTGTGAATACCGCGACATCGAAAGGCACGCCGAAGACCCGTTGTTGGGCGAGCGCGTGGGAAGAGACTTCCATAACGGCCTCGGTCGCACCCTGCCCCAACGCTTCGTTGAACAAACGTGCCAATTCCAGGGCCTCTGGAGTAGTGTGCGGCGCCGGATAAACCTTGCCCGCGACGTGATACTCGATGGTACCGATCAGCGCGCTCTTGCGGGCGGCGGCGTTGAAGATTGATTCCACCAGAAAGGCAGTAGTGCTCTTCCCGTTCGTCCCGGTGATGCCAGTGATGGCAATCCGCTCGGCCGGACGTTTGTAGAAATTCTCGCTAATTCGAGCCAATGCGCGTCGGCCATGGGGCACAACGGCCCACGCAACCCCTTCGCGCGGTTGTTCTGTCGAGGAGTCGCTTACCACGGCGACGGCTCCGGCCTGAACCGCCTGGTCGATGAAGCGATTTCCGTCGGAACCTTCGCCTCGCATCGCTACGAAGCACGACCCAGGCTTCACGCGTCGCGAGTCATATTCCACACTGGTGACGTCCGGGTTCCCGGTCCGGGCCAGAAACTCGGCGCCATCCAGAAGATGTTGGAAAGTCATTGCTTTGAATTATAGGGCAGGAGAGTCGTTGGTCAGCCGGGGGGGTAGTCCTGCAACGTGTACGACAATTCATCACTGGCCCCCATTTTCCATTACCAATGTCACGTTCCATCGTGGCAAGCTGAGGGATACATTACTCTCATGAGTACCGGACCTGGTTCTGCCAAAATCCGCTGTGCACAATGCGAGCAATCCGAAGCTAACTGTCAGTGTGAGAAGTATTGCTGCCTGTGCCAATCGGTGATCGACGTCCGGCTGTGCATCGACGGGCTGATGTACTGTGAGCCCTGCCGGGCGGCGTGCGACTACAAGACAGCCGACTAATCGGCGGCCCGGCCATAAACTTGTCGGGAAGCGCCTTCTTAGCCGCAAGCATTGCGATCGACTGGCGACAACTCTTCACGCCCCGAAGTCATCTGTCCTTCATGATCGCCTTCACGCCGAATCGCAATATCGTTCTTCTTATAAAAACACGCCAGCTGTGATCCGGTTCCTTGGCAAGGCCAATGTTTTTAGGGCAGAATAGAGCGTTTTGCTCCAGTTTGCCGCTTTCAGGAGATTTTCCCACATGGCGACCACCATGCACGTCAGCGACGTAGCCGAGTTGCTGAGCGAAGGTCGAACGCATTTCAACCTTTTCCCGGCACAACTGGTGGAGCATTCGCTCCGTCGCAACGAGGCCAAGCTCGCATCCAATGGCGCTCTGGTCGGGTATACCAACCGTACGGGACGTTCTCCGAAAGACAAGTTCATCGTGAAAGATGAGATAACTGCGCACACCGTGGCGTGGGGGTCCGTCAACGTGCCGTTTGAACCGGAGAAGTTCGATGCGTTGTACGCTCGTGTGATGGAGCATCTGCGGGGCAGAGAGCTTTACGTGCAGGATCTTTTTTGCGGAGCCGACCCGGCATACCGCTTGCCCGTCCGCATCGTGAACGAATATGCCTGGCATAACTTATTTGTCCGGCAACTGTTCATTCGTCCGAGCGCCGAGGAGCTTAAGAATCATCATTCGGAATTTACGGTCATTGCGGCGCCGGAGTTCAAAGCTGATCCCAGGCGAGACGGCGTAAATTCTGAAGTCTTCATCCTGTTGAACTTCATGCGGCGCACTGTGCTGATCGGTGGGACTTCTTACGCCGGCGAGATGAAGAAGTCCATTTTCAGTGTGATGAATTTCCTGCTGCCGCCACGCAACGTATTCCCCATGCACTGCTCGGCGAATGTGGGGCACAACGGGGTGACCGCGCTATTTTTCGGATTATCGGGCACGGGTAAGACTACGTTATCGGCCGACCCGTCGCGCGATCTGATCGGCGACGATGAGCACGGCTGGAGCGCCGACGGCGTTTTCAATTTCGAGGGGGGATGCTACGCCAAATGCATCAAGCTCTCGAAGCAGAACGAACCGCAGATCTGGAATGCCTTGCGCTTCGGATGCGTGCTGGAAAACGTTACGCTCGATTCGCACACGCGCATCCCGGACTATGACGACGACAGCAAGACAGAGAACACACGCGCGGCTTACCCTGTGGACTTTATCGAGAACGCTGTCATTCCGGGGATCGGTGGGCACCCGAAGAATGTTGTGTTCCTGACTGCGGATGCTTTTGGGGTGCTGCCTCCCATCTCGAAGCTGACGCCGGAACAGGCGATGTATCACTTCCTGTCGGGCTACACCGCGAAGGTTGCAGGGACAGAGGCCGGAGTGAAGGAACCGGCCGCCACTTTCTCCACTTGCTTTGGGTCGCCATTTCTGCCGTTGCCTCCGAAAACCTACGCGGAGATGCTGGGCCGGCGGTTGCGCGAGCACCATGCGCAATGCTGGTTGGTCAATACAGGCTGGCAAGGCGGGCCGTATGGCGTCGGACGAAGAATGAGCATCCCTTACACACGGGCCATGGTGGATGCAGCCGTGGAAGGGGAGTTGATCCGTCAGGATTTTGAGATCGAGCCCGCGTTTGGATTCAGCATTCCGAAATTCTGCCACGGCGTCCCGCCACAGGTTCTCAATCCGCGCGTTGCCTGGCAGGACAAAATCGCTTATGACCGGGCCGCCGAAGACCTGCGCAACCGTTTCGCGAAAAACTTCGAGAATTTCGACGCTCCGCCGGAGGTCAAAGCGGCGGGGCCGAGGATGCAGCGCTAGTCCCAGAACAATGGGTAGTTCGCCGTTCCCCTCTATGGAACCTCTGAAATACTCGCCGATCCACAGGCTGAGCGGATACTGTGTAAGTCGGAGGGAAAACACGAGTGCGACAGCAGACTCTGGCAGCACAGGCGAGCTTCGATAAGTACGGGCGGAAGTCCAA
>Ga0335080_10004274_pt1 | contig 14554 bp, 15 predicted proteins | sample Lox_Sample_34_FD_206720 | JGI IMG/M metagenome (GOLD analysis project Ga0335080, IMG submission 206720) | Soil microbial communities from Loxahatchee National Wildlife Refuge, Florida, United States - Lox_Sample_3.4 | ecosystem: Environmental > Terrestrial > Soil > Wetlands | place: USA... | reverse complement strand
GATGAAGTTGACGGGGTCGGCGCCGATGCCCGACGCCCGGGCCCCGCTCCGGCCGTTGTTCAGTGCCCGGATGGTCAGCCAGGTGAGCAGCGCGGTGAGCCCGAGGCTGACGACGGCGAAGATGATCAGCGTCCACAGGGTCGAGCGCACCGACCGGATCTTGGTCCACTCGGTGAGCAGCAGGTTGCCGAAGCCGGGGCGCCGGGCGGCCTGACCGGCGGCCGGCGCGGGGGCGGCGGGTGCGACAGCGGTCATGGCGTGATCTCCTCCCCATGGGCCGGTGCTGGCTGGCGCGCGCCGGCTGGCGCGGGCGCGCCGTCCTGGCCGGCCGGGGGCTGCCCGGTGGCGCCGAACTCCGTGCTGCCGGCGGTCAGCTCCATGAAGGCCTCCTCCAGCGAGGCGAGCCTGGGAGTGAGCTCGTGCAGGACGATCCCGGCCGCGGCGGCGATCTCGCCGATCCGCGGCGCCTCCATCCCGGTCACGCTGAGCCCCGCGGGCTGGATGCCGTTGGTGTCCTGCTTCACCACGCCGCCCTCGGTGGTGATCAGCTCACCGAGCCGGTCCGCCTGCGGCGAGCGCACCAGCACCGACCGCTCGGAACTGCGCTCGATGAACTCCTGGGTCGGGCAGTCGGCGATCAGCTTGCCCTTGCCGATCACGATCAGGTGGTCGGCGGTGACCGCCATCTCGTTCATGAGGTGGCTGGACACGAAGATGGTCCGCCCCTCGGCCGCCAGCTGCTTCATCAGGTTCCTGACCCACCGGATCCCCTCCGGGTCGAGCCCGTTCACCGGCTCGTCCAGCAGCAGCGCCGGGGGATTGCCGAGCATGGCGGCGGCGATGCCGACCCGCTGGCTCATGCCGAGCGAGTAGCCGCCGGTCCGCTTGTTCGCCACCTCGGTGAGCCCGACCAGCGCCAGGACCTCGTCCACGCGACGCCGGGGCAGGCCCTGGCTCTGGGCCAGGAACAGCAGGTGGTTGTAGGCGCTGCGGCCGGTGTGCATGGCCTTGGCCTCCAGCAGCGCGCCCACCGCCGCCAGCGGGCGGGGCAGCTGGTCATAACGCTTCCCGTCGATCGTCGCGGTGCCCGACTGGGGCCGGTCGAGGCCCAGGATCAGCCGCATCGTGGTCGACTTGCCCGCCCCGTTCGGGCCCAGGAACCCCGTCACCCGGCCGGGCCCGACCGTGAACGACAGGTGATCCACAGCGAGCTTGTCCCCGTACCGCTTGGTGAGGTCGTGTACCTCGATCATCTGGATCCCCTCATACGTGAGGTTGTACAGGCCCGCGGTTGAGCTTGCATTAAGCCGTTGCTGAGATCGTCTTGGCTGCGGTGAACCTGCCCGTAGGCGACTGTCCCCGTCGGCGGCAGCACACACGGTAGCAAGCTTTCCCGACCGGGTCGGCGTGGCGCTCCGGTGCGTGGCCGGAGGGAGGTCGCGTACGCTGCTGGCGACCATGTCTGAGCTGCCCCCCTCTCCCGGAGCCGCGCGGCCTGGCGGTGCAGCCGCCCCGGTGCGGCCGTTCGACGCCAGCCCGGCCGCGGCCGGCGTGTCGCTGGCCATCGCCGCCGGCACCGCGCTGCTCGGGCTCGCCGCCGGTTACCTCTGGTCGCTGGCGGCGCCACGTGCGCTGCTGGTGATGGTCAGCCCCGGCGCGGCCGACCTGGTGCGGACCGAGACCACCGCGTTCATCGCCGCTGACCTCATCTTCTGCCTGATCGCGCTGGCCGGCGGGGTGATCTCAGGGGCACTGGGCTACCTGCTGGGGGTGCGCAGGTATGGCCCGCTGCCGATGGCCGGCCTGCTGGCCGGCGCGCTGGCCGCCGCCTTCCTCGCGCGCTGGGCCGGTGAGCAGGCCGGGCTGGCCGGCTTCCACCACCTGCTGGCCACCCTCCCGGCCGGCGGCCACCTGCGTGATCCGCTGACGCTGCGGGCGACCGGGGCGATGGCGTTCTGGCCGCTCGCGGCCTGCCTGACGGCCGGCGGCATGGAGGCGTTCGCGACCCGGGGCCAGCACCGGGACCGTGCGGGCCGGCCAGTGCTGGCGGCCCCCGGCCCGGGTGCTCCTTAGAGGCCCTGGCAGCAGGGGAGCGCCCCACTGCCAGGGCCTCTTAGACTGGGCGGGTGCTTTCCAGGATCGATCTTCGCGGGCAGCCGGCCGCCGCTCTGAGCAGGGAGAAGCTGGCCGCGGTGCTGCCGCGCGCCGCACTGGATGTCGCGGCGGCGGTCGCGGAGGTCCGCCCCATCTGCGAGGACGTGCGCCAGCGCGGCGACGCCGCGGTCCGGGAGCACACCGCCCGGTTCGACGGGGTTGACCTGGCCACCACCCGGGTCCCCGGGCAGGCCCTGGCCGATGCGCTCACGGCCCTGGACCCGGCCGTCCGGGCCGCGCTGACCGAGGCGATCCGGCGGGCCCGGCTGGTGCACAAGGCGCAGCGCCCGGACGATCATGTGACCATCGTGGCGCCGGGCGCCACCGTCACCGAGCGCTACGTGCCGGTGGACCGGGCCGGCGTCTACGTGCCCGGCGGCCTGGTCACCTACCCGTCCTCGGTGGTCATGAACATCGTCCCGGCCCAGGTCGCCGGCGTGGCCCAGATCGCCGTGGCCTCGCCGCCGCAGGCGGCCCACGGCGGGCTGCCCGCCCCGGCCGTGCTCGCCGCCTGCGCCCTGCTCGGCATCGAGGAGGTGCACGCGGCCGGCGGTGCGCAGGCGATCGCCATGTTCGCCTACGGCACCGGCGGCTGCGCTCCCGCCGACATCGTCACCGGCCCCGGCAACGTGTACGTCGCGGCCGCCAAACGGCTGCTGCGCGGAACCGTCGGCACCGACGCGGAGGCCGGCCCGACCGAGGTGGCGATCATCGCCGACCACACCGCGGCGCCGCGCTTCGTGGCCGCCGACCTGATCGCCCAGGCGGAGCACGACCCGCTGGCCGCGTGCCTGCTGATCACCACCGACCCCCGCCTCCCCGACCGGGCCGAGACGGCGCTGGCCCCGCAGCTGGCCGCCACCCGCCACCGTGAGCGGGTAGAGCAGGCCCTGGCCGGCCAGTCCGCGAGCGTGCTCGTGGACGACCTCGACGCCGCGCTCGCCGTCGCCGACGCCTGGGCGCCGGAGCACCTGGAAATCCAGGCCGAAGGCGCCAGTGCCCTGGCGGCCCGCGTCCGCAACGCCGGCGCCGTGTTCGTGGGCCCCTTTGCCCCGGTGTCGCTGGGTGACTACCTCGCCGGTTCGAACCATGTGCTGCCCACCGGCGGCACCGCCCGGCACACCAGCGGGCTGTCGGTGCTGTCCTTCCTGCGCGGCGTCCACGTGGTGGAATGCTCGGGCCCCGCGCTCGCCGCGGCCGCCGGGCACATCGACGCGCTCGGCGGGGCCGAGGACCTGCCCGCGCACGCCGCCGCTGTCCGCGCCCGCGTGCCCCACGACGGGGGAGCAAGCGATGCCGGTTCCTGACTGGCTGCCGGTCCGGCCGGACCTGGCCGGCCGGACCGCCTACGGGGCGCCGCAGCTCGACGTGCCGGTCCGGCTGAACACGAACGAGAACCCCTACCCGCCCTCACCCGCACTGGTCAGCGCCATCGCCAGCGCGGTGGCGGCCGCCGCTGGCACGCTCAACCGCTACCCCGACCGGGATGCGGTCGCGCTGCGCACGGACCTCGCCGCCTACCTCGGCCACGGGCTCAGCTGGCGCCAGGTGTGGGCCGCCAACGGCTCCAACGAGGTCATCCAGCAGCTGCTGCAGGCCTTCGGCGGCCCCGGCCGCAGCGCGATCGGGTTCGAGCCCTCGTACTCGATGCACCCGATCATCGCCCGCACCACCGCGACCACCTGGATCGGCGGTGCCCGCGACGGCGACTTCGGCCTGGACCCCGGCCGTGCCGTGCGGGCCATCCGCGACCAGCGGCCGGACCTGGTCTTCCTCACCTCGCCGAACAACCCGACGGGCGGCGCGCTGCCGCTCGCCGTCATCGGGGCCGTGTGCGACGCCGCCCCGGGCATGGTGGTGGTGGACGAGGCGTACGCCGAGTTCGCCCGGGACGGGGCGCCGGCCACGCTCTCGCTGCTGCCGCGCTATCCGCGGCTGGTGGTGACCCGCACCATGTCCAAGGCGTTCGCGCTGGCCGGCGCCCGGGTGGGGTACCTGGCCGCCGACCCGGCGGTGATCGAGGCGCTGCTGCTGGTCCGGCTGCCCTATCACCTGTCCGCCCCCACCCAGGCGGTGGCCAGGGCCGCGCTCGCGCACGCCGCCGAGCCGCTGGCCACGGTGCAGGCCCTGCGCGCCGAACGTGACCTGCTGGTCTGCTGGCTGCGGCGGCAGGGGCTCACGGTGGCGGACTCCGACGCGAACTTCGCCCTGTTCGGCGAGTTCGGTGACGCACACGCGATCTGGCAGGCGCTGCTGGAACGGGGGGTGCTGGTCCGGGAGATCGGCCCGCCCGGCTGGCTGCGGGTGAGCGCCGGGACACCGGCCGAGATGGACGCGTTCCGCGCCGCGCTGCTGCCCGTGCTCGCCAGCGCCCGTGAGGAGGCACGCCCATGAGCCGCTCTGCCCGGCTGGAGCGGGTTACCAAGGAGACCTCGGTGGTGGTCGAGCTTGACCTCGACGGCACCGGCACCGCCCGGGTGGCCACCGGCGTGCCGTTCTTCGACCACATGCTCGCCCAGCTCGCCAAGCACGGCCTGCTCGATCTGGCGGTCACGGCCGAGGGCGACACCGAGATCGACGCGCACCACACGGTCGAGGACACCGCGATCACCCTCGGCCAGGCGCTGCGGGAGGCCCTGGGGGACAAGTCCGGCATCAGCAGGTTCGGCGACGCCGCGGTGCCGCTGGATGAGACGCTGGCCCGGGCGGCCGTGGACGTGTCCGGGCGGCCCTACCTGGTGCACTCCGAACCGGACGGCATGGCGCCGCTCATCGGGACCTACGACACCACGCTCACCCGGCACTTCTTCGAGTCGCTGACCGCGGCGGCCGGCATCTGCCTGCACCTGAGCGTGACCGGGCGCAACCCGCACCACATCGTCGAGGCCCAGTTCAAGGCGGTGGCACGGGCGCTGCGTGCGGCGGTGGCGCCGGACCCCCGGGCGCCGGGCGTGCCCAGCACCAAGGGCGTCCTTTGACCCGCCGGCCACGGGTCGTGGTGCTGGACTACGGTTCGGGGAACCTGCGTTCGGCGCAGAAGGCGCTGGCGCGGGCCGGCGCGGACGCCGACGTGACAGCGGACTTCGACGCTGCGCTGGCGGCCGATGGACTGGTGGTGCCCGGCGTGGGCGCGTTCGCGGCCTGCATGGCCGGGCTGGCCGAGATCCGCGGCGACCAGCTGATCGACCGCCGGCTGGCCGGGTCCCGGCCGGTGCTGGGTATCTGCGTCGGCATGCAGGTGCTGTTCGGCGAGGGAGTGGAGCACGGCGTGCACACCAAGGGATGCGGCCAGTGGCCGGGCACGGTGGAGCGGCTCACCGCCCCGGTGCTGCCGCACATGGGCTGGAACACCGTGCAGGCCCCGGCGGGCTCGCGGCTGCTGGCCGGGATAGCGGGGGAGCGGTTCTACTTCGTCCACTCCTACGCCGCCCGCGCGTTCGGCCTGGAGCCGTCCCCGCACATGACCCCGCCGCTGGTGACCTGGGCCACCCACGGCGAGCCGTTCGTCGCGGCGGTCGAGAACGGCCCGCTGTGCGCGACCCAGTTCCACCCCGAGAAGTCCGGCGACGCCGGCGCGGCCCTGCTGGCCAACTGGCTGGAGACGCTGCGATGAGGCCGTTTCTGTCAAACTCGGACCTGCCCGGATCGCCGCAGGCGCCGGGCCATGCCACCAGGTGGCGCGCTTCCGGCGCCGAGGACCCGCCTCCCGCCCTGCTAGCTGGCGCGCCTCCGGCGCGACCAAGCGAAGTGCTGGCTGGCGCGCCTCCGGCGCGACGCACCGCGAGGGAGGCAGGGGTATGAGCCTGACCCTGCTGCCCGCGGTGGACGTGGCCGGCGGGCAGGCGGTCCGGCTGGTCCAGGGGGCGGCGGGCACCGAGACCAGCTACGGCGACCCGCTGCAGGCCGCGCTGGCCTGGCAGGCGGCCGGTGCGCGGTGGATCCACCTGGTCGATCTGGACGCCGCGTTCGGCCGTGGCTCCAACGCGGAGCTGCTCGCCGACGTGGTGGGCCGGCTCGACATCGCGGTCGAGCTGTCCGGCGGCATCCGCGGCGACGCCTCGCTCGCCGCCGCGCTGGCCACCGGCTGCGCGCGCGTCAACATCGGCACCGCCGCGCTGGAGCGGCCGGACTGGGTCCAGGCGGTGATCGCCGAGTTCGGCGAGAAAGTCGCCGTCGGGCTCGACGTGCGGGGGGACCGGCTCGCCGCCCGGGGGTGGACGCAGGAGGGGGGAGATCTCGGTGAGACGCTCGCCCGGCTCGACGCCGACGGCTGTGCCCGTTTCGTGGTCACCGACGTCACCAGGGACGGCACGCTCACCGGCCCGAACCTGGGCCTGCTGCGCCGGGTGTGCGCGGCCACCGGCCGGCCGGTGATCGCCAGCGGCGGCGTGGCCAGCCTGGCCGACCTGCGGGCGATCGCGGCACTGGCGCCGCTCGGGGTGGAGGGGGCGATCGTGGGCAAGGCGCTGTATGCGGGCGCGTTCACGCTGGAGCAGGCGCTCGCGGCGGTCGCGTCATGACGCGGCGGATCTCCAGTGGGACTCCGTGGGAGCCGGTCGCGGGCTACAGCCGGGCCGTGGCCGCTGGCGACTTCGCGTTCGTGGCCGGCTGCACCTCGGTGGCGGGCGGCGCGGTCGTGCACGAGGGCGACGCCGGCGCGCAGACCACCCAGGCGATCGCCAACGTGGCGCAGGCCCTGGAGCGCCTCGGCGCGGGCCTGGCAGACGTGGTGCGGACCCGGATGTTTGTCACCGACATCTCCCGCTGGGAGGAGTACGGCCGCGCACACGGTGCGGCGTTCGGGGACGTGCGGCCCGCCACCACGATGGTCGAGGTCGCGGCGCTGGTCGACCCCCGGATGCTGATCGAGGTCGAGGCGGACGCCTACATGCCGGGGATCGGCACCGCGTGACGGCACCGCGTGACGGCACCGGCCGCGGGGGCGCCGTGAGCGTCGCGGTACGGGTCATTCCCTGCCTGGACGTGGACGGCGGGCGGGTGGTCAAGGGGGTCAACTTCCGCGGGCTGCGCGACGCCGGGGACCCGGTCGAACTGGCCGCCGCCTACGACTCCGACGGCGCCGACGAGCTGGTGTTCCTGGACATCACCGCCTCATCCAGCGGCCGCGAGACCATGTACGAGGTGGTGAGCCGCACCGCCGAGCAGGTGTTCATCCCGCTCACGGTCGGTGGCGGCGTGCGCAGCGCCGCCGACGTGGACCGGCTGCTGCGGGCCGGGGCGGACAAGGTCTCGCTGAACACCGCGGCCATCGCCCGGCCGGAGCTGCTCGCCGAGGCGGCCTACAGGTTCGGCTCGCAGTGCGTGGTGCTGTCGGTGGATGCCCGCCGTGCCGCCGGGCGCGGCGGGTTCGAGGTGACCACCCACGGCGGCCGGCGGGGCACCGGCATCGACGCGGTCGAGTGGGCGGCCCGCGCGGCCGGGCTCGGCGTCGGTGAGATCCTGCTCAACTCGATGGACGCTGACGGCACCAAGGCCGGGTTCGACCTCGAGCTGATCCGGGCGGTGCGGGCGGCCGTCACCGTCCCGGTCATCGCCAGCGGCGGGGCCGGCGGGCTCGCCCATTTCCCGCCCGCGGTCGAGGCGGGTGCCGATGCCGTGCTCGCCGCCAGCGTGTTCCACTTCGGCGAGCTGCGCATCCCCGACGTGAAAAACGCCCTGCGCGCCGCCGGGCAGCCGGTCAGGTAGCCGGCGGCCGCCGGTCAGCTCTGGCCACCGCCGCCATGGCCGCGCCGACGATCCCGGCGTCGTTGTGCAGCTTGGCCGGCACGATCCGGGCCCGCACGCTGGCCAGCAGCGGGATGAACTTGTCCGCCTTCCGGCTGATGCCGCCGCCGATGATGAACAGGCTGGGCCATACCAGGGCTTCCATGTGGGTGAGGTACTCATCGACGCGGCCTGCCCATTTGTCCCAGCTCAGGTCGTGCAGCTCCCGCGCGCGCTCGGAGGCCCGCTCCTCGGCGTCCTTGCCGTGGATCTCGATGTGGCCGAACTCGGTGTTCGGCACCAGCAGGCCGTCGATGAACAGCGCGCTGCCGATCCCGGTGCCGAAGGTCAGCAAGAGCACTGTTCCCCGCTCGCCGGCCCCGGCCCCGAACTTCATCTCGGCCAGCCCGGCCGCGTCAGCGTCGTTCAGCATGCTGAGGGTCAGCCCGGTCGCCCCGCTGAACAATGCCCGCGCGTCCAGGCCGATCCAGGCCGGATCGAGATTGGCGGCGGTCCACGTGACCCCTCCGGCCACCACCCCTGGGAAGGTGACGCCGACCGGCCCGGACCAGCCGAAGGTGGTCACCAGGCCCTTGACGGCCTCCGCGACAGCGGTGGGCTGCGCGGGCCGCGGGGTGGGCACCTTGACCCGGTCCGCGGTGAAGGTCCCCCTGGCGACGTCCACCGGTGCGGCCTTGATCCCCGAGCCCCCGATGTCGATTCCGAGCACGTCCACCTGACACTCCCGCCGCGCGTGGGTACCGTCCGGACCATCATCGTCCTGTGCGCAGGACGCCTGGCCCGTCCATAGTGAATCAGCCGCGGGCCAGGTTCTCCGCCGCCGGGCATTGGGCTGGGCGGCGGCTGCCGTTCACGGCCGCGTCACCGGCGGCGGATTGACTGTCGTGACCCAGGCCAGGAAGGGTGTGGCAGGTGGAACGGGTGGTGGTGGTCGGGGGCGGCGTGCTCGGGATGATGCACGCGCTGGAAGCCCGGCAGCGCGGGCACCATGTCGTCCACATCGAGCGCGAGCCCGTCGCCCGCGGCGCCAGCGTCCGCAATTTCGGGCTGATCTGGGTGAGCGGCCGCGCGCCCGGCGCCGAGCTGGAACTCGCGCTGCGCGCCCGGGCACGCTGGGCACAGATCGCCGCGCAGGTGCCCGGCACCGGTTTCCGCGCCATCCCGTCGCTCACCCTGGCCGCCGACGAGGCCGAGCTGGGCCTGCTCAAGGAGGCTGCGTCGCTGCCCGACGCTGGCCCGAGAGGATACGAGCTGCTCACGCCGCAGGACTGCCGGGCGGTCAACGCCGCGCTCTGCGGCGAGTTCACCGGCGGGCTGCTGGGCACCCGCGACGCGATCGTCGAGCCCCGCCAGGTGCTCGGGTCGCTGCGTGCCCACCTGGCGTCCAGCCCGGCCGGATACACCTGGCTGCCGGGCCGGGAGGCGGTTGAGCTCGCCCCCCACGCCGTGCGCGACCACACCGGCGCCTGGCACCACGGCGACCTTGTCGTCCTGTGCCCCGGCGCGGTGCACACCGGGATCGCCGGGCCGCACCTGGCGACCTGGCCGCGCCCGCCGGTGCGCCGGGTACGGCTGCAGATGATGCAGACGGCGCCGTTCCCGGCGCGCCTGACGACCTCGCTGGCCGACGGCGACTCGCTGCGCTACTACCCGGCCTACGACCTGCCCGGCCGGGCGAGGCTGGCCCCGCAGGCCCCGGTCGCGGCCGCCACCAGGGCACAGCTGCTGCTGGTGCAGCGCCTCGACGGCGGGCTCACCATCGGTGACACCCACGCCTACGACGAGCCGTTCGCGTTCGACGTGGACGAGGACGCCTACGACCACCTGCGCGAACGGGCTGAGGCCCTGCTGGGCACGGCGCTGCCACGGGTCCAGCGGCGCTGGGCAGGTGTCTACAGCATGGTCACCGGTGACGACCTCTACCACGCCTCGCAGGCAGCACCCGGCGTGGCCCTGGTCACCGGCCCGGGCGGGCGCGGGATGACCTGCGCGCCGGCCATCGCCGAGGAGACATTCACCCGGGCCGCCCTGCCCGGCGCCCCCGCCCCCAGCGGTCTGTGAGAGGGAGGACCGATGGATCTGATCACCATCGCTTGCCTGGACATGGCCGGCACCACCGTCGCCGACGACGACGGGGTGATCACCGCCTTCGCGGCGGCGATCGAGCGCGGCGGGCTGGCCCGCGGGACGCCCGCCCACGACCGGGCGATGCAGACCGCCCAGGTGACCATGGGGCAGTCCAAGATCGAGGTGTTCCGGCAGATCTTCACCGGTGAGGCCGACGCGCAGCGCGCCAACGCGGCGTTCGAGGAGTGCTACGCGGCGGCCGTCGCGGCGGGTCAGGTCGAGCCGGTGCCCGGCGCGGCCGAGGTGATGAGCCGGCTGCGCGAGGCGGGCATCCGGGTGTGCCTGGCCACCGGGTTCGCCCCGGCTACCCGGGACGCGGTCATCGACGCGCTCGGCTGGCGGCCGCTGGCCGACCTGCTGCTGTCACCCGCCGATGCCGGGCGCGGCCGCCCGTGGCCGGACATGCCGCTGACGGCCCTGCTCCGGCTGGGCGGCGGGGCCGTCAGCGAGCTCGCCGTCGTCGGCGACACCCCGAGCGACGTCGAGTCGGGCCGGCGGGCCGGCGCCGGGCTGGTCGCGGGTGTGCTGACCGGCCGGACGAGCCGGGCGGAGCTGGAGGAGGCCGAGGCGCCGGTGATCCTCGACTCGATCGCCGGCCTGCCGCCGCTGCTCGGTCTGGGTGACTGACCCGCCGGGGAATGGGTGACCGACCGTCCGCGGGCCAGCCGCGCCCTCACCCGCGCCCGGCCACCTGCACCGGCGAGCCATCGAGGCTGACCTGGACCGATGCCCCCGGCACCAGCTCGGCGGCGGTCGCGCTCGGCACATCCACCTGCACGGTCACGTCGCCGGAGAGCAGGACGCTGATCCGGCTCACCGACCCCAGGAAGGTCCGGTGGGAGACGATCCCGTTGCCGCCGGCGATGGCGGTGATCCGCAGGTTCTCCGGCCGGACCAGCACGTCCACCGCGCCCGGCGGCACGCCGTCGCAGCCGCTCTGCACGCCGGTGACCGTGCCCAGCGCACTGACCTGGCCGCCGCCGGTGAGCTCGCCGGGGACCCGGTTCGTCGTTCCCACGAACTCGGCGACGAACGCGCTGGCCGGGTGGGTGTACAGCTCGGAGGGCTCGGCGATCTGCTCCAGCGAGCCGTCCTTCATCACCCCGACCCGGTCGGCCATCGACAGCGCCTCCTCCTGGTCGTGGGTGACGAACACGGTGGTGATGCCCAGCCGCTGCTGCAGCGAGCGGATCTGCTCCCGCAGCTGCAGCCGGACCTTGGCGTCGAGGGCGGACAGCGGCTCGTCGAGCAGCAGCACCCGCGGCTCGATGGCCAGGGCCCGGGCCAGGGCGACCCGCTGCTGCTGGCCCCCGGACAGCTGGTGCGGGAACTGGGCGGCCTGCGCGGACAGCCCGACCAGCTCGAGCAGCTCGTGGCCGCGCCGGCGCCGGCCGGCCCCGCTCATCTTGCGCATCCGCAGGCCGAACCCGACGTTCTCCAGCGCGGACATGTTCGGGAACAGGCTGTAGCTCTGGAACACCATGCCCATGTCGCGCTTGGCGGCCGGCACCGTCGCGACGTCCTTGCCGTCCACGGTCACCGTGCCGCTGTCCGCGGTCTCGAAACCGGCCAGGATCCGCAGCGCCGTGGTCTTGCCGCAGCCGGACGGGCCGAGCAGCGCGACGAGCTCACCCGGCGCGATCTCCAGCGACAGCTCTCTCAGCGCCCGCACGGCGCCGAACGACCGGCTCACTTGCTGCAGGTTGACCGGCGCGCCGCCGCTGCCGGCATGGCCGGTGACGCCGGCCGCGGTAGCCGGGCTGATGTTGGTCGCCTCCACGGTTCCCCCATGCCTTACCGAACGGTGTCCCGCCGGGTGACGGAAATCAGGTCGACCTGGGCGCCGCCGGTACGGCGCGCGCGCCTGCTGCCGACCGTGACGATCAGCAGCAGGAAGAGCCAGGTCACAAACAGCGCCAGCAGCGACGCGGCGGTCGAGACCGGGCCGCTGGTCTGGTCGAAGGCGACGATCCACACCGGGAACGTCTGGTAGAGGTCGAGGCTGGCCATGGTGAACTCGCCGAGCACGAGCGCGACCGTGAGGACCGTGGCCGACAGCAGGGCCGTGCGCAGGTTCGGCAGGATCACCCGCCACAGCGTGGACAGCCACCCAGCGCCGAGCGAGCTGGCCGCGTCGACCAGGGTGCGCAGCTCCAGGGCCCGCAGCCCGGCGTCGAGCGACCGGTAGGCGAACGGCATCGCCAGGATCACGTACACCAGGCCCAGCAGGTAGGGGGTGCTCTTGAGGTAGCCCGGGGCCACCTGCAGCACGCCGACGATGAGCACGACCGGCGGGATGACGATCGGCAGGATGGTGATGGATTCGAGCAGGCGGCGCAGCCCCGGCAGCCGCAGGTGCACGTAGATCGTCGTCGGCACCATGAGGGCCATGGTCGCCGTCGTGGTGATGACCGCGAGCTTCAGCGACAGGATCAGGGCATCGGAGAAACCGGTCTGGTGCACCACCTGGCCGAAGCTGGCGAAGCCCGCGAAGCGCAGCGCGGCGTAGAGCGGGATCAGGAAGTAGACGCAGGTGAGCGCCAGGATGATCCAGCGCCAGACCGGGTAGGACCGCCGCTTGCGGTGGGGGCGCGGGGGAGCCGCCTCGTCGGCCAGCTCGTCGCTGATTATTGCAGCCATCGCGCCGCCCGCCGCTGCAGCAGGGCGTAGAACACCATGAGGACCGCGATGATGAGCACCATGCCCAGGCCAAGCGCCTTGCCGACGTTCTGCTGGCCGGCCAGCACATTGCCGTTGAGGAAGGACCCGATCTGGATGGCCGTCAGCGGGATGGTCCCGCTGGTCAGTGCCTCTGCCGTGGCGTAGGCGGAGAACGCGCTGCCGAACAGCAGCAGCAGGCACCCGAGGAACGACGGCATCAGCACCGGCCCGCCGATGCGCCGCCAGTACTGCCACGTTCCCGCGCCCATGTTTTCCGCGGCCTCGCGCCAGGCTGGCCGCAGCCCCTCGAACGCCGGCAGGATGATCAGCACCATCAGCGGGATCTGGAAGTACAGGTAGACCAGCGCCACGCCGCCGAGGTCGTAAAGGTTGAATCCGTTGGTGTAGGGATTGAAGCCGATGTCGGTGAGCCAGCGGGTGGCGATGCCGGTCGTGCCCAGCGTGGCGATGAACAGGAACGCCAGCGGGACCCCGCCGAAGTTGGCGAAGACCCCCGAGGCCGTGATGGCGATCCGCCGCAGCAGCGCGCCGCGGCGGGCGGTGTAGATCGCATAGCCGATGAAGAGCCCGAGGACGCCCGGCACCACCGCGGTGATCACCGACAGCTCTGTCGTGATGAGGAAGCCGTGCAGGTAGATGCCGTGGGCCGCGGTCTGGATGTTGCTGAGGGTGAACTGGCCCGTGGCAGGGTCCTGGAAGGCGCCGTACGCGATCGCGGCCGCGGGGATGCCCAGGAAGAGCAGGATGTAGAGGAAGAACGGGACGACCCCGGCCAGGGTCCAGGCCCGGCGCAGCGCAGGTGGCAAGCCCCGCCGCGGCCCGGCCCCGGGATCCGAGGTGGACCCCGGGGCCGCCGCCGGAGCGGCTTTCGCTGTCACCCGGCTAGCCGATCACGCTCGACCACTGCTGGGCGACCGTGGCCTCTGCGGCGGACTCCTGCGCCTGGGTCGGGAAGCTGAGCCCGCCCGCCGGGGCCGCTGGCAGCGCCGCATTGGCCGCCTGGTCGACCGTGCCGTCCTTGATGAGCGTCTGCAGCTCGATCGGCCGTGCCTTGCCCTGCAGCCACAGGTTCTGGCCGGTGGTCGAGTACAGGTATTCCTCCCAGAGCCTGGCGCAGGCCGGGTTGGGGGCGGTCTTGCTGATCGCCTGGCTGTAGTAGGCCGCATAGTGCGCGTCGGTCGGGATCACGATCTTGAAGGTGGGGACCGCGCTCGAGATCTCGGAGGCGAGCAGGTAGTCCCACCAGATCACGATCGGGGTCTGGCCGCTCTGCACGGTCGTCGGGCCGGCCGTGACCGGCACGAAGTTGCCGGCCTGGTGCAGCTTCTTGAAGAACTGGATGCCCGGCTCGATGTTGGACAGCGAGCCGCCGTTCGCCAGCGCGGACGCGTAGACGGCGGAGAAGGCGGCGCTGGCCTGGGTCGGGTTGCCGTTGATGGCGACCTGGTTCTTGTAGATGGGCTTCAGCAGGTCCGCGAACGAGGTCGGCGGGACCTTGACCTTGGAGGAGTCGTAGCCGATCGCCACGTAGCCGCCGTAGTCGTCATACCAGCTGGCGTCGGACGCCCTGGAGTTCGCCGGGATGGCGGACCACGTCGCCACCTTGTAGGGGGCGAGCAGGCCCGACTGGTCGGCCTTGATCGCGAAGGAGGTGCCCATGTCCAGCACGTCCGGCGCCCGGCTCTGGCCCTTGAGCTGCTCCATCGCGTTGATCTCGTCCTGGCTTGAGCCGTCCGGGTTGGCGTCGTTGATCTTGATGCCGTACTTGGCGGTGAAATCCTTCATGATCGTGCCGTAGTTGGCCCAGTTCGCCGGGAGGGTGATGACGTTGAGCGTCCCCTCCTTC
>Ga0335080_10004273_pt1 | contig 14555 bp, 17 predicted proteins | sample Lox_Sample_34_FD_206720 | JGI IMG/M metagenome (GOLD analysis project Ga0335080, IMG submission 206720) | Soil microbial communities from Loxahatchee National Wildlife Refuge, Florida, United States - Lox_Sample_3.4 | ecosystem: Environmental > Terrestrial > Soil > Wetlands | place: USA... | reverse complement strand
CCGAACCCTCCGAGGAACCTCGCGCGGAGTCGTCATGGCCACGAAGAGAAGCTCGAAGCGTTCCGTCCGGAAGCCCGCGAAGCGGGCGGCCCGCAAGGCCACGAAGCGCCGCAAGGTCGTCCGGCGCCCGGCGAAGAAGGCCACGACGCGCCGCAAGGCTGCGCGGAAAGTCTCGAGAAAGACTTCGCGCAAGGTCGCCGCGCGCATGGCGCCGCCGGCGGTGCCCTTCAAGTTCCTGGATCTCGACGCGGCGCCGCGCTGTCGCTCGCGCATTCCGGTCGAGATCGAGATCGCGGGGCGCCGCGAGTCGGGCGCGATCGCCGACATGTCGGCCTCGGGCGCGCGCATCGTGGGCGTGAAGCTCGACATGCCGGCCGGGACGCCGCTGCAGATCCGCTACGCGTCGGGCACGTCACCGGTGCTGCTGTCGGCGGAGCTGGTGCGGCTCACCGACGACGGCTTCGCGGTAAAGATCCTCCCGCGCTAGCGGGTGACCCACCAGACGCCGACGACCAGCACGAAGAGTGCGGCCTCGGCGATGGCGGTGGCGATGCGCGCCGCCGGCACGGCCTCGGGCAGGGCCCGCGCGCGCTCGAGGCGGTGAAGCTCGGTGTGACTCATGCCGGCCGGTTGAGCAACGGCCGTGCCAGACGGGAGGAGCGCAGCTCGCGCCGCAGGGCGGCCGCTGCAGGAAATTTGCTTCGCCTGCCCGCGCGTTGAGGAAACCCGGCGCTTCACGCATTCTCCGCGCCATGCGGCTCAAGTACGGCACGAATCCCCATCAGAGCTACGCGGTCCTCGAGCCCTTGGACGGCGGCAAGATGCCGGTCGAGCTCTTGAACGGCACCCCGTCGCTGATCAATCTGCTCGACGCGCTGAACGCCTGGCAGCTCGTGTCCGAGGCGCGCCAGGCGCTCGGGCTCGCCGCCGCAGCGAGCTTCAAGCACGTGTCGCCCGCGGGCGCCGCGGTGGCGGTGCCGCTGCCCGAAGACCTGGCACGCGCCTACGAGGTGCGCGGCGCGTCGCTGACTCCCGCGGCCACCGCCTACGTGCGCGCGCGCGGCGCCGATCCCAAGTGCTCGTTCGGTGACTTCGTCGCGCTGTCCGACACGGTCGACGAGCCGACCGCCGAGTTCCTGAAGGGCGTGGTCTCGGACGGCATCATCGCGCCCGGCTACGACGCCCGGGCGCTGCGCATCCTGTGCGAGAAGAAGGGGGGCGGCTTCATCGTGCTGCAGGCCGACGCCGGCTTTCGTCCCCCCGAGCGCGAGGCGCGCGAGGTGTTCGGCGTGCGGCTGGTGCAAGACCGCAACGCGCGGCGAGTCAGCGAAGCCGACCTCGCGAACGTGGTCTGTGGCACGCTCGACGCCGGCGCGCGCCGCGACTTGCTGCTGGGTCTGATCGCGCTGAAGTACACGCAGTCGAACTCGGTCGGCTACGCGCTCGACGGCCAGATGATCGGCATCGGCGCGGGCCAGCAGTCGCGCGTCGACTGCACCAAGCTGGCGGGCGCAAAGGCCGATGTCTGGCACCTGGGGCGACACCCCAAAGTGTTGGGGCTGCGCTTCAAGAAGGGCGTGAAGCGCCAGGACCGGATCAACTGGCGCATCCGCTACATCGAGGGCGACCTGGTCGCGTCCGAGGAGCGCGAGCTGCGCGAGGTGCTCGACGAGCCGCTGCTGCTCTTGACTCCCGACGAGCGCCGTGACTGGCAGAAGAAGCTCGACCGCGTGTCGCTCGTCTCCGATGGCTTCATCCCGTTCCGCGACAACATCGACCACGCGGCGCGCCACGGCGTGAAGTTCATCGCGCAGCCCGGCGGCTCGTCGCGCGACGCCGACATCGAGGCCGCCTGCCGCGAGTACGGCATTGCGCTCGTGCACACGAATCTCCGGCTCTTCCACCACTGATGGAGATCCGTGAGTTCGCCGACGCGGACGAGGAGGCCGTGGTCGCGCTCTGGACTCACTCCGGGCTGGTGCGCCCCTGGAACGATCCGCGCAAGGACGTGGCGCGCAAGAAGATGCTGCAGCGCGAGCTGTTTCTCGTGGCCGAGGACGCGGGCCGGATCGTCGGCTCGGTCATGGGCGGCTACGACGGCCACCGCGGCTGGGTCTACTATCTGGCGGTGGCCGAGTCCCACCGGAAGAGCGGGCTGGGCCGCGCGCTGATGGACGCGGTCGAGACGCGGCTGCGCGCGCTGGGCTGCCCGAAGCTCAACCTGCAGGTGCGCGAGGACAACCTGCAGGCGCTGGGCTTCTACGCGGCGATCGGCTTCCGACGCGACGCCTCGGTGAGTTTGGGCAAGCGCCTGGAAAGCGACGAGTGAGTCGATGCCGATCCGGCTGGAGCGGCCCCGCGAGCATCCGCACGTCGCGCTGGTGACGTTGGATCGGCCCGAGCGCGCGAACGCGCTCGACCCGGCCATGCTGCGCGAGCTGGCGGGCGCGTGGCGCGAGATCGCGGCCGACGCCGAGCTGCGCTGCGCGGTCGTGACGGGCTCCGGCGAGCGCGTGTTCTGCTCGGGCATGGACATGCGCGCGACGATTCCCGTGGCGCAGGCCTTGGCGCGCGGCGAGAAGATCGACCCGGGGGACTTCGAAGGGCTGCGCTCGGTGTCGACGGCGCTGCTCGCGGGCTTCGATCTCAAGGTTCCACTCGTTGCCGCGGTGAACGGTCACGCGCGGGCCGGCGGCTTCGATCTCCTGCTCGCGGCCGAGCTCCGGGTAGCCGTGCCCGAGGCCACGTTCGCGCTCGAAGAGGTCGCCCTCGGGCTGTATCCGACCGGGAACGCCACCGTGCTCTTGCCGCGCCAGATCGGCTGGGTGCACGCGCACGAGCTCCTGCTCAGCGCGCAGCCGATCTCGGCGCAGCGCGCGCTCGAGATCGGCTTCCTGAACCGACTGACTCCGCGCGAGTCACTCTTGCCGGCCGCCTTCGAGCTGGCCGACGCGATCGCGCGCAACGCCCCGCTGGCGGTGCGCGCGACCCGCAGCGGCGTGCGCGAGCTGCTCGCGCTGCCGCTCGATCAGGCCTACCGCCGGCAGGAAGAGCTGGGCCGGCCGCTGCGCGCGACCGAAGACGCGCGCGAGGCGCAGCGCGCGTTCGTCGAGAAGCGCAAGCCGACCTGGAAGGGACGCTAGCCGGCTTGGCCGCGGGCGACCGCGAGCGCTGGGATCGCGCCTTCGCGCAGGGCCGGCACACGGGCGCGGCGGTGCCGCGCTGGCTCGACGACTTCGACGCCGTGCTGCCGAAGACGGGTCGTGCGCTCGACGTGGCCGCGGGGGCCGGCCGCGCGGCGCGCTACTGGGCAGCGCGCGGACTCACGACGCTGGCGGTCGACGTGTCTCCGGTCGGGCTCGAGCTGGCGCGAGAAGCGGCGGCGCGTGCCGGGCTCGCGCTCGACACACGCGCGCTCGACCTCGAGACGGAGCTCCTGCCCGACGGCCACTTCCATGCGATCAGCTGCTTTCACTATCTGCAGCGGAGTCTCTTCCCGGCGCTCGTGGCTCGGCTCGCGCCGGGCGGGGTGCTGGTGTGCGAGATTGCGACCGTGCGGAATCTCGAGCGCCACGCCAGTCCGAGCGCGCGCTTCCTGCTCCATCCAGGCGAGCTGGCCGAGCTGTGCCGGCCGCTCGCAATCGTGACTCAGCAGGAGGACTGGTTCGACGGCAGCTCTCTCGCGCGCGTCATCGCGCGGCGTTAGCCGTGGTCGCGCGCTCGACCCAGGTGCCGGCCTCGACGCTGGTCTCGGCCGGCGGCGCCTGACCTTCCAGCCAGGCGAGCACCGCGTTCCCGGCGGCGCGCCCGAGCGGGTCGGGCTCGACCACGAGCGCCGAGAACGGCTTGCGCGCCGGGAAGCTCTCGGCGGTGTGGTCGCTGATCGAGACGATCGAGAGCTGTTCGGGCACCTCGATCCGCAACTCGCGGCACGCGCTCATGAGCTGCACGGCGGCGCGGTAGTAAGTCACGATCGCGGTCGGCGGCTCGCGCCGGGCGAGCAGTCCGCGCAGCAGCTCGCGCACCTCGCGCGGGTCGGGACCGTAGCGCAGCCGGTCGAGAGTCACGCCTTGCTTCTTCAGCGCCGAGCAGACCGCCGAGATCGGCCCGATGCGCTCGGGCCGAGAGAGCAGAGCGATGCGCTGGTGACCCAGCGCGACCAGGCTCTTGGCCAGGTCGCTCGCGGCCGAGCGCAGCGAGGGCAGCACCACGGGCAGACGCTTGAACGCGCCGGGACGGTCGAAGACCGCCAGAACGGGAGTCTCGGCGGCTTTGTAGGCGTCGAGCATCTCCCCGCTGCCGGTCGGATGGACGCAGATCAGCGCGTCGACGCGGCGCTCGAGAAAGCGCCGCATCAACAGGTCGTAGCGCTCGCCGTCACCCCGCGCGGTCGAGACCATCAGGCTGTAGCCGCGGTCCTCGACCGCGCCGGCCATGGCGTCGAGCAGCTCGAGCCCGGCGTGCGCGCGCAGCCGCGGGAAGATCAGGCCGATGGTCAGCGTCCGGTCACTGCGCAGGCTGCGCGCCGCCTCGTTCGCCACGTAGCCGAGATCGGCGGCCGCACGCCGCACCCGGACCAGGTTGGTCTTCGACACGGGCAGCCCGTTCAGGGCGCGGGAGGCGGTGGCGATCGAGACTTCGGCGCGGGCCGCGACGTCGTGCAGAGTGGCCTTCATATGCGGGCCCGCAAGTTAGCACGATCGGCTTGCCCTCGATCGTTGTAAACGTTTACGATGGCCGCAGGAGGAACCCCATGGCCATCGACTTCAGTCTCCCGACCGAGATCGTCGACCTGCGCAACCGCGTGCGCGAGTTCTGCGAGAAGGAGGTCGAGCCCGTGGCCACCAAGCTCGAGAGCGTCGACCGCCGGCAGTGGGGTCCCGACATCATCCGCCTGCGCAAGCTCGCCCACGAGCGCGGGCTGTGGCTGCCGCACATGCCGAAGGAGTACGGCGGCATGGGGCTGGGGGCGCTGGGCATCGCCACGGTGTCTGCCGAGGCCGGCCGCGTGCCGCTCGCGCCCTTCATCCTGAACTGCCAGGCGCCGGACGAGGGCAACATGCACACGCTGCTGCACTTCGCCTCGCCGATGCAGCGCGAGAAGTATCTCCGGCCGCTGTGCATGGGCACCACGCGCTCGTGCTTCGCGATGACCGAGCCCGAGGTCGCGGGCAGTGACCCGACCGGGATCCAGACCCGGGCGGTGCGCCAGGGCGACCAGTGGCACATCAACGGTCACAAGTGGTTCATCACCGGCGCGCAGGGCGCGAAGTTCGCGATCCTGATCGCCTGCACCGATCCCGACGCCGACCCGCCGCAGGCGCGGAACTCGGCCTTCATCGTCGACCTGCCCAACCCCGGCTTCGAGATCGTGCGCGACGTGCACACCATGGCCGGCGGTCACAATCACTGCGAGATCCGGATCAAAGATCTCGTGGTGCCGCACGAGAACATGCTCGGCCCGCAGGGCCAGGGTCACACGCTGGGTCAGGTGCGGCTCGGGCCGGCGCGGCTCGCGCACTGCATGCGCTGGATCGGCCAGATCGAGAAGGCGCTCGACATGATGGTGGGGCGCACGGAAGAGCGCGTGCTCCACGGCGCCAAGCTCTCCGAGAAGCAGGGCATCCAGTGGAAGATCTCGGAGGCCGCCATGGCGCTCTATCAGTGCAAGCTGATGGTGCTGCACTCGGCTTATCTCATCGAGACGAAGCAGCCGTTCCGGCAAGAGGTGTCGATGACGAAGTTCTTCGTCGCGAACACCTTGTGGAAGGTGCTGGACCAGGCGATCCAGGTGCACGGCGCGCTCGGCTACTCGAGTGACACGCCGCTCGAGCAGATGATGAAGAACGCGCGCTCGGCGCGGCTGGTCGACGGCGCCGACGAGGTGCACCTGACGCAGATCGCGCGCCACGTGCTCGACGCCTACCGCTCGGAAGGCTCGAGCCGCCGCGCCACCGGCCTGGGACTCCTGTTCTGAACGTCCTGTTCCTGTCCGAAGGCGGGCAGGTCGGCGGAGCCGAGGCGGACATCCTGCGGCTGGCCGAGGAGCTGCGCGCGCGCGGTCACTCACCGGTGATCGGCGCGTCGGGCGAGGTGTTCCTGCGCGAGGCGCGGGCGCACGGCCACCCGACGGTGCCGGTGCCGGGAGGCATGCGGGTGTGGGGCGGCATGCGCGCGATCGGCCGCGCCGTGCGCGATCACGCGATCGACGTGGTGAACGCGCAGTCGCTGCGCATGACCGGCCTGGCCGGTGCGGCGCGCAAGCTGCGGCTGCACCGCGCGCCGCTCGTGGCCACCATTCACAACGTGGCCGACCGCGCCAACGACCGCTTCGCCCGGCCGATCCTGTCGCGGCTGCCCGACGCGCTGGTGTTCGTGTCGCGCTTCGAGCAGGCGCGGCTCGCCGAGGCCTGGGGCGGCCCGGAGCTCGGCGAGGTGATCTATTCGGGCGTGGAGCTGCCGCCGCCCGGCAGTCTCGAGCCGCTCGACCTGGCGACACTGCACGGTGTACCCCGCGACGCGCGCGTGATCGGCTTCGTGGGCCGGCTCGCGCCCGAGAAGGCGGTGGGCGACGCGATCGCCGCGCTGCCGCGGCTGCCCGAGGACGTGGTGCTGTGCATCGTGGGCGAGGGGCCGGAAGAGGGCGCCCTGCGCGCCGAGACCCGGCGCCGCAACCTGGAGAAGCGCGTGGTGTTCGCGGGTCACTCGCGCGAGGTGGCTCGCTACATGGCCAGCTTCGTCGGGCTGGTGCTGCCCTCGCGCCGCGAGTCACTGCCGGTGACGCTGCGCGAGGCCGCCGCGATCGGCCTGCCCGTGGTCGCGGCCGACGTGGGCGGCGTGCGCGAGATCGTGGTGCCGCGCGAGACGGGGCTCTTGTACCCGTCGGGCGACGTCGACGGCTTGGTGCGCGCGATCCGCTCGCTGCTCGACGACCCGTCGCGCGCCGCCACCATGGGCGTGACCGCCCGCGAGCGCGTCGCGCGGCAGTTCGATCCGAAGCACTGGGCCGACGAGACCGAGGCGCTGTTCGCGCGAGTCACGAGAGGAAGCTGACGTGGAATACCAGGAGATCCGCTACGAACCGAAGGACCGCGTGCTCGTGCTCACGCTGCACCGTCCCGACAAGCTGAACGCCTTCACCGGCCGGATGCTGTCCGAGATGCTCGACGCGTTCGACAAGATCGACGCCGACGACGACATCCGCGCGGTGATCGTGACCGGCAGCGGCCGCGCGTTCTGCGCGGGCGCCGACCTGTCGAGCGGCTCGGGCACCTTCGACGCGCGCTCTGGCGCGCAGAACGTGGGCATCGAGGCGCGCCGCGACGGCGGCGGGCGACTCACGCTGCGCATCTACGACTGCAAGAAGCCGGTGATCGCCGCGATCAACGGCCCCGCGGTGGGCGTGGGCGTCACCATGACCCTGCCCATGGACATCCGCCTGGCCTCGACCGAGGCGCGCTTCGGTTTCGTGTTCGCGCGCCGCGGCATCTGCATGGAGGCCGCCTCGAGCTGGTTCCTGCCGCGCGTGGTGGGTGTCTCGCAGGCGCTCGAGTGGACCTACACCGGCCGCGTGTTCCCGGCCGCCGAAGCGCACGCCGGCCGGCTGGTGCGCAGCCTGCACGCGCCCGCGGAGCTCCTGCCCGCCGCGCACGCGCTGGCGCGCGAGATCGCCGACAACACGTCGGCCATCTCGGTCACCATGACCCGCCAGCTCGTGTGGAAGATGCTCGGCGCCGACCACCCGATGGAGGCGCACAAGCTCGACTCACGCGCGATCACCGCCCTGGGCCAGAGTCCCGACGCCCACGAGGGCGTGGGCGCGTTCCTCGAGAAGCGCAAAGCCGACTTCAAGCAGCGCCCGAGCAAGGACATGCCCGCCTTCTTCCCGTGGTGGCGGGAGCGGCCGTTCGAGTGACCTTGCGCCGGCTCGGCTGGGCCGCGCTCCTTGCCGTTCTCGCCGTGGTCGTGGCCGAGGCGCTCGTGCGCGCGTTCGCGCCGCAGGTGCTGCAGCACGACGTGCCCGAGCTGTGGGTGCGCGACGCGGCGCTCGGCTGGCGCCATCGCCCCGACGTGGACCTCATCGCGAACACGGGCGAGCGCGACGTGGAGATCTGCATCGACGCGCTCGGTGACCGCGTCGACTGTCACAAGCCCGCGCGCACGGACTGCGCTAAGCGGATCCTCTGGCTCGGCGACTTCGAGGCGTTGTCGATCCCGTTCCAGGACACGGTGTGGGCGAAGCTCGAGGCCGACACCGGCGCGTGTACCTACGCGGCGGGCGTGGGCTCGTACTACATGGGTCAGTACGTGGGCATGGCGCGCGAGCGGCTGCGCGACCCGGCGGCGCCGCACTACGACCTGGTGATGCTGGCGGTGTACGTGGGGAACGACTTCACGCCGGACCCGGAGCTGATTCCGCCGGCGCAGGACGTGCAATGGCGGCCGTACCGGTTGTTCCCCGCGAGCCTCTCACAGCAGGGCATCTGGGACTGGTTCTACCCCTACAACGCCTGGCTCGAGTCACACTCGCAGGCCTACGTCGCGGGGCGCGCCGCGATCCGCCGCGCGCTCGACCCTGGCGACGTGGGCGTGTACGGCGTACCCGACCCGCTGCTGCGCTCGCGAGTCACTCCCGCGCTGTTCGACGGCACCGCGAAGGGCATCGCGCTGGTGGCGCAGGAGGCCCACGCGCATGGCGCCCGGTTTCTGGTGGTGATGCACCCGTTCCGCAGCCAGGTGCTCGATCCGAAGGGCGAGAAGCTCGTGCACGCGCTCCCGAAGCTGGCGGGTGACATCGACATGGACCAGCCGTCACGGGAGATCTTCCGCCGGCTCGCCACGTACCCCGAGATCGACCGCGCGATCGACCTGCTGCCGGTGCTGCGCGCACACGCCAGCCCGGACTTGTGGGAGCCCGTCGATGCCCACCTGTCCGCCGCGGCCTACCAGCTCTGGTTCGAGACCGTGCGCCAGCCAGTGAGAGAGCTACTCGCGGAAGGACCTCCGGACAGATAGGGCGCCGTCAGGCCGAGTCGAGCGGGCTGCGCACGCCCCGCCCGCCGCGGCTCAGCACGTGCGTGTAGATCATCGTGGTCCGAACGTCGCTGTGACCCAGGAGCTCCTGGATGGTGCGGATGTCGTAGCCACTCGCGAGCAAGTGAGTCGCGAAGCTGTGGCGGAGCGTATGACAGCTCGCAGGCTTCGCGATCCCCGCGTCGCGAACCGCCCGCTTCATCGCCCGCTGTACCACCGTCTCATGCAGGTGCCAGCGGCGTTCGGTGCGGCCCTCCCTGTCGACGTAGCGGCGCGTCGCTGGGAACATCCACTGCCACGCCCATTCGCGTGCGGCGCTCGGGTACTTGCGCGCGAGCGCGTCGGGCAGTGGCACCTGGCCGAACCCCGCGCCGAGATCACACTCGAAGGTCGCTCGCGCGCGCGCCAGCTGCGCCCGCAGATCCGTCGCCAGCGCCCGAGGCAAAACGGTGACTCGATCCTTGCGGCCCTTGCCGTCTCGCACCACGAGCTCACCGCGCGCCAGGTCGACGTCCTTCACCCGCAAGCGCAGACACTCGAGGAGCCGCAGCCCGGCTCCGTACAGTAGACCCGCGACCAGCCGCGGCTCCCCCGATAGGTGAGCGATGACCGAGTCGATCTCCTCGCGTGTCAGCACGACGGGAAGCCGCAGCGGCGTGCGCGCGCGCACCAGGTCTTCGAGCTCGAGGTCCTCGCGCCTCGTCTGCAGCACGTGCCGGTACAGGAAGAGAAGGGCGGACAGCGCCTGGTTCTGAGTCGACGCCGACACCCGCCCGACCACTGCGAGGTGCGACAGGAACGCCGCGACCTCGGCCCCGCCCATCTCGTCGGGGTGACGCTTCGCGTGAAAGAGCACGAACCTCTTCACCCACTGCGCGTACGCGCGCTCCGTTCGCCGGCTCAGGTGCCGGACGCGACACGCGTCGCGGACCCGATCGAGCAACCGCGGCGCTCCCGGCTCTCCGGGCCCCGCCTCGCGCGAGCCACCGCCCCCCGGACCTCTCACGCCAGTCACTCGACCCACCCTGTGCGAGCCCGGTCATCTCCAGGCTCGGCTCCGTGGGGCGAGGACGCACCGCGAGAGTAGCCTCGCCGAGCATCGACGTCTCCCCGAGACGCCCGGCCGCGGCGCCATCCGTTACCGGCGATTCACCCTGCAGGGAACGCCAAGCAACCACGAGTGCATCCGTTGACCCGAAGGCTGCTGCGGTACACGATATCGCTGCACGGACCCGGTGAGTCCGAGCAAGACACTATCTAGTTAGGCGGCACTGCGAGCTATGCACGAAGTGAGCTCAATCATTCCAGGGGATCGACTCGTGCTCTCCGGTGGCTATGACATGGCACCTCGCTGGCTTTGCGGGCAATCGTCTCACTCTGGAACTGTCGTCGACCTCGTGCCTGGCCAGAACGACCAGTCTGCAGTTCTTGTAAAGCTCGATTTCCCAATCGAGGTCGACGGTGTTTCCGGAGAATTTCTAGTCTTGGAGACCCGATACGTCGGACAAAGCTGGGGTGAAAGAGGCGTGGTACACATTGAGCTTTGCGACTTCGAGCCTGAGCGGAAAAGGTGGCAGGAGCGACGTCAAGGCAAGTGGGTGGAATCACATGCAACTTACGAGCGAACGAAATAGTGTGTGCCGCCTAACAAATCGCTGGAGCGGACGCGGGAAGGATAAAGTGCCAAGCTCATGCACCGGCGTGCGCGCCGCTCAGCTCAGCCGTTAGGCGGCGTGAACGATCGATCTCGTGGAGTTCGACGATGCCGGAACTAAATGCGATACCCCGGGTCGATCAAGACTCGAGGCACTTCGAGTCGTGCCACGAGCGCTGGCTCCGGCGGCGCCATCGCAATCCCGATTCCCCAAACTACGAAGACCAATGGTATGGCCAGCAATGTGGCGGCTGTGGCTTCTTCGTCCGGCTCCGCGGCGTTTTCCAAGAGGACTGGGGCGCCTGCACGAACGCGGTCTCTCCGTGCGACGGCACCGCTCGGTTCGAGCACGATGGCTGCTCCGCGTTCACACCGGCAATCGACGGCTGGTAGCGCCGCCGCCTAACAAGCCGCTGCAGCTGACGGCCGCGGGCTTGAAGTGCCCGAGCGAAGTATTCGACACGAATCTTGGTAGCATCACGCGCGGCCGCAGCTGAGCGGCCATCCGTTAGCCAGGGCAATGACGATCGAAGAGGCGATGCGGAGCGTAGTCGACGTTCGGGGTCTGCGATACGCCGCCCAGCGATTGGGGCTGCTGTTGCTCTTCGCGAGCGTACTCTTTGGATCCGCGGGGACGTTGGGCTGGCCACGCGGGTGGTGCTATCTCCTCGCTGCTTTGCTTCTCGAGGCTCTCACGCTGTCTCTGCTGGCCTCTCTGGCTCCGGAAACCTTGAACCAACGCGGCGCGTTCGGGGCGGGCGTCAAACCCTTCGACAGAGCCTTCGCCGCGCTCTGGTTGGCCCTCGCCCTTGTCACACCCGTGGTCGCCGGCCTAGACGCTGTCCGCTTTCGTTGGTCGGCGTTGCCGTGGGCCTTCTTCTATGGCGGCCTCGTCGTGCTCGTATTGGCTTCCCTTTTCGCCAACTGGGCGATGGTGGAGAACGAGCACTTCGAGCAGTTCGTACGGATTCAGGAAGAACGAGGCCATCGCGTGGTAACCACCGGGCCCTACCGGTTCGTGAGGCACCCCGGATACCTGGGAGCCGTTCTTGGGGCGCTCGCGACACCCCTGATGCTCGGCTCGGTTTGGACCTTCCTTCCAGCAGGTCTCATGGCGTTGCTCTTCGTGGTTCGCACCCATCTCGAAGACCACACTCTGAGGCGCGAGCTCCAAGGCTACGAGCAGTATGCACAGCGCACTCGCTTCCGCCTTGTTCCATGGGTTTGGTGAGTGTGAGGGGCCTGCCTACCAAGCCGCTGCAGCCGACGCGGGCCGCGCGGCCGAACGGACAACGGCAGTCGGTGCGTTGCGGCCCGCGCGGCTGAGCGCCGGCGTTAGATTGCACGGGAGGTGTCGCCATTCCGACCGAAGAAGACATCGCCGCGTATTTGAGGCGCGAGTTCGCTGCAGATGCTGCCATCCTCGTTGGCTCCCGGGTTGACGGCGTCGCTCGTCCGCACAGCGATTGGGATTGCTACGTCCTCCTTGATGACGGATCCGGACCGCGTGGGCCACGTCCCGAACCTCGGGAACTACAAGGCGCGCGTTTGGATGTTGGCGTCGTCTATCTGCCTGTGCGCACTGACGATGTCCTCGGAATTTTCGGTCCAAATCTCCAGCAAGCCCGAGTCTTGTTCGATACCTCCATAGGATCGGCAAATCGGATCATCGAATCGGCCACGGCGACGTATGCGAAGGGCAAGTACTTGTCCGATGGCGAGCAGGCAGTGAGAGCTCATCAGATGGCTCGAAACATATCGACGATGATCGGAAGGCGGGATCAACCCGGTGCTTTCTTTGAGGCGCTGACCTTTGTGTTTTATGTTTCGCATCGGTACTGGTACGAAATCATCCATCACCGGTACTCGCAAAGTGTCCATCGGGCGATGGTTGAGATTCAGACCGAAGATCCGGACTTCTATGCGAATCTAATTGTATTGACGTCGTCGGAATCCATCGATGCCAAGATCTCGGCGGCACAGCGACTCTACACAAGACTCTTTGGTGAGAGGCGTGCAATCTAACCAATCGTTGGAGCGGACCCCAAAAGCCAGCACGGCTCTTGCTTACGCAACAGCCGCGCCGGCTTTCGTGGCCGCTCAACTTGGTTGTTAGGCAGCGCGGAGCGGCGCTCGAGTCCATGGGCTCAGCGGCGAAGCGAGCAACCATGCGCCGATGTAGGATGGCTGAATGAGGGTCAAGGTCAATGGCGTTCGGCTGTTCGTCGACGTGGAAGGCGCGAAGCTCGTGCCCGACGGCCCGCGCATGCGCGAGAAGCCCACGTTGATCCTGCTGCATGGAGGTCCCGGCGGCGACCACTCGAACTACAAGCCCGAATTCTCACGGTTGAGCGACGCGTGTCAGGTCATCTACTACGATCAACGCGGCCAAGGGCGCAGCGACGAGAGCTCGCCGGAACTCTGGACTCTCGATCAGTGGGCCGACGACCTCGTCGGTCTGTGCGAGGCGCTTGAGATCGAACGACCGGTCGTCATGGGCGGTTCGTTTGGCGGCTACGTGGCGATCGCGTATGCCACGCGATACCCCGACCACCCGTCGAAGTTGATCTTCTGCAGCACCCGAGCTCAAGCACCCGACTTCGAGCGCAGCCTGACTGTCTACGAGCGGCTCGGTGGCGTCGACGCACGTGCCGTCGCCGCAGGATTTTTCGCTGATCCGTCGCGAGCCAACACAGACAAGTTCTTCCGTGTGTGCGTCCCTCTGTACTTCCGTACGCCTCCCGACCCCAACAGCATGCGGCGCGCCATCCGAAAGCCGCAGGTCGCTGAGCATTTCCGCCGAGGAGAACTCCTCAAAATGAACTATCTCCCGGCGTTGTCCAACATCAAATGCCCTACGTTGGTGATAGGCGGAGAGGACGACCCTCAGATTCCGATCGAGGATCAGGTCGACATCGCGAACGCGATTTCGCCGCCCCTGGTGCAGTTCTGCCGTGTTCCCAACGCGGGCCACTTCGTGTTCCGTGATGATCCCTTGGTACTCGATACCATCAGGGAGTTCATCCTGACTTGAGGTCCTTCTTCTCGATACTGCGCAAACCAGCCTGCCGATTAACTCCGCTCAAGCCATGGCGCTGCCTAACAAGCCGCTGAAGCTGCCGGCCGCGACCTTCAGCCGCGCGAGAGGCTGTGCTCGACACGACTCGCGGTAGGCTCGCGCGCGGCCGCAGCTTAGCGGCCATCCGTTAGGCGGCTCGTTCATCGCCATGCGTATCGCGGAACTCAAAGCCATTTCGAGCGCGCTCCATTTCGCTCATCCGGCGGCAAGTGCCTCCATCCAAGCAGCAGAGGTCGAAATTGGAACACGCCTGCCGGACGAGCTAAGCGAGTTTCTGAGCGAGTCCAACGGCGTGGCAGGAACCCACGCACTTGCACTGGTCTGGCCAATCCAACGGATCGCTGCGGACAATGTCGCATTCAGGCGAAACGCCGAATTTCACAAATTGTACATGCCATTTGAACCGCTACTGTTCTTCGGTGACGCTGGCAATGGCGATCAATTCGCGTACGCAATCACGGCAGGGGTCGTTCGGCGCACTGACATCTTTGTCTGGGATCACGAAAACGACAGTCGTACCTGGGTAGCTCCGTGTCTCTTGCGCTATCTCGAGTGGTTTCTCAATGGCACGATCCGAGTCTAGTGCGGCGGGCCGCCTAACCACTGCATGCAGCCGACGCCCCAGCCAGTCATCAAATTTGCATACGCAAATTTGTCGCCTGTCTGGTGCGCGGCTGATGCTGGCTGTTAGGCGGCACTGCGAGCTATGCACGAAGTGAGCTCAATCATTCCAGGGGATCGACTCGTGCTCTCCGGTGGCTATGACATGGCACCTCGCTGGCTTTGCGG
>Ga0335080_10004270_pt1 | contig 14569 bp, 15 predicted proteins | sample Lox_Sample_34_FD_206720 | JGI IMG/M metagenome (GOLD analysis project Ga0335080, IMG submission 206720) | Soil microbial communities from Loxahatchee National Wildlife Refuge, Florida, United States - Lox_Sample_3.4 | ecosystem: Environmental > Terrestrial > Soil > Wetlands | place: USA... | reverse complement strand
AGGGGGAGGTGCTCGTCACCGTCTCCGGCTCGACCGGGGCCATGGTCGCCGTCGGCTGCGAGACCGAGCCCGTCTCGAAGAACGAGGAGTTCCTCGCGTTCGCCGAGGCGGCCCTCGAGTCCGTCGAGGCCGGAGGCGAGGGGGCCGTCGAGGCGCTCGACGAGGTGCGCAAGGAGCTCGTCGGCAAGCTCGGGGAGAACATCGTCGTCGTCGGCGCGGCGCGCCTGGAGGCCGGCGAGGGCGAGTCGCTGGCGGAGTACGTCCACCCGCCCGCGAACAAGATCGGCGTGCTCGTGAAGGTGCGGGGCGACGATCCCGCGGCCGCACGGCGCCTCGCGATGCACATCTCGTTCTCGAACCCGCGCTACGCGGTGCGCGGCGACGTGCCCGAGGCGGACGTCGCCGCGGAGCGCGAGATCTACGCGAACTCCGACGAGGTGCTCTCGAAGCCGGAGAACGTCCGCGAGAAGATCGTCGACGGGATGCTGCAGAAGCGCTTCTTCGCCGACACCGTGCTCGCGGAGCAGGCCTGGATCCACGACACCGGCAAGACGGTGGAGCAGGCGCTCGCCGACGACGGTCTCGAGCTGCTGGACTTCCGGCGCTTCTCTGTTGCAGGCTAGTCCCGCGTGAGCGTGCAGCCCGACCAGAGCGCAGTCGCCACGGGCACCGGCGTGCCGGTGTTCCGGCGCGTGCTGCTGAAGCTCTCCGGCGAGGCGCTGATGGGCGACCGCGACTACGGCATGGACCTGGCGACGATCGACGCGATCGCCGAGGAGGTCCGCGCGGTGCGCTCGAGCGGGGTCGAGATCGCGATCGTCGTCGGCGCGGGGAACATCTACCGCGGCATGGCGGCGGCGGCGCAGGGGATGGACCGCGCCACCGCCGACTACGCGGGAATGCTCGCGACGCTCCTCAACTCGCTCGCCCTGCAGGACGCGCTCGAGCGTGCGAACGCGCAGACGCGCGTGCTCTCGGCGCTCGTCGTCTCGGAGGTCGCCGAGCCGTACATCCGCCGCCGCGCGATCCGCCACCTCGAGAAGGGGCGGGTCGTGATCTTCGCCGCCGGCACCGGCAACCCGTTCTTCACCACGGACACCGCGGCGGCGCTGCGCGCGCTCGAGATCAACGCCGAGGCGATCCTGATGGCGAAGAACGGCGTCAAGGGCGTCTACGACGGCGACCCGCGCGAGGATCCGGCCGCGGTGTTCCTCCCCGAGCTGACCCACCTCGAGGCGATCGAGCGCGGGCTCAAGGTGATGGACTCGACCGCGCTCTCCCTCTGCATGGACAACAAGCTCCCGATCCACGTCTTCGAGCTCGCCGAGGGCAACATCAGGCGGGTCGTCGCGGGCGAGCGGGTGGGCACGATCATCACGACCGAAGGGACGGACTGAATGGCCGAGCTCGACGATCTCCTCCAGGATGCCGCGCGGCGGATGGACAAGTCCGTCGAAGCCACCAGAACCGAGTTCAACAGCGTGCGCACCGGCCGCGCCGCACCGGCCCTGCTCGACCGGATCCAGATCGACTACTACGGCCAGCGCACGCCGCTGAAGCAGATGGCGACGATCAGCGCGCCCGAGCCGCGCTCACTCACGATCCAGCCGTTCGACCCGACCCAGATCAAGGCGATCGAGAAGGCGATTCTCGAGTCCGACCTCGGCCTCACGCCCTCGAACGACGGCAAGCTGATCCGGCTGCCGATCCCCCAGCTGACCGAGGACCGGCGCAAGGAGCTCGTGAAGGTCGTGCGCAACTACGCCGAGGAGGGGCGCGTCGCCGTCCGCAACGTGCGGCGTGACGTGATGCACCACCTCAAGGAGCTCGTCGGGAACGGCGACGTCGGCGACGACGAGGAGCGCAAGGCGGAGGAGCGGGCGCAGAAGCTCACCGACGAGCACACGAAGGCGATCGACGAGGCGCTGAAGCACAAAGAAGCAGAAATCATGGAGGTGTAGAGCCACCTCCGTGAGCCTCCTCACGAGAATCCGCATCCTCCGGACGGTCAAGCCGGCCCGCGGGCCCGAGCTGCCCGAGGTCGCGAGCTCGGTCGCGATCATCATGGACGGGAACGGCCGCTGGGCCCGCCGCCGCGGGCTGCCCGTCGCCGCCGGGCACCGCGCCGGCACCCGCGCGCTCCGCCGCACGGTCGAGGCCGCGATCGACCTCGGCGTGCGGTCGCTCACCGTCTACGCCTTCTCCACCGAGAACTGGTCGCGCCCGCCGGACGAGGTGGACGCGCTGATGGAGATCTTCGGCGAGACGATCGAGCGCGAGCTGCCCGACCTCGCGAAGCAGGGCGTCCGCACGCGGTTCATCGGCCGCCGCGACCGGGCCCCGGAGGCGCTGCAGCACCGGATGGCGGAGCTCGAGGAGGAGACCGCCGCCAAGGACCGGCTCGACCTCTGGATCGCGTTCGACTACGGCGGGCGGGGGGAGATCGTCGAGGCGGCGCGCCGCATCGTGGAGGCGGGGATCGACCCGGACGAGGTCGACGAAGAGCTGTTCGCGTCCTATCTCTACGCGCCCGAGCTGCCCGACCCGGACCTGCTGATCCGGACGTCCGGAGAGCTCAGGATCTCGAACTTCATGCTCTGGCAGCTCGCCTACGCGGAGCTCGTGTTCGTCGACCGCCTCTGGCCGGACTTCGGCGAGGCCGAGCTGAAAGCCGCCCTCGAGGCGTACGCGGGCCGCCGTCGCCGCTTCGGCGGCCGATGACCTCGTTCTGGTCTCGCATCGCCGTTGCGCTCGTCGGCCTGCCCGTCGTGCTCGGCCTCGTCTGGCTCGGCGGCTGGTGGCTCGTGGGTCTCGTCGCCGTCGCGGCCGTGCTCGCGCTGCACGAGTTCTGGCAGATGACCCGGTCGCTGCGCCCGCTCGCGCTCGCGGGTTACGGGGGGGCGGCGCTCGCGCTGCTCGGCGCCCAGCTCGGCGGGCAGGTCTGGATGCTCGGCGGCTTCATGGCCACCCTGCTCTTCTCCCTGCTCCTGAACGGGATCTCGGAGACGCGCGCCCCGGCGACGGTGGCGATCGGCGCGACGGTGCTCGGCGCCGCCTGGATCGGGCTTGGGCTCTCGTACGCGGTGCTGATGCGCGACCTCCCGGACAACGCGCGCCTCGCGACGTTCACCGTCCTGCTCAGCGTGTTCGCCGCTGACACGGTCGCCTACTTCGGCGGGCGCATCTTCGGCCGCCACAAGCTGGCGCCCGCGCTGTCGCCGGGGAAGACGTGGGAGGGGTTCGTGCTCGGGACCGTGGCGGCCGTGCTGGTCGCCTTCTTCGCGCTCTACCAGGACCGGCACACGTATCTCACGGTCGCGGAGGCCCTGGCGCTCGGCGCCGTGGTCGCGCTGGCCGCGGCGGCCGGCGACCTGTTCGAGTCGGCGCTCAAGCGCGACATGCAGATCAAGGACACGGGGCGCCTGCTCGGCGGCCACGGCGGGATGCTCGACCGGATCGACTCGCTCCTGTTCGCGATCCCGGCCGCGTACTACCTGATCCTCGTATTCACGACCTAGACAGCGCCTACACTGACTGAGATGCGGACAATCGCCCTGCTCGGGGCCACCGGCTCGATCGGCCGCCAGGCGCTCGAGATCGTGGAGGCCCACCCCGAGCTCGAGCTCGTCGCGGCCGCGTCGGGGTCGCAGGACGTGAGCGGGCTCGCGCCGCTGACCCAGGTCGGCGGCGAGCTCACCGAGCTGCTCGACCGCGCGGAGCCCGACATCGTGCTCAACGCCGTGGTCGGCTTCGCGGGCCTGCCGGCGACCCTCTGGGCGCTCGAGCGCGGCGTCACGCTCGCCCTCGCGAACAAGGAGAGCCTGGTCGCGGCCGGCGACCTCGCGGTCGCGGCGCAGCGCCGCGGCGGCGGGGCGCTGCTCCCGGTCGACAGCGAGCACTCCGCGCTCCACCAGTGCCTCGAGGGTCGTGGCCCGGAGAGCGTCGACTCGCTCGTCGTCACCGCCTCCGGCGGGCCGTTTCGCGGCAGGACGCGAGCGGAGCTCGAGGACGTCACCCCGGCGGAGGCGCTCCGACATCCGACCTGGAGCATGGGCCCGAAGATCACGGTGGACTCGGCAACGCTCGCGAACAAGGGGCTCGAGCTGATCGAAGCGCACTTCCTCTTCGGCCTCCCGTACGACCGGATCGAGGTCGTGATCCATCCGAGCTCGGTCGTCCACGGGCTCGTCCGCTTCCGCGACGGCGCCGCGCTTGCACATCTCGGCTACCCGGACATGCGCGTGCCGATCTCCTACGCGCTCACGTATCCGGAGCGCGCCGCGACGCCCGTGCCGTCGCTCGACCTCGCGGCGGGGCTCACGCTCGAGTTCGCCGCCCCGGACCTCGAGACGTTCCCGCTCCTCTCCCTCGCGCGCGGGGCGGGGGAGCGCGGCGGCACCTACCCGTGTGCGTTCAACGCCGCCAACGAGGTCGCCGTGGCCGCGTTCCTCGGCGGGCGGCTGCCGTTCCTCGGCATCGCCGACGCCGTCGAGGACGTGCTCGCCGCCGTGGACGGGGCGCCGGCACGCGACCTCGACGACCTGGTCGAGGCCGACGCGCAGGCGCGCCGCCTCCTGGAGCCCGTTGCGTGAACGTCGCGATCGCGATCCTCGGCCTCGCGCTGCTCGTGCTCGTCCACGAGCTCGGCCACTTCAGCACCGCGCGGCTCGTGGGGATGAACCCGCGCCGGTTCTACATCGGCTTCCCGCCCGCGGTGGTCAAGGTCACGCGGAAGGGCACGGAGTACGGGATCGGCGCGATCCCGCTCGGCGGCTACGTCAAGATCCCCGGCATGCACCGGCCGGCGGCCGGCGACCTCGATCTCTCCTTTTCGGGCGCGCTCGCCGAGGACACCGGCCTCCTGGCACCGCTCGAGCGCGTCAAGCGCGAGCTCGTCGTCTTCGACCTCGACCAGGCGCGGGCCGCAGTGCCGGAGCTCGAGCGGGCGACCGCGGAGGCGCACCTCTCGCCGCAGGCGGCGAGGTCGGCCGAGCGTGGGCTCTCCGAGCTGCGAGACGGGCTCGCCGACGACGCCTACTGGCGCGCGTCGACCTGGAAGCGGATCGTCGTGATCCTGGCCGGGCCGGCGGCCAACGTCCTCTTCGCGCTGGTCGTCTTCACGTTCCTGTTCACGTTCGGCGAGGGCAAGGCGACGACGACCGTCCACGACGTGCTCGCGGGGAAGCCCGCGGCGGCGGCGGGGCTGAAGCCCGGAGACGAGATCTTCCAGATCGACGGGAGGCCCGTGACGGCGGGGCAGATCCCGACCCGGATCGCCAACTCGAAGGGCCGTCCGCTCGTGCTGACCGTGCTGCGCGGCGCGGACACCCTCCAGATCGGGCCGGTGCGGCCCGAGAAGATCCAGGGCGCCTACAGGCTCGGCCTCGTCCTGAGCGGCGAGGGCCTGTCGTTCCCGGCGGCCGTGTGGGCCTCGACGAGGCTCACCGGCGACGTGTCGAAGCAGATCGTCGCCTCGCTCACGAACCTCGTCCACAAGAAGGGCCGCAAGGACATCTCGAGCGCGGTCGGGATCGTCCAGGGCTCCTCCACGGCTCTCAGCCAGGGGGCGCTGGACTTCCTCTGGGTGCTCGGCCTGATCAGCCTCTCGCTCGCGCTCCTCAACCTGCTGCCGCTGCTCCCGCTCGACGGCGGCCACATCGCGTTCTCGATCGTGGAGGGGATCCGCGGGCGGCCCCTTGCCCGGGAGGTCTACGAGCGCGTCTCGATGGTCGGGATCGTGCTCGTCCTCGGGCTCTTCTTCATCGGCCTCTCGAATGACCTTGGACGTCTCGGCGGCGGCTAGGATTCGCACCTGATGGGGAGCACGCGCCAGATCACGGTGGGGAACGTCAAGATCGGCGGCGGCGCGCCGGTCGTCGTGCAGTCGATGACGCTCACGAAGACGCACGACGTCGAGGCGACCACGGCGCAGATCGCGGCGCTCGCCTCGGCGGGCTGCGAGATCGTCCGCTGCGCGGTGCCGAAGACCGAGGACGCCGAAGCGCTGCGCAGGATCGTGCGGCTCTCGCCGATCCCGGTGATCGCCGACATCCACTTCAACGCCTCGCTGGCCCTGAAGGCGATCGACTCGGGCGTCGCGGCGGTGCGGATCAACCCCGGCAACATCGGCGGCCCCGACAAGGTCGCCCTGGTCGTCGAGGCCGCGCGCAGGGCCAGGATCCCGATGCGGATCGGCGCCAACTCCGGCTCGCTCCCGAAGCACCTGCACGAGCTGGCGCAGACCGACCAGGCCGAGGCGCTCGTCGCGGCGGCGCTCGAGGAGGTGGAGCTGCTCGAGAAGCTCGACTTCCACGACTTCAAGATCTCGGTCAAGTCGACCTCGGTGCCCACGATGATCCGGGCCTATCGCATGCTCTCCGACAAGGTCGACTACCCGCTCCACCTCGGCGTGACCGAGGCGGGGACGCCGTTCTCCGGCTCGATCAAGAGCGCCGTCGGGATGGGCGCCCTGCTCGTCGACGGGATCGGCGACACGATCCGCGTCTCCCTCACCGCCGACCCGGTCAAGGAGATCGAGACCGGCTTCGAGATCCTCAAGGCGCTCGGGCTCCGGGAGCGCGGCCCGATCATGATCGCGTGCCCCTCGTGCGGCCGCGACAACGTCGGCGTCGAGAACCTCGCAGTCGTGGTGGAGGAGCGCCTCAGGGACTACCCGCAGCACTTCGAGGTCGCCGTGATGGGGTGCGCCGTCAACGGCCCGGGCGAGGCCGGCGACGCCGACTTCGGGATCGCCGGGGGCCGCGACGTCGGCTTCATCTACGCGCACGGCCGCGTCCTCAAGAAGGTCTCTTCCGAGATCCTGATCGACGAGCTGTTCTTCGAGGTCGACCGCTGGATCGAGGGCGGGATGCAGCGGCCGAAGCGGCTGAAGATGGCCAAGCCGGCCGCGCTCGCGATGGCCGAGGCCTCGCTGATCCCGCTCGAATAACCTGTCCGGGCAGCGATGATCGTCCGAGCGTCACACCTCTTCCTGCCGACCCTGCGCGACGCGCCCGCCGACGCGGAGGCCGTCAGTCACAAGCTGCTCGTCCGCGGCGGCTTCATCCGGCAGGTCTCGGCCGGGATCTGGACGTTCATGCCGCTCGGCTGGCGCGTCCACGAGAAGATCGTCCAGATCGTCCGCGAGGAGATGAACGCGATCGGCGGGCAGGAGATGCAGATGCCCGTCCTCACACCGGCCGAGCTCTGGGAGGCGACCGGCCGGATCGGGATCCCGGAGATCTTCCACGTCACCGACCGGAACGGGCGCCACTTCGTCCTCCCGCTGACCCACGAGGAGACCGTCACCTTCCACGCGCGGGAGATCCAGTCGTACAAGGAGCTGCCGCAGCTCTGGTACCACTTCCAGACGAAGGACCGCGACGAGCCGCGTCCGCGCGGCGGCCTGCTTCGCGTCCGCGAGTTCGTGATGAAGGACGGCTACTCGTTCGACCGCGACGAGGACGGCGTGCGGAACAGCTTCGAGAGCAACCGCGAGGCCTACAAGAAGATCTTCGAGCGCTGCGGGATCGAGGCGGTCGACGTCCAGGCCGAGAGCGGGATCATGGGCGGCAAGTTCAGCGTCGACTTCCTCGCGCCCTCGGGCTCCGGCGAGAACACGCTCGTCACCTGCGAGAACGGCGACTACGCCGCCGATCTCGAGATCGCGCTCGCGATCCCGCCGCCCGCGCTGCTGCCGGCGCCGCTCGCCGCGCCCGAGGAGATCGAGACGCCCGGCGCGACGACGATCGAGGCGCTCGCAGAGTTCCTCTCGGTCGATGCCAGCGCGACGTCGAAGGCGATGCCGGTGGTGAGGGAGAGCGGCGAGCTCGTGCTCGCGCTCGTGCGGGGCGACGACCGCCTCAGCGAGTCGAAGCTGTTCGACGCGCTCCACGGCGGCTCGCGCCCGGCGACGGACGAGGAGATCGTGCGGGCGTTCGGAGCCGGAGGCGGCTCGCTCGGCCCGGTGGGCTTCGCGGGAGAGATCGTGGCCGACGAGACGCTGCGCGAGGGACAGTACGTCGCCGGCGCGAACCGGGACGGCTGGCACCTGCGCGGGGTCGAGGCCGGCCGCGACTACGAGCCCCGCTTCGCCGACCTCCGCGAGCCGCGCGAGGGTGACACCTGCCCCGAGTGCGGCGGGCGGCTCCGGTTTCAGACCGCGATCGAGGTCGGTCACATCTTCAACTTCGGCAGCTTCTACTCGGAGCCGCTCGGCGCCACGTTCCTCGACGAGGACGGCACGGAGAAGCCGCTGCTCGGGGGCAGCTACGGGATCGGCCCGGGCCGGGTGATGGCCGCCGCGGTCGAGCAGCACAACGACGAGCACGGGATCCTGTGGCCGGCCGCGCTCGCGCCGTACGATGTGCACGTGGTCGCACTGGCGGGAGCGGAGGAGATCGCCGAGCGGGCGGCCGCCGTGCTCGAGGCGTCCGGGCACGACGTCCTCCTCGACGACCGCGACCGGCGGGCGGGCGAGAAGTTCGCCGATGCCGACCTGATCGGGATCCCGGTCAGGGTCACCGCGGGCAAGAAGAGCCTCGAGGACGGCGCGGTGGACGTTCGCGACAGAACTACCGGCGAAGAGCGCCGCGTGCCCGTAGAGGAGCTCTAAGTGCCCCGGAAGCGACGTTTCAGCGACGAGGCGTTCGGCCCGACGGTCGAGCGGCTGATGGCGGAGACCGGAGTCACCTACCGCGGGCTCTCCGAGAAGACGAAGCTTTCGGCGGGGTACCTCAACCACCTCGTCCACGGCAACCGGCCCGTGCCCTCGAACGAGGTGATCGAGACGCTCGCCGGCCAGCTCGGCGTCGAGCCGGAGCACTTCCGCGAGTACCGCCTCCGCGTGATCACCGAGAAGCTCGAGGCGATGCCCGAGCTGATCGACCGGTTGTACAAGCGCCTCGGCGAGTAGCGCTTGAGCAAATCGGAGTCCGGTGGAATACTGGCCGGAGTCCTGCGGCACTTCGACCTGGGGGGTTGGTGGAAATGCCGCACACGGGACGCTTCCTTTTCGGGATCCTCTTCGCGTTCGTCTGCCTGGTGACGGTCGGAGCCGCCCTCGCCGGCCGGCTCGCGACGGTCAATCACTTCCAGTGCTACCGCGTCGTCCCGGGCACGGCGTGGAAGCCCGTCACGCTCCCCGTCACCGACCAGTTCGGGACGCTGAAGGCAACCGTCGGCCAGCTCCAGGTGCTCTGCGCGCCGGCGAGCAAGAACGGCAGCGTCGTGACGAACAAGGCCGCGCATCTCGCGTGCTATCCGATCAAGGCCCCGGGGTTCAAGCCGCGGAGCGTCGTGATCACGAACCAGTTCCAGAAGGCGGCGCCGCTGACCGTCGTCGTCCCGGCGCACCTCTGCGTCCCCACGGGCAAGTCGGTCCTCTCGACCGCGGGCCCGCCGGCGGTCAAGGGGCTCGACAACTACGTGTGCTATGGGGTCAAGTCGCCGAACGCGATTGCGACGACTCCGATCACGGTGATCGACCAGTTCGGCCAGGCGGGCGGCTCGGCGCTGCAGCCGCTGAGCCTCTGCGCGCCGGCCGGGATCAACGGCTCGCAGCTCGTGAACGCGACGACGCACCTCGTCTGCTACGGCGTCAAGCTGGGGCCGCAGGTGAAGAAGACCCCGGTCTCGATCCGCAACAGGTTCGGCGTCGCGAGCGCGACGGTGGTCGCGCGACAGCCGATCTGCGTCCCGACGATCAAGAAACTCGGCTGATACGGTGTGCCCCGTCGCGGGGCGTGGCGCAGCCTGGTTAGCGCGCTAGTCTGGGGGACTAGAGGTCCCGAGTTCAAATCTCGGCGCCCCGACTCGAGAAAGTTCTGCTAGCGCAGGGTTGTCGTCTACGGCACCGTGAGCGGCCGAGTCGGTGAGGGCCGCGAGGTAGACGTGGTCCTTGTATGGCCCGAAAAAGTCGCAGCAGAGCTCGGTCGACTGACCTGATTCCCACCTGCCGTGGATGCCACGCCGCCGCCCTTGGCGATCGACGGCAAGAACAGATACCGAGCTGGCACGTACTCCAAGCTGACCGCCCTCCCCCCTGGGGCGTCCAGCAGGTGGTGGGCCTGGAAGCAACCTCCTAGTCTGGGCTGTTACTTACCTTTGACCGCGTCTTTGATTAGACCACCCGGGGAAGTCTTCGGGACGGCACCGGGAAGTGGCGCTGTCTTGCCCGCTTTTTCTCCATCCCCGACATGTTCGGCCGCCTTATCCTCATCCGTGGCGGCCTCGGCGCTCCCGTCGCGATCATGCTGATCGTTGCCCATCTCGACCTCCTGGTTCCTACTCACCAGACGACACGCGAGCCGCGATTCTCGCACCAGGCTGGGAGAAACGGAAGGCTCAGAGCCCGACGGCTCGACCACGAACACGGAGCCCGTCACCTACTACGGGCTGACCGCCCACCCCTCAGGCGAGAGACTGGTTGCTGAGCTAGCGCGGCGACGTGCTGCCCTCCCGCGCGCACGCGCGGGCGAAGTAGGCTCGATCGTGCTCAAGGCGGAGAGCCGACGCCCGCCCCCTCGGACGACGACTCGAAGGCGGGGCCTGCTTGTTGTCGAACATGCCGGTGCGAGTGAGTTCAGTAATGTCGCTTCACGCGCTGCGGTCGGCGGGGCTGTTGGGCTGGGCTCAACCGCAGCTGAGCGTGCCCGCTTTCAGCTGCGCGATCGTCTTCGCGTAGGCGGCGAAGGCGGGCTTCCGCTCGCCGTCGCCGTAGAGCAGGCCGGACTGCCAGCCGGCGAGGTCGCGCTCGTCCGTGAGCTCGAAGTTGAAGAAGCCCTTGACGAGCGGCTGGCAGGCGGCGAGCTTCAACGCCGCCGTCAGCTGGAGCGCCTGGGTCGCCGCGTCGACGGCCGCCGGGTCGTTCTCGACGCCGCGGTAGTCGTGGGCGAGCCGGGCGGGCACGAACGTCTGGTAGCCGGTCTCGAGATACCAGATCCCGCTCAGCGGCTGCCCCGTGCCGGCGAAAGCGTCGCGGAGCGCGGTGACGAGCCGGTCGTAGTCGCCTTCGCCGACCAGGCGCCCGTTGAGATGGCGGGTGTCCGGAGCCTCGGCCGAGTCGAGCGGATACGGGTTCGAGCCGAACCCGTCGACCAGGGGCGTCACGCGGCCGCTCGCTCGGTAGGCCGCGCCCAGCGCGGCGATGTAGTCGAGCTCGCCCCAGCGCCCCGCGAGCGAGGAGAGCACCGTCACGTCGGGGCGGAGCTGGTGGATCAGGTCGTAGCAGCGGCCGAGCAGCGCCGCGTAGTCGGCGGGCGCGGTCTTTCCCTGAGGCCAGTAGTCCCCCGAGTTCGCCTCGTTCCAGATCACGACGTGGTCGATCTCGGTGTACCGGGTGAGGACGTTCGCGGTGAACCGGCAGAAGCTCTCCCGGTCGTACTCGTCCCGGGGCGCCGCGCCGGCCTTGCCGTAGACCGCCAGCACCACGGTCAGTCCGGCTCTCTTCTCGGCCGCGACGCTGCGCCGAAGCATGTCGTGCTCGGCACCGGTGATGCTGCGCTGGCCCTGGTGCCACTCGAGCGTCACCCGCAGCGCGCCGAGACCGAGCGGGGTCAGCTCACGCAGGCTCACCCGTGGGTCGGGGTGCCATTCGATCGTGTCGTCGGTCACGCCGACCAGCAGGCCGGGGCCGGCGTGCGCCGGTGCCGCAAAGAGGCAGGCGGCCGCCACGAGGGGCACCAGGGACAGGAACGAGGATCTCCGCATCTGAGCTGAGGGTCTGGCGCGCACAGCCCGTCGGGACAGCCGTTCGAGACGCGGCGAGATGTGCGTTCTCCCTCATCGGCTCGGAGGCTTCCGCGCTCCGCCACCAATACGGGGGATCGTCGACCCGCGACGACGGCGGCCACGTCACCGCCGGTCGTCCAGGGGTCAGGATTCCGAGAAGCCGTAGCGCGAGAACGCGCCGCCGCCCGGGGAGGTCGACCCCGGCGCGGCGATGATGCGCGACGGCTCGGTCGGGTCGACGATCATCCCCACGATCTCGACCGTCTCGCCCGTCCGGACGAGCGCCCAGCCGACGATCCGCGAGCGGGTGATCTCCTCCGTCGGCTCCTCGAACAGGGCCTTCCAGCCGGCCTCGGCGGGAACGAGCTGCTGGATCTCCATGGGCGCATCCTAACCGGGGCGTAGCATTCGGCGGCGTGAGCGGCGGGCAGCGCGAAGAGAGGGGCCTGGAGGAGCTCGTCTCGGTGTTCGTCCACGAGCTGAAGACGCCGATCGCCGCGGTGCAGGGCCTCGCGGCCACGCTCTCCCGCTCGCTCGACGAGCTCGACCGCGAGACCGCGCTCCGGCTCGCGGCGGCGCTCGAGCGGAGCGCCCGCCACCTCGGCGAGCTCGTGCGCTCCTTCGGCGACGCCCACGCCCTCGAAGCGGGCGGGCTCGCCCTCCGCCCCGAGCCGACCGACCTCGCAGGGCTCGTGCGCGAGACGGTCGAGGAGCTGCGGCCGATGCTCGAGGGCAGGCCCGTCGAGCTCGACCTCGACGAGGGCGCGACACCCGAGGTCGATCCCGTTCGCATCCGCCAGGTGCTGACGAACCTGCTCGCGAACGCGGCCCGGTACACGCCGCCCGGAACCCCGATCGAGGTGACGTTGCGCGAGGTCGGGGAGGACGTCGAGCTCGCCGTCCGCGACCACGGGCCCGGGATCCCGCCGGACGAGGCCGAGCGCGTCTTCGAGCGCTCCGTGCGGCTGGAGGGCGACGTATCCGGCTCGGGCCTCGGCCTCTTCGTCTCCCGCGGGCTCGCGCGGGCACACGGCGGCGACCTCGTCGCCGGGAGCCCGGCGGGCGGCGGCGCCCTGCTCGTGATGCGGCTCCCCCGCTAGGGGGTTTTACAAAGCCGCGGCGAATGAGAAGATCGCGCACGCGCGGTCCCCACACATGCGGAAACTTCTCCTGCTCATCCTGCTCGTGCTCGTCGCACCGGCCCCGGCGCGCGCCGCGGAGGGCGTCGCGATCTTCTACTACCCGTGGTTCGGCGCCCCGTCGCTCGACGGCTCCTACCAGCACTGGACCGAGAACGACCACGTGCCGCCGCTCGATCTCGGCACCGCCTTCTACCCGATGAGCGGGCCGTATTCGAGCTCGAGCCGTGCCGTGCTGGACCGCCAGATGGCCGAGATCGCCGCGACCGGGGTGGACGAGGTCGTCAGCTCGTGGTGGGGCTGGGGCTCGCCGGAGGACCTGCGGCTGCCGGCGGTGATCGCGGCTGCCAACGCGCACGGGCTGGAGGTCGCCGTCCACCTCGAGCCGTACCCCGGCCGCACGCTCGCGACGCTCGAGCAGGACGTCGACCACCTGGAGGCGCTCGGGATCTACGAGTTCTACGTCTACGAGCCGCAGGACCTCCCGGCGTCCGACTGGAAGAAGCTCACGTCCGCCGAGCCCGACGTGCGCTTCTTCGCCCAGACGGCCCTGCCGGGGTTCGCGGCCGCCGGCGGCTTCGCGGGCCTCTACACCTACGACATCCTCGTCTACGGAGGCAGGACGTTCGGGCGGATCTGCGCCGAGGCCCGGGCGCTCCACCTCCTCTGCGCCCCGTCGGTCGGCCCGGGCTTCGACTCCTTCCGCGCCACCGGCGACCCCCACGTGAAGCCGCGGCGGCACGGCGCCACCTACGACGCGATGTGGCGCGCCGCGCTCGCCGCCCAGGCCGACCTCGTGACGATCACGAGCTTCAACGAATGGAACGAGGGCACCCAGATCGAGCCCGCCTCGACCGTCCCGAGCGGCGGCTACCTCAGCTATTCCGGCACCTACGGCGTGCGCGGCCGCACCGCCGCCTACGCATACCTCGCCCGCACCGCCTACTGGACGGCCGTTGCGGCCACGGCGCAGCCGGCGCGGATCGAGACGGCGAGCGCGACTCCCTCCCGACCGCCGCGGCTCTGGCCGCGGCTCGGCGGCTAGTACAGCGCGCTCGCGAGCGCCCGCCGGTACCGCAGGCTGAGCGGGTGGTCCTGGCCGAGCTCGGCGAAGAGCGCCACCATGAGGGCGCGGATCTGCTCGCGGCGCTCCGGTCCGGCCGTCTCGAGCTCCGCAAGCAGGACGTCGAACGCCCCTTCGTAGTCCCCGTCCCGGACGGCCTCGCCGACGGCCTCGCCCTCCAGCAGCGTCTCCGCCGCCGAGGGCCCGGTCAGCTCGTCGAGGAACGCTCCCACCGCGTCCGGCGGCAGCGCGCCGACGAACTCCTTCACGACGTGGCCGTTGCGGAACGCCTTCACGGCCGGGATGCTCATGATCCCGTACTCGCGGGCGACGGCCGGGTTCGCGTCGACGTCGAGCTTCGCGAGCTCGACCGTGCCCGCGCGGGCGGCCGTCTCGCTCTCGAGCACCGGCCCGAGCATCCGGCACGGGCCGCACCACTCGGCCCAGAAGTCGACCACGACGGGGAGCTCGTGCGAGCGCTCGATCACCTCGGACCGGAAGGTCCCGTCGGTGACGTCCATCAGGCGAAGACCTCCGCGCCGCAGCCGTGGACGAGCGCCGCCAGCGGGTCGTCGGCTCCCCGCAGCGAGCGGTGCGAGAGGTCGGCGTCGACGTCGGCCCAGCGTTCGAGCCCGAG
>Ga0335080_10004269_pt1 | contig 14572 bp, 8 predicted proteins | sample Lox_Sample_34_FD_206720 | JGI IMG/M metagenome (GOLD analysis project Ga0335080, IMG submission 206720) | Soil microbial communities from Loxahatchee National Wildlife Refuge, Florida, United States - Lox_Sample_3.4 | ecosystem: Environmental > Terrestrial > Soil > Wetlands | place: USA: Florida... | reverse complement strand
AGCCCCTGACCCCCGTTTTTTTGGATTGGAGGCTATTTTGAGATCCTCACCGTATGACCGAGCGAATTTGATCGCGGATTTCGATTCGATCCGCATTTCCCTGGCGTCTCCGGAAAAGATCCGGAGCTGGAGCCACGGCGAAGTCACCAAGCCGGAGACCATCAACTACCGGACCTTCAAGCCGGAGCGGGATGGATTGTTCTGCGCGCGCATCTTCGGTCCCACGCAGGATTGGGAGTGCCTCTGCGGCAAGTACAAGCGCATGAAACACCGCGGGGTGATCTGCGATAAGTGCGGCGTGGAGGTGACGCTGGCGCGCGTGCGCCGCGAGCGCCTGGGACATATCGAGCTGGCCAGCCCGTGCTCTCATGTGTGGTTCTTCAAAGGCCTGCCGAGCCGTATCGGGCATCTGCTCGACATCACGCTCCGGGAATTGGAGCGCGTGCTGTACTTCGAAGCCTACGTGATCGTGGAGCCCGGCGACGGCACCGGCCTGAACCGCGGCGAAGTGGTCACCGACGAGCGCAAGCGGCAGCTCGACCAGGAGTTTCCGGGCAAGTTCGTCGCCATGATGGGCGCCGAAGGCATCAAGGAACTGCTCAAGAAGATCGACGTCGAGCGTCTCAGCGAAGAGATTCGCGAGAAGATGCGGACCGAGCAGTCGCAGCAGAAAAAGCTGAAGCACGCCAAGCGGCTGCGCGTGGTGGAGAGCTTCCGCAAGAGCGGCAACAAGCCGGAGTGGATGATCCTCGACGTGATCCCGGTGATTCCGCCGGAGCTTCGTCCCCTGGTGCCGCTGGATGGCGGCCGCTTCGCGACCAGCGACCTGAACGATCTCTACCGCCGCGTCATCAACCGCAACAACCGGCTGAAGAAGCTGATCGAGCTGCACGCGCCGGACGTGATCGTGCGCAACGAAAAGCGCATGCTCCAGGAAGCGGTGGACGCGCTCTTCGATAACGGCCGCCGCGGCCGCGTGCTGCGCGGGGCCAACAACCGCCCGCTGAAGTCGCTCTCCGATACCCTCAAGGGCAAGCAGGGCCGGTTCCGCCAGAACCTGCTCGGCAAGCGTGTGGACTATTCGGGCCGCTCCGTGATCGTGGTCGGGCCGGATCTGCGGCTGAACCAGTGCGGTCTTCCCAAGAAAATGGCGCTCGAGTTGTTCAAGCCGTTCATCTATCACCGGCTGGAGCAGCGCGGCCACTGCACCACCATCAAGCAGGCCAAGGAGCTGGTGGAGCAGCAGGACCCGGTGGTCTGGGACATTCTGGAAGAGGTGATCAAGGATCACCCCATCCTGCTCAACCGCGCTCCCACCCTGCACCGCCTGGGCATTCAGGCCTTCGAGCCGGTGCTGGTGGAAGGCAAGGCGATCAAGATTCACCCGCTCGTCTGCACGGCGTTCAACGCGGACTTCGACGGCGACCAGATGGCGGTTCACATTCCGCTGTCGCCGGAAGCGCAGATCGAGGCCGCGACCCTGATGCTGTCGTCGAACAACATCCTGTCGCCGGCGCATGGCGGACCGATCGCAATTCCCACTCAGGACATGGTGTTGGGCTGCTACTACCTGACCAAGGCGCGTCCGGGCGCCAAGGGCGAGGGCCGTACTTTCGCCTCGGTGGACGACGTGCTGATCGCGCTCGAAATGGGCGAGGTCGAGACGCTGACGCCGATCAAGTTGCGCTACACCGGCCGCGTCATCGACCTGGTGCACGCGTTCGACAGCCAGGACGTCCTGCACACCATCCCCAGCGAGTATTACAAGCTGAGCATGGACACCACCGTGGGGCGCGTGATTCTCAACGACGCGCTGCCGCAGGACATGCCGTTCATCAACGGCCTGCTGAAGAAGAAGGGCCTGGGCCAGCTCGTGCAGTACTGCTACCTCAAGTTCGGGCTGCAGACCACGGTCCAGATGCTGGACGAAATCAAGGCGCTCGGGTTCCTCTACGCGACGCGAGCGGGTATCTCGATCGGCATCGACGACATGGTGGTGCCGAGCGAGAAGGCCAGCCTCGTGCGCGAGGCCGAGAAGGAAGTGGTGAACGTCGAAAGCCAGTATCAGGACGGCGCCATCACCCACGGCGAACGCTACAACAAGATCATCGAAATCTGGAGCAAGGTGACGGAAGAGGTTTCCGCCGTGATGTTCCAGGCGATGGAAGAGGACGACCGGACCGGCCGCTACCTCAATCCGATCTACATCATGGCGGACTCGGGCGCGCGCGGTTCGAAGCAGCAGATCCGCCAGCTCTCCGGCATGCGCGGATTGATGGCCAAGCCTTCGGGCGAGATCATCGAGACGCCGATCACGGCCAACTTCCGCGAAGGCCTCAATGTGCTGCAATACTTCATCTCCACGCACGGCGCCCGCAAGGGCCTGGCCGATACCGCTCTCAAGACGGCGGACTCGGGCTACCTGACGCGCCGACTGGTGGACGTGGCGCAGGACGTGATCGTGACCGAGAACGACTGCGGCACTACGGAAGGCATCGACGTCGAGTCGATCATCGAATCCGGCGAAATCATCGAGTACCTGCGCGACCGCATCGTGGGCCGCGTCGCGCTCGAAGACCAGAAGGACTATGAAGGCAACGTGATTGTCGGCGTGAACCAGGAGATCACCGAAGACCTGGCCGCGGCGATTCAGGCCGCCGGTATCGAGCGCGTGAAGATCCGCTCGGTGCTGACCTGCGAATCCAAGCGCGGCGTCTGCGTAGCCTGCTACGGCCGCAACCTGGCCACCGGGCGTATGGTGGAGCGCGGCGAGGCCGTGGGCGTGATCGCCGCCCAATCGATCGGCGAGCCCGGCACGCAGCTGACGATGCGCACCTTCCACATCGGCGGCACGGCGACCCGCGTCAGCGAGCAGTCCACGCAGGACGCCAAGAACGACGGGTTCGCCCGCTATATCGGCATCCAGACGGTGCGGAACCGCAACGGCGATCTGATCGCGATGAACCGCAACGGCATCATGGCGGTGGTCGACGATAAGGGCCGCGAGCGCGAGCGCTACCAGGTGAACTACGGCGCGCGCGTGCTGGCGGAAGAGGGCGCGCCCATCAAGAGCAACCAGATCCTCCTGGAATGGGATCCCTACACGTTCTCGATCCTCACCGAGGTCAGCGGCGTGGTCCACTTCAAGGACCTCATCGACGGGCTGACGGTGCAGGAGCAGGTGGACGAAGTGACCGGCCTGAGCCAGTTGGTGGTCACCGATTCGCCGGACGAGAAGCGGCAGCCGCAGATCGTGGTGCGGCCGGAGGGAGCGCAGGGGTCGCGGTCGGAGGCGAAGAAGTACCTCATGCCCACCCATGCTCACCTGATGGTCCGCGACGGCGAAGAAGCGCATGCCGGCGACGTGCTGGCCAAGATCCCTCGCGAAACCACCAAGACCAAGGACATCACGGGCGGTCTGCCGCGCGTGGTGGAACTGTTCGAAGCGCGCAAGCCGCGCGAGACGGCCGTCATGGCCGAGATCAACGGCACCGTGAAGTACGGCGAAGTGACCAAGGGCCAGCGCAAGATATTCGTCGAAGGCGAAGACGGCGAAAAGCGCGAATACTCGCTGCCCCGCGGCGTGCACATCAAGGTGCAGGAAGGCGAGAAGGTGAAGGCGGGCGAGCCTTTGATGGACGGCCCGCGCGATCCGCACGACATCCTGGCCGTGCTCGGCGAGAAGGAGCTGCAGAAGTACCTGGTCAACGAGATCCAGGAAGTCTACCGTCTGCAGGGCGTCAACATCAACGACAAACACCTGGAGACCATCGCGCGCCAGATGATGCGGTGGGTCAAGGTGGAGGATATCGGCGACACGGAATTCCTGCCCGAGGAGATCGTGGACAAGTTCAAGTTCCGCTCCGAAAACGCCAAGGTGATCGAGGCGGGCGGGCGTCCGGCGCAGGGCAAGGCGATGCTGCTCGGCATCACCAAGGCCTCGCTTTCGACGGATTCGTTCATCTCGGCGGCAAGCTTCCAGGAGACCACGCGCGTGCTCACCGAAGCCGCCATCAACGGCAAGGTGGATTACCTCCGCGGCCTGAAGGAGAACGTGATCATGGGCCGGCTGGTTCCGGCCGGCACCGGCATGGAGTATTACCGGCATGTGAAGATCGCGGGCGAGGACGTGGTGGAAGAGGCGCCGGCGGAAGTTCCGCTGGATTCCATCCCGGGCTACGACGAAGAGGCCCGCATCCAGTACACGGGCGGCCTTTCGGAGGATACCGGCGAGGAATCGCTGGCGGAATAGAGCGCGTTACACTGTTGGGTAAGGAGACGGCATCCGCGCTCCCGCGCGGATGCCGTTGCTTTTATGGCGGCCGGTCGTTGTCCCCGAACAGCGCCTGCAAGTGCTCGAATAGCCCAAGCCTGCGGAAACGAGGCGGCCGCCGCGCCGTCGAGGCGATGACGAGATCGCAAGCGGCCGCCGGTTCCCGGGCGCCATGCCCGGAAAGGAGCATGGCGCGTACCAATCGATCCCTTGCATAATCAAGCATCGCCGGTGCGCGGCGTGTGTCAATCCGACGCATGCGCGGCCACGCCGGCGCCGCGCCTCCGCGAAGCAACTTGCATTCCGCTCCCGATCGGGATAGGCTTCCGGTCAGGAGGGGAACCGATGTTCGCTCTGAAACCGCTCTCCCGGGCGGCTGTCCCCAGCGCGCTGGCCAAGGCCGAGCGCTACCGGTTGCTGAATGAGCCATGGCAGGCCGAAAGCATCTGCCGCGACATTCTCGCCATCGACCCCCGCAATCGCGAGGCGCAAGTGACCCTGGTGCTGGCCCTCACCGATCAGTTCCCGCACGGGATCGGCACGCAGGAGGTCATGCGGGCGGCCGCCGCCCTGGCCGATGAATACGACCGCCGGTACTACACCGGGATCGTTCACGAACGGCGCGCTCTGGCCCTCTTCCGGCAGACCGATTTCCGCTCGAGCGACACTGTCTATGCCCTGTTGATTCATGCGATGGCATGGTACGAGCAAGCCGAGTCGGTTCGCCCGGCCGGCAATGACGATGCCCTCCTTCGCTGGAATGCGTGCGCCCGCTTCCTCGACCGGTACCGGCATCTCAAGCCGGGCGAGCACGAACAGCAGTTGGAACCGGTACTGTCGGACTGAGCGCCCGTCAGCCCTTCACTTCGCAGCCACACCTCCAAGCGAGCGTGGGCCTTTGCCTCGGATCTGCCTTCGAAAGAAATTGTGTATCGGTCTCGATAAACGGCGCATCATCCAGAGTCCGAATGTGGTTGCGCCGGGGCCGGCCGTCCAAAAAGTAGAGAGCGGATTTCTGTCATGCAATGACAGCCAACCTCCTGCGGTCTTCTCGATCAGGTGGTTCGGTTCGATCGTCGTGCGTACTCCAAGGCACCGGATAGAAAGGGTGTGTATGAACCAACGCCAAAAATACAGTCGGATCTTGATGACTCTGGTGCTCGCGACACTGGCGTCCGGAATGGCGGCAGGCCAACCTCTCACCAAGCCGCAGGTGGCTAACCTCATCGCTAAGGTCGAAAACGGCGTGGACGACTTTCGCGATTACTTGAAGCGGCGCGGTGATGACGCGCGTAGTGCCGGTTCGAGTCCGCAGGCTCAACAAAGGCGCGCTCGCCGCAGCCCGACCGATGCCCAGAAAACTACGGCGCAGGCGAAGAAGGACGATTTGGACGATGCACTGTCGGACCTGAACAGGTCGACCAATCGACTTCGGCGGAAATTCGATGCCACCGATACCTGGATGGAAACGAAGGTTCAGGTAGACCAGGTCTTGGACGACGCCCGAAAAATCAACCAGGTCGTGGCAAAGGGCAACTACGGAGCGGAGGCAGCGCGACTCTGGGGAGTACTACGAAGCGGAATTAACGATCTTGCACGCGCATACGGCCTGCAGCCCCTCGCAGTCTGAAATCTGAGCCACGGTTTCAGTCTGTTCGTACGTCCTGCATGCCTCCGCATGCCTCCGGACTCGATCCTCGGCCCGGAATCCCCGGTGCTACCATTTCCGATCATGCTTTCTGAAACTGGCGCCGGTCCCTTGATGTGATCCGGGTGGAACCATGCGGTTGAGGATCGGTGTACTCTGCGCTTCCCCAAACTTTTATCTCAATGTCAAGATATTCGATGCAGAGATTCTTAGCCGCCATTCGTAAAAACAGTGAAACTGCGCTTCCACAACCCAAAATCGGCCGTCCGCACAAAAAAACGCCGAAAATAACAACAGGACCCCATTATCCGGATATAATGGAGGCGCAACGCCAAGGAGCGTCGCAATATGATTTGGATTGCATTATTGTTGGCTCAGGCCGCGGCCCCGTCGCAGGTCGAGCGTGGCGAAGCGCTCTTCCTCGACGCTCAGAACGGCTGCGCGAGCTGTCATGCCCTGAAGGGAAAGGGAACGGCGGTCGGGCCGGATCTGACAGTGATCGGGAAACTTCCGCCGGCGGCGATCGCAATGGCTGTCCGCTCCACGGTGACTCAGTACGTGCAGGTGGTCAAGTTGAAATCGGGGGACTCGTTCCCGGCGATGACCGGCCCCAAGGACGCGAACAGTGTAACCCTGTTCGACATGTCGAAAAATCCGCCCGAGAAGAAGGTCCTGGCTCCCGGTGACATCTCGTCAATGGCCGGGAACGACGCGTGGAAACATCCGCCGGCCGTGGCCAAAATCACCCCCGAAAAACTGGCGGACATTCTGGCATACATCAAGTACGCATCCACCGGTTCGAAAAAGGCGATAGATCCTTCCGAGGCGCAATAGGCCCGGCTACTACCCGCGCAGGCGGAGCGCAAACCACACGAGACCGAACGCCAGCAGGGCCGCTGCGAAGAACCGCGTCCAGCGGCGCAGGCGCGAGAAGGCGAGCGCCAGCAGGAACAGCGCTCCGCCCTCCGCGAGTGCGGCGCCGGCGAGCACCAAACCCGCCGAGTATCCCGTGGCCTGAACAAAGAGATGGAAGTACAGGCCATGGAATGCGCCTAGGATGCCGGCGATCGCCCATCGCGCGCCCTCTTTCGGAAGCAGCAGAATTTCCACTGAAAGATACGCGATGGTGAGGGCCGCCGCGGCTTCGGCGAACCGCGGCGCCGGCTGCCATCCCGAATGCGGCAGCACGAAGACGCTGGCCGCCTGGCCGGCCACAAACATCGCGGCCAGCGCCAGCAGTTCGCGCCGGCTTCGTGCAGCCAGCACCAGCGCGCCCAGGAACAGCACTTGCACCGCGCCCTCCAGCGCGCGCACGAAACCGGCGCCGGCCTGGGTAATGGCGATTTCGGTGGGAGTCGGCGGCCGGAAGCGGAGAGTGGCGCGAGTGAACGACAAGTCGAATACGGCCTCGTCGCGCTTTCCCGACATCTCGGCACGGAGCAGGTGTACGTGGTTGGGAACGGTGGCCGAGGCGAACGTGCATTCTACTTCGACCTGGCTCACGGGCGAGTTCCACTGGTAATCCGCGCTGCAGAGATAGGTGTCGCGCGACGCGTCCGCGCGGCATTCCTGGGACACGCGGTGCGCGCCGGAGAAGCGAATATGATCCAGCAGCGTCCGGCCGGGATCGGTTACGTGGGTGATCTCGTAGAGCGGCATGCGCAGCTCGTAGTGGGCGCGCGCGCCGTTGACGCTGAGATCGCCGCTGCTCATGCTGACAACATGGCTCGCGGCCGGCAGCGCCGCCGCAAACAGCAAGAGAGCCCGCTTCATTGTCTGAGGCGCTGGCGGCGGAGTCGTACGTAGAAGACGCGAATCAGGGCGAGGATGGGAACCGACAGAAAGCTGCCCGGGATGCCGGCTACTTCCGCGCCCGCGAAAACACCGAACAGGATCAGCAGCGGATGCAACTCGACTCCCTGCCCCATGATGTGGGGGGAAATGACATAGTCCTGGAACATGCGGAAAGCGAGTAAAAAGACCAGGACCCCGAGGGCGAAGGTTCCGGACATGAGCGCCACGATCATGACGATCGTGCCGGCCACCAGCGGCCCGATCATGGGAATAAACTCCAGCATCATCGCCATCGCGGCGAGCAGGATCCCATAAGGCATCCCGATGATCGTGAAGAAGGTGATGTAGCAGGTGAAGGTGCTCAGGCTCAACACCACCAGCGCGCGGATGTACCTGGCGAGCAGATGGTGAATGTCGGCCAGCAGATCTCCCGCCAGGCCGTTGGCCAAGGGCCCGCCCTGTACCAGGTCCAGGATCTGATCGCGGATCTGCGCGCCGTCTTTGAGAAAGAAGAATGCCAGGATCGGAACGACCACCAGATATACAACATTGCTGACCACGGAAATGATCTTCAGCCCGGCGTTGGGCAGCGCCGCGATAATCTCGTTCGTCTTCTGCATGATTCCCGAGCGGAGTCCGGCGACCACACGCTCCTGCAAGGTCACGGGAGGGTGGCCGCTGCTCTGCTGCCAGCTCGCCATTACGGCGGGAAACTTTCCGGCCAGCGTTCTAGCCTCGTCGGCCACTCGCGTTCCGATCTGGGTCACGGCGATGACCACAATCCCGACAAAGGCTACGTAGACGATGGCGAGCGCAAGCGTTCGCGTGCGATTGGGGAACGCACGGTCAAGCAGGTCCACGGCCGGCGAAAGCAGATAGGCGAATAGCACCGCCAGAATGAAAACGAAGAGCGTGATCCTCACTTCGTAGATCAGCGCCAGCAGCAGCAGCACAAGGGCCACGGTCCAGGTGTAGCGGGCCGCGGTGCGATCGAATCCCAGTATCGAGGGGCGTGCGGTTCTTGCGGCCGGTTCGAGTGCGTCGCGAGTGCTGATGTTTGGAGGGACGCTCACCCTGGTCTCTGTCTTCATTTTAGCCGACGCGCCGGCCGCGCCCGCCCGGGCCGCACCGCCGATAACGGGATGCAAGGTCACACCGGCGCGGTGCATATTATCTTCTCGCGCTCATCCTCTGGCCACGCGCACGCGCGCAATCCGGTTCCGCTCCATTTCGAGCACCGTATAGCGGCGGCCCTGGTACTCGACGCTGTCGCCGGCTCGTGGAATCTCCCCCAGCTTGAAAAGCAGAAAGCCGGCCAGGGTCTCGAACCCCGCATCGCTGGGGATCTCGATGCCGAACTCGGTTTCGAGATCACGGATGCGGGTGGCGCCGTCCACCTCGACCTCGTCGGCCTCGGTCTCCGGCCGGTTGAACTTCTCGTCGTGCTCGTCTTCGATCCGGCCCACGATCTGTTCGAGCACGTCTTCCACGGTGATCATGCCGGCGATGGTGCCGAACTCGTCCACCACCATGGCCATATGCGAATTGCCGTGGCGAAATTCGTCCAGCATCTGCGCGACGGGCTTGCTCTCCGGCACCACCATGTGGCGGCGCATGACGCGCTTGATTTGAAAGGCGCGGCTGGGCCGGCTGGAGAGGATGGCGCGGCGTCGCTCCTGCCAGACCGGCAGCAGGTCCTTGTAGTGGAGCAGCCCGATGATCTTCTCGGGAGTGCCTTCATAAACCGGCAGGCGCGAGTGTTGCTCTTCGATCATGGTTCGCAGAACCTGGTCGAGCGAAGCATCGCTTGGGATGGAGACGATGTCGTGGCGGGGCACCATGATCTCGCGCACGGAGATCGTCTCCAGGTCGAGCACGCGATGGATCATGTCCTCCTGTGCCTCCGGCAGATATCCCAGGCCGCGGCTGCTGGAGACGATCAACTTGAGTTCCTCGGCCGTGTGGACGCTGCCGTGGGCCGCGCCCTTGGCGCGCAGAGAGCGGGTGATGACCTCCGCCGAGCGCTCGATCACCACCACGAATGGAAGCGTCACGCGGTAGAAAACCAGCAGCGGCGGCGCGCACAGCGCTGCCAGGCGATCGGCCTTGGAAATGGCGAGGTTCTTGGGAACCACTTCACCGAGCACAACATGACAGTAGCCGATGACGAGAAAGGAGAGCAGAAAACTCGCGCCGTGCAGAGCGCGGGCGGTAACCGGGGTGATGACCGGCTGGAGCCAGGACATCAGGAATCCGTACACGGTGTCCTCGCCTGCCCAGCCGAGACCGAGGCTGGCCAGCGTCACCCCGACCTGGGTCACCGAGAGCAGGCGGCCGGGGTTGGAGAGAAGATTGAGCGCCGCCTGCGCCCCGGCATGCCCTTCGGCGGCCATCTGCCGCAGACGCGAGTGGCGCACCGACAGCAGCGACACCTCCGCTCCCGCGAAGAAGCCGTTCACGGCAATGAGCAGCACCACCAACGAGAGGCGTATGGGGGATGAGGTCACGGGCTCGCCTACATTCTAGCCGAGGCCCAGCCAAGCCGGGCAAAGCAGCACCTCGCCGCTTCAGAATCGCGCTAACGAAATGCCGCACCGCCCGTCTATCCTGGTAACCAACTAACTCCGTTACGTAGGTGGGCGTCTCCAACGTATCCCGGGAGGCGCCCTTTTTGTTGCTCCATTCTAAACCCGCCTCTTATTAGCGTAAAGACCTTTCTCGCGCTGTGAGCGGAATCTCACGTTTGCCCGCGCGGGAGGGGCTATGATGAAGGATTACCACCCCTTGCGATGACTTCACACGCGGCTCCACGCATCGTGAAATTTGTCAATATTCTGATCGCGGTCCTGCTTGTGGCCGGGGCCACCGTGGTCTACTGGTTCGCCTGGCGTCCCCTGCCGGAGCGGTCCGGGAGCGTCGCCGCCCCCATATCGGCGCCCGCTACTGTCCGGTTCGACACACACGGCGAACCGCACATCCAGGCAGCCACCGTGGAGGACGCGCTGTTTTTGCAGGGCTACGTGACCGCGCAGGACCGGTTGTGGCAGATGGACGGTTTGCGCCGCTTTGCCGGAGGCACGCTTGCCGAAATCCTGGGTCCCGCGTTTCTGGAGAGCGACCAGGAATCCCGCCGGCTGCGCATGCGGCGCATCGCGGAGGATGCCTACGTCACTCTGCCGCCGGGGGATCGCGCCGCGTTCGCATCCTACGGCCGCGGCGTCAACTATTTCATAGCCACGCACCGGGACCGCCTGCCTGTGGAGTTCAGCATTCTGCGGTATCAGCCCCGCCCCTGGAGCGTGGTGGACAGCCTTCTGCTGTGCCTCTACATGTACCGGAACCTGACCACTACGTGGAAGGACGAGGTGGTCAAGAATGACATGATCGCCGCCGGGGACCGGTCCAAAGTCGATTACCTGTTCCCGATGCATGGCTCCGGCGATGAAAGTCCCGGATCGAACGCGTGGGTTCTGGCCGGGCGCCACACCGCGAGCGGCAAGCCCTTGCTATCGAACGATCCGCACCTGGAATACTCGCTGCCGGGCATCTGGCTGATGATGCATCTCGAGGCGCCGGGTCTCGACGCGGCAGGCGTGGCTCTACCCGGCGCGCCCGGAATCGTGATCGGGCACAACCGGCGGATCGCCTGGGGCATCACCAACCTGCACTTCGACGTGCAGGATCTCTACCGCGAGACGCTGGACGACCGCACCGGTCAGTATCTGTTTCAGGGGAAGATTTTGCAGGCGCGCGGCGAGCGGGAAATCATCCGCGTGAAGGGACAGCGCGCCATCGAAGTGAGCAATTGGGTGACAGTTCATGGGCCGGTTTTTCTCAGGCCGGGGAAGGAGCACCTCGCGCTCCGCTGGTCGGCGGCCGGGAATGGGCTCCTGCAATTCCCGTTTCTCGATATCGACCGGGCCCGGAACTGGGAAGAATTTCTCACCGCCCTGAAGCGGTTTCCAGGGCCCGCCTCGAACGTCGTATACGCGGACGTGGACGGCAATATCGGTTATCACGCCGCCGGCGCCCTCCCCATCCGACGCACGTATCGCGGCGATCTGCCCGTGGATGGCGCTTCGGGGAAGTTCGAATGGCAGGGATTCATTCCCTTCGACGAGCTGCCCTCCCGCTACAACCCGCCTTCGGGCATGATCGTCACCGCGAATCAGAACCCGTTTCCGGAGAATTTTCCCTACGCGGTCAACGGCAATTTCGGACCGCCGTACCGGTTTCACCAGATCCGGGCGCTGCTCACCGCGCACGAAGGGTGGCGCGCGCCCGAGATGCTGCGGGTGCAGACCGACGTCTACTCGCCTTTCATGCGCTTTCTGGCCGGCCAGGTCACCGCGGCGTACCAGAATCGCGGCACGCGAAATCCGGGAATGGAGGCCGCCGTCGCGACCCTCCGCGGATGGAACGGGCAAATGGACAAAGACCTCGCCGCGCCGTACCTGATCACGCTGATCTACCAGCACGTGCGCCGCGCGATGGCGGAAAATGCCTCGTCGGCGCAGGGTGTGGAATACGCGTTCAACATGGCTCCGGCCGTGGTGGAGCGGATCTTGTGCGAACGCCCGCCGGGCTGGTTCGCCGACTACAACACCATGCTCCTTCGCGCGCTGGCGGATTCCGTGGAAGAGGGCAGCCGCGTGCAGGGCCACGACGTGACTCGCTGGCACTACGGCGCGTATCTGAGGATCACCCTGTCCAAGCCGGTGATCCACCAGTTACCGGTGGTCGGGAAATACTTCGATGTCGGACCGGTGGCGATGAGCGGCGCGACCACCACCGTGAAGCAGACCAGCTTGACCCTCATGCCTTCCATGCGGATGACGGCCGACCTGGCGGACTGGGACCGGTCGTTGTTCAACCTTCCGATCGGTCAATCGGGCCAGATCCTGTCCAGCCATTACCGGGATCAGTGGAACGATTACCTCGCCGGAAGGAGCTATCCGATGGAGTTCGGCAAAGTGGACGCGAAAAGCACGCTGGCGTTTCACCCGTGAGGTGTGACAGGCCTCGCGGCCTGCCACACGGAATTACCGCTTCACGATGGATACCGGGTCGAGCCACGCCGGGTCTTGGGCGCGATACGAGAACACGATTGCGGCTAGCAGGCATCCGGCGAGCAGCATATAGCCGTCGCCCTCGCTGATTTTGCTCGCCAGGGTCCACCATGCGGCCATACCGAACAGCACGGCGGAAAAGAGCACTACCAGGAGGCTACTTAGAGACACAATTCGATCCAGCACAGGTCACCTCGTCGGTCTGTAATTACTCCAGCGTTTTTGGACCGGTCGTCGACGGGTCCAGGAAGAAACATCCTGGAAGCCTTGGTTGCTTCGGCTTCTCTCGATTCACTTATTAAGACGAGGGGCGCGCACGGAAGTTACCTTAAAGATTTGTCAGGCAGCGTGGGAAAATGGTCGATATCGAGCGAATGCGCCGGCTGGGGTTAATTCTGTTGCTCACGATCGCGGCGGCTTGGCCGCGGCAAGATGCCGCCGGCTGCGCCACCACGCGCGAGACATCCGCCGAACGGCTCTTTCTTCACAGGCAGGCGCGGCGGCTGCGCGCCCTGCGCGCCCTCGCGCCGCCGGCCTCCACCGCCGACCGCGATTCGGGCAACATCGCCATCATCGAAGACTCCGGGGGCATCGTCGAGAGGCTGAACCAGTTCAACCTGGACAACACCACTTTGACCTTCACGCCCTCGGCCGCCGCTGCCGCGCGCTACCGCTTCGCAGTCTCGGCCGCGAGCTATGACTCCGCGGCGGCATCGCAGGGCTCCCCCGTTTCGGCGCTCGGCGATGACGACTGGCGGCAATTCCCGCTGCCCTTCGCGTTTCCGTTCTTCGGCGTGGCCTATTCGCAGATCTTTCTCAACTCCGATGGCAACCTCACCTTCGTGTCGCCCGAGTCTGCCAGCAGCCTGCGCTCCACCGGCCGCATCACCGGCGGGCCGCCGCGGATCGCCCCGCTCTTCGACGATCTCGACCCATCGCTCGCGCCCGGCCGCGTGCGTTACCGGCCGGATACCGCGCGCGCGGTGTTCACCTGGGACGGCGTGCCCGAATACACGGCATCCGGCGTGGGCCCGCTACAGACGTTTCAGGTGCGCCTCTACCCGGATGGGCGCATCGAGTTTGCTTACAGCGGCGCCAGTCCGTCGAGCGCGGTGGTGGGAATCGCTCCCGGATATCTCCAGGGATCGGCGAACCTGGTCTCGTTCCTGGCCGGCGCTCCGGCGGAGTACGGCTCGGCGGTGCTGGAGCGTTTCGGCAACACGCTGGATCTCGATGTGGTCACGGTGGCCCAGCGTTTCTACCAGACGCACCAGGATGCCTACGATTACCTGGTGATCTACAACAATATGGACATTCCCGCCGCGGCGGGCGCGGTGGCGTATGAATCCACCGTGCGCTCCGCGAGCACCGGCCACGGCGTGCCGCCGTTCGACAACGGCGCCGAATACGGCTCGGCGTCGCGGCTCCGCGGCGTCATGAATATGGGCCCCATCAGCCAGTACCCCGTGGACCCAACCGCGATTGTGCCGGCGCGCGCATCGGCCAAGGACACGCCGCTGACGGTGCTCGGCCACGAGGCGGGCCATCTCTTCAACGCCTTCGCCAGCATCCCCGATCCGGCGAATCCCTCCAGCAAGATCATGCTCGGCTTCGGAGGCGTCCACTGGAGTTTCCTCTTCAACTCCGAGGCCTCGCTGGACGAAGGCGAGCAGATTCTCGACCTCGGTTTGGAGAAATCGCCGCGGTTCGTCACGGCTGCGGTCACCCAAGGCTATTCGCCGCTCGATCAATACCTGATGGGATTCCGCGCCGCATCGGAAGTGCCGC
>Ga0335080_10004265_pt1 | contig 14575 bp, 12 predicted proteins | sample Lox_Sample_34_FD_206720 | JGI IMG/M metagenome (GOLD analysis project Ga0335080, IMG submission 206720) | Soil microbial communities from Loxahatchee National Wildlife Refuge, Florida, United States - Lox_Sample_3.4 | ecosystem: Environmental > Terrestrial > Soil > Wetlands | place: USA... | reverse complement strand
CCGGGATGCCGATGTCCAGCACGACCAGATCCATCGGCGTTTCCTGCAGGATGGCCAGCGCCCGGTCCGCCGTCGTTGCCGTATGAATTTCCCACGTTTGATTGGACAAAACGGAACACAACTCGCCGAATGTTTCGAGGAGGGCCATGCTGTCGTCCACGAACAACACGCGATTTTTTTTGGCCAGCTCGCCGTCGGCGACCGGCGGCCCGGCTGGTTTGGCGTCCGCGGCAGGCGCAGGTTGGGAAACCGACGGCGCGGCTTCCAGTGCCGGTTTGAGCGACAATTCCGAGACGAGCATTTTGTTGACTGACAACGCACCCGGCGAAGTTTCAAAACGCAATTCCACTTCGCCCACGCACACTGTCTCGCCGGCTTTCAGGACCGCTTCGGTGATTTTTTTTGTTCCGACAAAGGTGCCGTTGGTGGAAAGCAGGTCGCGTACAATCAGTTCCTCGCCTTTCAACCGTACTTCACAGTGCCGGGCGGAAACCGAGGTTTGGACGATCTGGAAGCTGTTACTTTCGGCACGGCCAATCGTAGCCCACTTCCCGTCCAATTCATGCGACAGGCCGCTTAACCCCTTGTTGATTACCACGAGTTTGGCCATGTGATTTATGTTTTCAGTCTGAATCAACTGCCCGACACGGGCAAATAAAAACCGGCGTGGGAATCCCGGGAAGGGCACCGTGTCGGCCACCCGAATTTGCGGGACAGCCAACCGCCGTCCCGCCCCAAAATCAGCACGTCGCGCCGACGAAACGAGCCATATCCGTGCCAACCCTAAAGTCCGTAATTCAAAGCAGATGCCCCATCTTCATCCGCTTGGTTTTCAAATAACGCGCGTTGTGTGGATTCGGCTTCACGCGAATGGGCACTTGCTCCACAATCTTCAGCCCGTACCCCTCCAGTCCGACGACCTTTTTCGGATTATTCGTCAGCAACCGGATGGTTTTCAGCCCGAGGTCCACCAGGATCTGGGCTCCCAGTCCGTACTCGCGCAGGTCCATTTCGTAACCGAGTTTCCGGTTGGCCTCGACGGTGTCGTAACCCTGCTCCTGCAATTTGTAAGCCTGGATTTTCGCCGGCAACCCGATTCCCCTGCCCTCCTGCCGCATGTAAACAATCACGCCGCGACCAGCCTCGGCAATCTGACGCATCGCCTGATGCAGCTGCGGGCCGCAATCGCAACGGCGCGAACCGAACACGTCGCCGGTCAAACATTCGCTGTGGACGCGCACGAGGATATCGTCGTGTCCAGCCACGTCGCCGTGAACGAGCGCCAGGTGATGCTGCCCGTCCGGACGCGAATGATATAAAACCAGATCGAAATCACCGTAATCCGTCGGCAACTTCACAGTCTCAACCCGCTCCACCAGTTTTTCCCGCGTGCGCCGGTATTCGATCAAGTCAGCGATGGTGCAGATCTTCAGGCGGTGTTTCCGGCCGAATCTTCGCAATTCCGGCAGGCGCGCCATCGATCCGTCGTCATTCAGGATTTCACAAAGCACGCCGATGGGGCGCAGACCAGCGAGCTGCGCGAGGTCCACGGCGGCTTCGGTGTGGCCGGCGCGTTGCAGCACGCCGCCGGGCCGCGCGCGCAGTGGAAAGACGTGGCCGGGCTGCACCAGGTCGTCCGGCACAGCGGTCGGTAAAGCCATGATTTGAATGGTCTTGGCGCGATCGGCGGCGCTGATGCCCGTGGTAACACCGCGCGCGGCGTCCACGCTTACCTGAAAATCGGTGCGAAAGCTTTCGCGGTTCTGGTGCACCATTCGGTCAATGCCGAGTTGTTGCAGCCGCCCGGCGGTCGCCGGCACGCAAATCAATCCGCGCCCGAATCGGGCCATGAAATTGACGGCGGCCGGCGTGATGTGTTGCCCGGCCATGATGAGGTCGCCTTCGTTCTCACGGTCTTCGTCATCCACGACGATGACCATTTTCCCCCGGCGGATGTCCGCCATGACGGATTCGATGCTGTCAAAAGTCTTCTTCATTCGGCGAAAAACAGCGTAGTTGTTAAGCCCCCAAACGCCAGCCGATTTAATTCATTTTTTTGTTGGCCAGGGTGCGCGAGGGGGATAATATCGGCGTGCGCTCCAGCGCACATTTTCCGAAGGCGGGACAATTTGGCTTGATATGCCAACGACCAGTTCGACGAAAAAAACCGGCAGCGCGAAGGTTTCCAGTCAATGGAACTTTACGCCGATTCCCGAACAGAGTATGCGGCGGCTCGACCGGCTGGCCAGCCTCGGATTGCTTTCGGCGGGCATGGCACATGAAATCAAAAACAGCCTGGTCGCCGTCAACACCTTCGTCAGCCGCCTGCTGGAAAACGGCGAGGACCGGGATTTTTCCGAGACGGTCCGGCGCGAGTTGCGGCGGATTGACACGCTGGTGAGCCAGATGCTGAGGTTTGCCGCGCCGGGCAAAAATGAATTTGCCACCGTGCACGTCCATGATTTGCTGGACCATTCCTTGCGGCTGGTCGAACACCAGATCAAAAGCAAATCCATCTCGCTGAATCGCTGTTACGTGGCCGCGCCGGATACGGTAAGCGGAGACGAGTATCAATTGCAGCAGGCGTTCATGAATCTGTTGTTCAACGCCATCGAGGCCATGGGGATGAACGGTACGCTGACCGTTAGCACGGAAGTTGCCGGGGACAAGCCCGGTGAACGGCGTCTGCAAATTCATGTCCAGGATACCGGCATGGGCATTTCGGAGGAAAATCTGCCCCACTTGTTCGAGCCGTTTTTTACCACCAAGAAAAACGGCACGGGCCTGGGCCTGGCCATCTGCCAGCGCATCGTCCACGAACATGACGGCGACATTACTGCGCAAAGCGAGGTCAAGAAGGGCGCAACGTTCTGCCTTTCGCTGCCGGCCATTTAACCCGGTAATCTGGAATCTTCGTCTGCCGTAGCGGCGCCCCGCCACAGCGCCGTAGATTCGGGAAATGGGAATGCCCCGCCTTCTGCCGAAAGTCTCTACGTTCGCTCGCAAGGGTCCGAAATTTATTGCCCAACGAGATGATACGGGCTGACGGTGTCACCGCCGAGAGAGAGTTTGGGCCTGGCTTTGAGTGAGAAGGTGAAGGCGACGCCAAAATCCTCCGGGCCGGTGCCGTTGTCAGTTATGCGGAAGGTCAAGGCGCCCGTCCAGCTCCGGAAATCACGATAGAGTGAGTAAAATTGGTCCTGCAGCCGGCCATGCTGGGCGTCGAAATTGTCGGTGGCGCGAAAGCCCCAGTTGTCGTTCAAACGGTAAAAAAGTGTGCTGGTAATGTAATTTTCACCGCTGGTGCCGGGGCCGAGAAAGCCGCTGCGCAAATACCAGAGGCCGAGGCCCCAGCTCCATTTTTCGCCGGGCGTGAAGGTGAGTTGATGAAACGCGAGATTCAATTGGTTGTCGTTGATGTCGTACCGCAACTTCGATTCCAGCGTGAGCCACGAGCGCGGCCGGAAGGCGAGCGCGGAATAGAGGTCGTTGAACGTCTTTTGCGGGCCGACTGAGGTCAATCCGTTCTGCAGCGCGTTGGTGCTGGTGTCGGGCTTGAGCCGCCAGTCCAGCATCAGGGTCCAGTCCAGAAGTTTGTCGAGCTGGCCGTCGCGTTTGGTCTGGAGCGTGTTCCGCAGGCCGAAGCGCATGACGTTCCGGCTGTCGATCGAATCAATGTTGTTGTAATCAGGAAATTGAATCGGAAGAATCTCCAGGCCGGGCAATTCGGAATCGAATTGGGGCAGTTGCGACGGTGGCGCGCTCGGATCGGGAACGAATACATAATTCACTGACGGCTCGATGACGTGGCGCAAGCCGTCAATATCGAACAGTGAATTGGTTGCCCCCGCCCACAAACGCGAGGCTTTGAAGGAAGTTTCGACGCCGGTGTTGAAGACCGTTCGGACAGTTTCGTCGTTCGTGCCCCCGGGTCCGCCGGCTTGGCTGTAATACGTGAACCGCCCGCCGACGCTCGGCGTGACGTTCAGCCAGTCAAAAAACTTCCACGGCACGAGCACTTGCTGAAAGGTGTCGGCGCGCGCCGCGGAATAATCGGGCAGCGTGCCGTTGACGTTGGTGAACAACGTCTGATTCGTGGCGGCATACACCTGCCGATAATAGCCCGCCGAACTTTCGCTCTCGTAATAAACCGGCGTGCCAAACAACTGCTGGCGGAACCCGGTCAGTTTCAAATCGGGCAACCGTTCGACCTGATCAAAGAAATTGTTGACGCGCGGCGTGGTCAGGACGTCGAAACTCCAGTTCTCCCGGTATTTGTTGGCCTCCACAAACGTGTAGGGCTGCGGGTTGGCGGTGTATTCGCCTTCAAAAAAATCGTGCAACACCAGCGGGTCGCTCTGATAATTCACGAGCGCTTTCACATTCAAATTGGTGTAGGGGGTCGCCTGCCAGGTGAAATTCAAACGCTGCCGATTTTCGGGAATCGGCGCCAGATTGTTGAAGCTGTTCGTGCTGATGCTGTTGCCGGAATCATCGTCGTGGGTATAATAATATTTCAACCCGAAATCGCCCCAGCGGCCCAGTCGTGCATTTACGTCGGGCCCGCCCCCCACGCCGCGGCGTTCGCGGTAGTCCAGATGGATCTTCCCGTCCAGATTGTCCCCCCAAAACCAGTTGTACGTGCTCAGCAGATAAGGCCCGTATGAACTCTGGTCGCCGGGGAGAAAATTGAAGTTGTTCGCATGCTTGCCCAGGTCGCGCTTGTAATACGGAAAATAAAATATCGGCACGCCGTCCGCGTACAAAACTGCATTCCACATCTCCACGTATTTGCCGGGAACGATTCGCACCCGGCTGGCGCGCACGCGCGTCGCCGGGTCGCTGAAGTCATCGGTCGTGACAAAAAGGTGGCGCGCGCTGTAGGTGCGATTGGTAATGTTGCCTTCCAATTCCCGGCCAGCGGCGAAGACGGGGGGTTTGCCGGTGCGGAATTCCTCGCTTTGCATCTGGTGCGTCTTGAAATTGAAGCGGATGTGCTCGCCGACCCAGAGTTGGTCACCCGACTCGATGCGCACGTGGCCGTCGGCCACGGCCTCGCCTGACTCGTAGTTGACCACCACTTTGTCCGCCGTAAGCGTGGTGTTGGTGCTGTATTGGACCATGAGGTTCGTGCCGGTTACCGTGCCCGAAGCCAGGTCATATACAAAACCGCCTTCGGGCGAACCGGGAATGATTTGACTCAGCGCCTGGACCACCCATGACTCTTCCAGTTGTGCCGAAGCCATGAAGGGAAAAACCGCGAGGAATAAAATCAGCGGGGCAATGGCGAACCTCCGCCGCGTCGCAGAGCCGACCACCGCGGATTCACGCGAATCGCGGCTGTTTGTGGTTTGCGTGCGTGCAACCCCGGCTACGGCCACGCAGGCGGGCAATCTTCTCATTCGGCGCGGCCAATTAAACAAAACGTTTCCCGCCTGCCAAGTTCTTATTCCTCAAGAGCAGCTTCGCCTAAAGCCAGACGCGCACCGTGACGAATATGCAGAACGTGAACCGTATCTTTGCCCACGGTAAAAAGAATCCGATATTTGTATTGCCGGCGGCCGTGAAACATTTCCCGGATTTCGCGGTTGAGAAATTCGCTTTCCGGCGCGAGCGGACAACGTTCGGGAAAAAATTCAAGCGAACCAATCGTGTCGTAAACGCTGTCGAACCATCGGTCGGCCGCCTTGACATCGTATGCGGCAATCCATAGTCGGGCTTCTGCGGTGTCCTGCTGCGCCGGCAGTTCGACGATGACGCTCCACCGCTTCATTTCGGGCGGCGGGGAATTTTGTACTTCACGCGAATTTCATCAAGCGCCTGGCGGAATGGCTTGCCCGTGCCTTCTTTCATGGCGTCCAGCCCGCGCTGGATGCCGCGGATGGCGTCCAGCATGTCCTCGAACGCCGCAGCGTCCTGCACGATCAATTCCGCCTTGCCGTTCACGGTCAAAACCGCGGGACGCCGGGTGGCCTTGAGGCGCTTCAAATGCGCCCTGGTGTTCCGCTGAAAATCCGTCAGCGACCGGATGTCTTGCACCGAAATCATAGCGTTGAATTCACTGTTTTATCCATGTTGACACCGAATCCGCCGTCGCGCAACCTGATTTTTCGAAAACAAACACGTCGCGATGTGACAATCATTGAACTTGTTTACAACTTCAAAAAATGCTTTTCAAAATATCGCCATTCGTTGGTGTCTGTTTCCCATTCGCAGTAAATCGCCACACCCTGATAATTTGCCGGCAAAGGCTTGCGAGCCAAACCGCGATGAATGCCTAAAAGAGCGTTCTCCAAATTTTCAACCTTTGGATCGTGATAATCCACGCCGGCATCGTTGTAAGTTGGCGCACCCAGCAGGACTGGCGTGGTTCCACTCCAATCTAAAACTTCATCAGCCCAGCTTGCCATGAGATATTGATACAATCTCGGTTTTTGAAGCGCGGTGTCATACATCATGACCACCATTTGATTAGACCGTCGCGCGATCCGACGGAAATAGTCTTGGCTCCAGTGAACATCTTCTGAAGGTTGGAACCAGGTTGGCGGCGGATAAGCGGCGATGGAGACAAGCTTGTCTTTCGGCAGCGCAGACCGGAGTTCATCCAGCAGTGCCAAAAAATTGGCGTCGCCACTCGTCATCGGTTCAATGTTGATGTGAACACCGGCAAAACGAGGATGCGTGGCAAGCAACTCCAAAATGGATTTAATAAAATTCGTACGCCATTTTTTGTCGCTGATGCGAACCTGACTGCCATTGGGACCGCCAATCCACGGCATTACTCGGAAATCGGTGAACTCATCTAAAAATGTTTCAATCTGCCGTGCATTCGTGGCGGGAAGGCGACCACGCTCGTCCGTGGGACAAACGTGAGGGAAAACATCAGTGATATGATGAGAACGCAATAAAACAGCCAGACTTCGGATGCGGGCAAGATCATGGTAAAAAGCAATCTCGTTAGTCGTTTTGTTGCGGACAAACCAATCGTCTGCCGCAAACCAACCGTGCGAAATCCAAATCCCGTTGTGATTTCGATCATCGCGACCATCGCGAACGTCGAGACCGGGTGTCCAAGCCAGATAACCTGCGATCACCAGCAAGAGAAAGCAGCAACTTGGAACAATTGTTCGCCAAGGCGGACGCGCGATTTTCCGGAACAGGTCCATACTTTACATTCTCTTTCGGAGATGGCGGAATCTATAGCCTCACCGGAATCCCCTTCCCTGCTAAAAACTTCTTCACATCGCCGACGGTGTATTCACCGAAATGGAAAATGCTCGCGGCGAGAACGGCATCAGCCTTGCCTTCCAGCAGAACTTCCGCCATGTGCTCCAGACTTCCCGCGCCGCCGCTGGCTACCACCGGCACGCCCACTGATTCGCTTATGCGCCGCGTGATGACCAGATCAAAACCCGCCTTCGTGCCATCGGCGTCAATTGAGTTCAAAACGATTTCGCCCGCGCCGAGTGACACGGCACGTTTGGCCCAATCCACAGCCTCCAGCCCGGTTGGTTTGCGCGCGCCGTGCGAGAAAACTTCCCATTTGTCCGGCGCGACTTTCTTCGCGTCGATGGAAACCACAATGCATTGGCTGCCGAATTTTTCCGCGCCTTCGCGGATGAGTTCCGGCCGGGCGAGCGCGCTGGAATTGATGCTGATTTTGTCCGCACCGGCGCGCAGCATCGTGTACATGTCGTCCACGGACTTGAGGCCGCCGCCGACGGTGAGCGGCATGAAACATTGGTCGGCGGCGCGTTCAATCACGTCCACCATCGTCGCGCGACCGTGCGCGGTGGCGGTGATGTCGAAGAACACCATTTCGTCCGCGCCTTGCTCGTTATAGCGGAGCGCGAGTTCCACCGGGTCGCCGACGTTGCGGAGTTCACCCGCCTCGGCCTTGCCGAATTGGACGCCGCGCGTGACCTGGCCGGCGTGAACGTCGAGACATGGAATGACTCGTTTGGCAATCATCACCAGCATTTTTACAGGAGGAAACGAAAAAAACAAAGGAGGAACACGACGGAACTTCTACAGAAGGTAACGAAGGGAACGAAGACGGAATGCAGTCTAAATCCTTCGTTCCCTTCGTTTGCTTCTGTTGAATTTCAGTGATGGCTGTCTGAACTGCTGACAAATTCCTTGTGCAGCCGGGCATAAACTCCGCCCTGCCGCAGCAAACTTTCGTGCGTGCCGCGCTCCACAATCTGTCCCTGGTCCAAAACCAGCACTAGATCGGCCCGGCGAATGGTACTCAACCGGTGCGCCACGATGAACGCCGTCCGCCTACGCAACAGAATTTCCAGCGCCCGCTGCAGCCGCGCCTCCGTGATCGTGTCAATCGCGCTGGTGGCCTCGTCCAGCACCACGATGCGCGGGTTGACCAGCATGGCGCGGGCGAAACACACCAGTTGCCGCTGGCCAAAGGACAACGAGGCGCCGCGCTCAGCGACCCGCGTGTGCAATCCGTGCGGCAGCGCGTCCAACAAATCGGCACAGTCCAGCGCTTCCAGCGTCGCCCGCACCGCGGGTTCCGTCGCCTCTGGCCGCGCAAACCGGATGTTGTCCAGCACGGTGCCGGTGAACAGGAAATTGTTCTGCTGCACGCTGCCCATTTGCGACCGCAACGAGTCACTGGTGACCGCGCTCAAATCCGTGCCGTCCACCAGCACGCGCCCAGCCGCCGGCAGATAAAATTTTTGCAGCAATCCCACCAGCGTGGTCTTGCCGCTTCCGGTGTGCCCCACCAGGGCGACGTTTTGTCCCGGCTCGGCCGTGAATGAAATGTCTGTGAGCACGGGCCGCCCCGGCTGATACTCGAAATGCACTGCCTGGAATTCCACCCGGCCCAGTAGCTGCCACGCCCCCGTCGCAGAAGGCGTCGGCGATTCCTCGTCGCCGACAACTTCACGCGACGAAGGCGTCGCCCACACACTCTGCGACGAGGCGTCGCGGCCACGGTTCATCGCCCACAGCGGCTTTGCGTCGGGCGCGTCCACCCACTCCGGTTTCTGGTCCAGCATCCGGAACAACCGCTCGGCGCCGGCCATCGCCATGAAGGCCTGGTTCATTTGATTGCCGATGGCCTGCACCGGATCGAAGAACAGGTTGGCCAGGAATAAAAACATCACCAGGTCGCCCACCTCCATGTGCAGCCAGCCGTGCCAGTGCAACACGCCGTAGCCGCCCAGCAACGCCATCGCGCCGAGGAAAAGCTGGCTCTTCAATTGCAGCAGGGGCACGAACACCGCGGACGCCTGCGCCACTCCCACGTTGTTCTCGCCGTGGACGTCAATCAGTTTCCGGAAAAATCCCGCGTTCACTTCGTGCCGGACAAATGCCTGCGTCACCCGGATGCCGCTGACCGATTCGGCGAGCGTCGAGGCAACGCGGCTCCACGATTCCTGCACTTTGCGCAGCCGCCGGCTCATCTCGCGCCGGTAATTTTCGTTCACGATCCAGATGAACGGCGCCATGATGACCATCAGCGAAAACAGTTTCCAGTCGTACCACGCCATCAACGCCGCCGAAGCCGCCATCTGCAATCCCTGCACCACCAGCACAAACGCCACGTCCTGCGCCCCGGCCCGCACGCTGTCAATGTCCGACGTCATCCGGCTGATGATGCGGCCGAATTTGGTCTGGTTGAAAAACGACATCGGCATCGTCATCAACTTGCGGAACAAATCCGTCCGCATGTCGTGCACCACCGCCTCGCCCAGTTCGAGCGCGAACCGCTGGCGGAAATGAAAATTCACCACCGTGACCAGGGCCAGGGCAAAGTACCCCGCCGCGTAACAGAAAATCCCCGCCACCTCGCGGTGGGCAATCGGTCCGGTGATGGTCTGGCCGATTAACCAGGCCAGCGCCGGCAATTGCAGACCGCGGATGAACGTCAGCGCGAACAACCAATTCCGCTTGGCCGCGTAGGGTTTGGTGTAATGGAAAATCCGGCGGATCAGCGCCATCTGCAGCGGCGCCCTGTCCGCCTCACGCTCCTCCATCGGATTGTAGAACGTGATCGCCTCCCGCGCCGATAGATCATCTTTCACGGCAGGGTTCGGCAACTTGATTTTCGATGGCCCGTTCATGATTGTTGAAGCTCGTCATTTGGCAGGGCTGGGCGGCCGCGCAGCCCTATCGTTCCCATTTGGGTGGGGCGAGACTCCGTCGAGCCTTGATTTGCGCGCGGCGCTCGACCCTCGACGCTCGACTCTCGTCCGTCATCCAGGTCCATAATCTGCAATAGCGCCGTTTCACGATACAGCCCCGGCCAGCGCACCAATTTTGCGTGCGTGCCCGATTCCGTCAGCCGCCCTTCCTCCAATACCAAGACCAAATCCGCCCGCCGCAACAAGCTCAACCGGCTCGACACCACAAAGGTCGTCCGCCCCGCCATCGCCTCGCGCAGCGCCGACACAATCTCATTTTCGGTCCGCGCGTCCACCGACGCGGTCGGGTCGTCCAGAATCAGGATCGGCGGTTGCAATAACAACGCCCGCGCAAGGGCCAACCGCTGGCGTTGGCCGCCGGACAAATCCACACCGGATTCACCCAGCACGGTCTCGTAACCTTGCGGCAGCGCCATGATGAACTCGTGCGCCGACGCAATCCGCGCGGCGCGCTCGATCTGTTCCATCGTCGCGTGCGGATGTCCGAACGCGATGTTCGCCGACACCGTGTTCGAGAACAAAAAACTCTCCTGATAAACGATACCGATCTGCCGCCGGAAGATGTCCAGGTCCAGGTCGCGCAGATCCTTTCCGTCGGCCAGAATCCGGCCCGCGCTCGGGTCGTAAAACCGCGGGATCAAACCCAGCAACGAGCTTTTGCCCGCGCCCGTCATCCCGAAAATGCCGATGATTTGTCCCGGTTTCGCTTCGAACGACACCTCCGTCAGCACCGGCTTGTCCGCGTGATACCCGAACGTGACCTTTTCAAACGCCATGTGACCGGTGAGGAGGCCCGGCTTGAGCGCGTTCGGCCGGCTCTGCACATCCACCGGCGTGTCCATCACCTCGAACACGCGCCGCGCCGCGGCCAGGCTCTGCTGCACCGAGTTCGCAATGGTCGAGACGGTCGCCACCTGCCCGGTGAATTGCTGGAGCAATCCGGCGAATACCACCAGCCCGCCGCCCAGCGGAATTTTCCCCTGCGTATACAACCAGCCGCCATACGCGAACAGAATGACCAGGCTCAACTGCGACAACATCTGCGTGCCCGGCGTGAATACCGACAGATCCCAGAAAATTTTGCGTTGTTGCGATGACACCCGGTCGTTCGCCTCCTCGAACCGCCGGATCTGGTGCGGCTCCGCCGCGAAGCCCTTCACCGTCTGCATCCCGCGCACGCTCTCGCTGAACAGCAAAACCATTTGATCGGACAATTCGCGGTTGCGCAGGTATCCCGGGCGCAACCGTGCCGAATAAAAATGCGCCAGCCACCATAGCGGCAGGGACACGCACAGGCACGCCACCGTCAGCGACGGCTGGATGCGCCACATGAAAAACGCGTATGCCGCCAGCGTGAGAACCATCGTCGCGCCCTGCAACAGCACGCCGTCCACGAACAGCCGCGTGTTTTGCACGTCGCCCGTCACCCGGTTGAAAATCGAATTGGAACCGTGCAGATCGAAGAAGCTGAAACTCAGCCGTTGCAGTTTGGCGTAAATTTGCGCGCGCAATTCCGGCACAATTTCGCCCTGGGTCAGCCGCGCGGTCACCATATTGTAGGCGTAGGTAAGGCCCGCGCGCAGCGCCGCCTGCGCCACGATGGCCAATGCCAGGGCCGTGACAATTTCCAACGCCGACCACCCCGCCGGTGGATGCCAGCCGAACGGATATACCGGCGCGGGCAATGACGGATCGAGCGCGTTGCGGATGACATCAATCACCACGCCCAGCAACTTGAGGCCGGCGATGCCCAGCAACAGGAGCAGGACGCTCAACACCAGCGACCACAGGCAATCCTTGCGGAACCGCCACGCCAACGCGGTGAGCCGGCGAACCAATTCCCCTGTGGGGTACCGTTCGTCGGCTTGCGGATGGTTGGATATCCCGGACGTTTTCAGAACGTCCAACATGCCTCAGCTTTAAACGGCAATCGAATAAAAATTGCTGGCGCACGGGTGATTTTGATGTGGCGGCGGTCTGTGACCGCCGCAATTTATCTGATAATCTTTTATTCCGGTGTTACGTTGCTACCGACAACAAGTCAAATTTGATGAAGCTTGCGTTTGTGAAATTGGTTTCGAGGTTATGCGCCGGGGGATTTTTGATTGGCGCCGGCTGCGTCGGCCCGCATTACTCCGAGCATCAGCTGGTGCTTAACGGCAAGGACGCCCCGCTCATTAGCAGTCCACGCGATCCGGCCATTGCGCGGCATCTGACCACCAACCTGTGGGCCAGGTCCTCTTTCCCGGACCGCGCCGCGGAAGTGGGCGTGACGCCGTTCAAGGCCATCGGGATTCAAGGTTGGAAAGATTTTCATATGCACGCCCGGGCGCGTGGCCATGTGAGGCAGCACGAAGTTTCATCCAACGGGTTTCGCACCGTGGACTTGCAGCTCAAATCGCTGACGGTGGACAATGTGCGCGTCCACTGGAAAGGCACGCGATACATGCGCGTGGAGATTTTTCTGGGCAAAGTCACAGTGGATCCAGCCATCCTCGACGACACCAATGCGCTGCTGCACGTCGAAGGCAAGCTCGTTTGGGACGAGGACGGCTGGTTTGAGATTCATCCGGAAAGCACCGGCGACGTTCGTCAGGAACCTCCACGCCCGTGGTGGCGCTGGTGGTAGCCGCAAAGAGGCACAAAAATCACAAAATAAAGTCTGCTTTTGCGTTTTCTGCGCTTTTGGGCAGCTACGGTTTTTATGGAAATGCTCCCGGCGTCATCCGCCAGTTGCCTTTTCCCTTTCAATCCTTTTTCGCCACCGTCCGGTAGGTTTCCGGGAGGCCCACGCGCCGCTTGTATTTGGCAACATCGGCTTTTTCGATGAATGAAACCAGCGTGTTCCAACTGAGATGAAATCCGCCGTTCTGCATTTCCGCAATCGCTTCCTGCTTGGTCCAATCACAAACCACGATCCGGTACATCGCACACATCAGCCCCGTGCGGTCCGCCCCGTGTTCGCAATGGACAAATAGCGGCAGATTATTCGTGTCGGTGGCCGCCTTCAGGAACTTGACCACCTCATCCGGGTTGGCGCGCCACGGCACCATTCCGAGATTCAGGCTCTTCAACCCGGTGCCATGTAAAACGTGCCGGTCCGAATGCAGCATCCGCAAGCTGACGACAAACCGCACGCCGAGCGCCTGCAAATGGGCCATGCCTTCCGCCGTCGGCTGTGCGCCGCGGTAAAGATTGGTGGTGACCTGGAAACAATTTTCGACACCGGCCACCGCGACTTTCTGCGCCCAGCCAGCCGGGCGATTCGTGGTTTCCTGGGCTGGAACGGCAACGGTCACCGCGACCAGCAGCAGGACTGCGGCGATCGGACATATTTTCCGATGCCGGTTCATTTCACCAGAGATTTCGCATTTGGTTTCCGGTCCACGATCAGCGCGGGCTTTGGGGAGAATTTTCTTCCAGTTCCACAGGCTTGCAAGTCCTCTTTCAGAGCCTATTTCATGTCCGACTTCGTTTTTTGACTGAAACGAGCGCAGAGAATGGAGGGTGATTAGCGGTTCGGGTAAGAGACCTCGCCCTCGTTTGAAAGCGTGATGATTTTCTCCGCGGCCAACCCACGGAGGGTTTCTTCCATTTCAACGGCCGAAAGCGCCTTGCCAAACTTCGCCTGAATCTGCGACTCCAACGTCTTCCGCTTCTTGGGCCGGCCGGCGGGATTCACCTTGAAATAATTAGACAGCCACTTCACCCGCTCGGTTTGATTCATCAACACCGGGATTTCGCTGAATGCGGAATGCCGGGCGGCGAGCGTGTCCTGGTCTTTCAAATGACCGATCAGGGCATCGAAATCCTTATCCTTCGACACGATGTGAAAGTATCCATGCGGATCGGTTTTCTTTGCCTCTCCGATGTGTTGGGCGAGGACAAGGTCCAGCGCATTTTTGCCGCGGTGACCGGTCTGGATGAGATCCACCTGCGCATGGTAAGTCAGGAGCTTTTTGACCAGTTCGACCGACAGCGACTTGTTCTGTTCACCCAGTACCAGCACTACCTTGACCGGCTTGTTCGCGATTCGATCCAGATCCGTCTCCTGGACATTTTCAAAATCCACAAAGATGTAATTGGTCCGGGTCATTTTGCCGCACATGCTTTGCGTTACTCGGCCATCTCTCGAGTAATTCGGAACCTGCGCAGTTCATCCACAACCTGCCGGAGTTTCCAGAAAACCAGGATTGTAAACACGGCGCAAATAATGATTGCCGCGTAGGGGGTGTATCGTAGAACGGAAGCGGGCGGTAGCAAGGACAAATCGCCACGCCCATCGCCCGATTTTCATTTACTTCGGCGCGGACCGAAATATATTACCGTCTCTGAGTGCCGACGTGGCGGAATTGGCAGACGCGCTAGACTCAAAATCTGGTATCCGTGAGGATGTGTGGGTTCGA
>Ga0335080_10004262_pt1 | contig 14583 bp, 7 predicted proteins | sample Lox_Sample_34_FD_206720 | JGI IMG/M metagenome (GOLD analysis project Ga0335080, IMG submission 206720) | Soil microbial communities from Loxahatchee National Wildlife Refuge, Florida, United States - Lox_Sample_3.4 | ecosystem: Environmental > Terrestrial > Soil > Wetlands | place: USA: Florida... | reverse complement strand
CATCACCGGCGCGCGCCTTCGCCTTGACATGGACGCCTACAATGCCGACACCGTGCGCTGTTTCCTCGACGGCGTCGCTCTCGCCGAAAACGAAGAAGGCGACGCCTTCCTCCTCACCGAGCACGCCGTTCCCGGCCGCAAACTTGTCTTCGCTGCGCACGCCACCTGGCTCCAGTGGACCTGGACCTTCCGCGGCGCGCGCATCCTCGTTGACCAGCCTCCCAACCGCCCCGACCCCGGCATGCTCGCCCAGGAATTCCTCGTTTCTGACGCCATGATCCGCGGAATCTCGCCCGGCGACTCCGCGCGAGCCTCGCAACTCTCCGCCGCCATCGCCGCCGTGGACTGGACCGCCCTCGAACGCGGCGATCAGCCAGCCTTCGACAAATCCCTCGCCGCTTCCCGCGCCGCCCTCGAGCCTATCCGCCAGTGGATGCAGACCTACACCATCCATGCCGCCGGCAACGCGCACATAGACATGGGGTGGCTCTGGCCCGTCAGTGAAACCACCATGGTCGTCCAGCACACCTGGTCCAGCGCCTTGCAGCTCATGCGCGAATTCCCCAACCTCACCTACACGCACTCGAGCGCCGCCGCCTACGAGTGGGTCGAGGAAAAGTACCCCGCGATGTTCGAGGAAATTCGCCAGCGCGTGAAGGAAGGCCGCTGGGAAATCGTCGGCGGCATGTGGGTCGAGCCCGACCTCAACATGCCCGATGGCGAATCCCTCGTCCGCCAGCTCCTGCTCGGCAAGCGCTACTTCAAGGAGAAATTCGGCGTCGACGTCCGCACCGGCTGGAACCCCGACTCCTTCGGCTACAACTGGCAACTGCCGCAGATCTACAAAAAGTCCGGAGTCGACTTCTTCGTCACCCAGAAGATGCAGTGGAACGACACCACCAAATTCCCCTACAAGCTCTTCTGGTGGCAATCTCCCGACGGCAGCCGCATCCTCACCTACTTCCCGCACGACTACGCCAATCCCATCAGGCCGGTGAACATGGCCGAGGACCTCGCCGCCTACGCTCCAGCCATGCACTACCCCGACATGCTCTACCTCTTCGGCGTCGGCGATCATGGCGGAGGCCCCACACGCGAAATGCTCGAAACCGCCGAACGCTGGCAGAAGGACGCCGTCTATCCGAAACTGGAACTCGGCGCCGCGCAGCCTTGGTTCGACGCCCTCGCCAAACAGGCGCCTTCGCTCAAGCTCCCCGTCTGGAACAGCGAACTCTACTTCCAGTACCACCGCGGCGTCTTCACCACCCAGGCCGAAACCAAGAAAAGCAATCGCCGCAGCGAAGAGCTGCTCCTCACCACTGAAAAGTTCTCCTCGCTAGCCTCGCTCGTCGGCACTCCCTATCCCGCCGCCGACCTGCGCACGGCGTGGAAGAAAGTCCTCTTCAACCAGTTCCACGACATCGCCGCCGGCTCCGGCATCCCCGTCCTCTACAAAGACGCCGCCCGCGAATACGCCGAAGTCCGCCGCATCGCTTCTCAGAATCTCGAGCCCGCCCTAGCCGCCATCTCCTCGCGTGTGGACACGTCCGGCGAAGGCTCTCCGGTTCTCGTCTTCAATCCCCTCGCATGGTCGCGCACCGGCCTCGTGGAAGTCGAAATCCAGCTCCCCGCGCCAGCCGCCTACGTCGAAGCCCGCGATCTCTCGGGGCGCCCGATTCTTTCCGAGCAGCTCTCCGCGGGCGCCGCCTCCGTTGCCCACGTGCGCTTCCTCGCACAGGACGTTCCCGCTTTCGGCTACAAGCTCTTCCGCGTGATCCCGTCGGCAAAGCCTTCAGCAGGCACGGACGTCCTAAGGGCAGCGCCCGGCTCAATCGAAAACGAATTCATCCGCGTCACCGTCGATCCCAAGTCCGGCTGCATCACCAGCCTCTTCGACAAGCAGAGCCAGTGGGAGTCCGTCCCCGCAGGCTCCTGCGCCAACGAACTGCAAACCTTCGTGGACAAGCCCAAAGCCTGGGACGCCTGGAACATCGACTCGAATTTCGAGGACAAGCAGTGGCATCTGGACCAGGCAGACGATGTCTCCCTCGTCGAACGCGGCCCGCTGCGCGCCGTCATCCGCGTGAAGAAGCACTTCCAGAACTCCACCTTCGTGCAGGACATCGCTCTCTACCCGCACATCCGCCGCGTCGACGTCGTCACCACCGCCGACTGGCATGAAAAGCACATCCTGCTCAAAGCGGCCGTTCCCGTCGCCGTGCAATCGGACACCGCCAGCTTCGAAATCCCCTTCGGCGCCATCGCCCGTCCCACCACGCGCCGCACTCCTGAAGAGCGGGCGGAGTTCGAAGTACCCGCGCTCCGTTGGGCCGACCTCTCCGACTCCGCCCACGGCGTCTCCATCCTCAACGACTCGAAGTACGGCTACGACGCCAAGGGCAACGTGCTCCGCATCACTTTGCTCCGCTCGCCCGAATGGCCTGACCCGCATGCCGACGAAGGTGAGCATCACTTCACCTACTCCCTCGTCCCCCACGCCGGCGGCTGGCGCGAAGCCGGCACCGTCCGCGCCGGTTACGAGCTGAACTCCCCGCTGCGCTCCTTCGCTGTTTCCGCGCACGCCGGATCCGCGCCGCCCTCTCAATCCTTCATTTCCCTTGAGCCGGCAAACCTTCTGCTTACTTCCCTGAAGCAAGCCGAGGGCAGCACGGATTTGATCCTCCGCTTCTACGAAACCGCCGGACAGAAAACCGACGCGAAGATTGCGCTGCCACCCGGCATCTCCGAAGTCTGGGACGCGAATCTCATGGAGGAGCCCGCCGCGAAACTGGCCTTCGACGGCAAGACCGTCTCCCTCCCGGTGGGCGCTTACGAAATCAAGACGCTCCGCCTCCACGTGAATTCGCCACCCGTTTCACACTGAGCCTGCTCATCGCGCTGCGGAGGCGCGAGAAAATGATGCGCCGTCTGGCACTCATCGCGCTGCTGGCTCTTCCGCTGGTCCAGCCCCTCGCCGCCGGCCCGCGCCCTCCGGGTCGCGCATCCATTCTTCTCTTCTGGGAGCAAGGCTTCCCCTCAGTCGACACTGCCGCGCCTTCCTCCGAGCTCGGCTCCGCCCTGCCCACGCACGACACCGCCAACAGCGACGCGCTCGCAACCGCCCTGGCCTCCTCGAACGTTGGCCTGCTCGTTCTCCCCTACGGCTCCGCCTTCCCCGAAAGCGCATGGCCAGCAATCCTCGCGTTCCTCGAACGCGGCGGCAATCTCCTCGTCCTCGGCGGCAAACCCTTCACGCGCCCCGCCTATCGCGAAGGCGCGCACTGGCTTCTCCGCTCCCCGCGCACCACCTTCGCCGAGAAACTCTTCATAAACGACTACCAGCAGACTCCGGCTTCCGTCGGCCTCGAATTTCGCGGCAATCCTGACGCCGCTCCGCTCGACCTTCCGCCCTTCCCCTGGAATCGCGCCTTCAGCCTCACCCTGCGCCTCACCGATGAAGACCTCTACGCGCGCGAAGGCTCCGCCGGCACGATTGACGCTCGCCTCGTTCCCCTTGTCTGGGGTCTCTCGGCTGGCCGTCGCCTTAGTGCCCCCGCCGTCCGCCTGGACCATCTCCGCAACCACTTTGCCGGCGGCCGCTGGATCTTCCTCGCCTGCGATCTCCCCGCCGGTTTCTTCTCCACCGACGCCGCGCGCAAACTCATCCCCGCCCTCGCCCGCGACGCCCTGAATGGTGCTGAAGACTTCATCGTCCGCCCTGGCTCCCCGCTCTTCCTTCCCACCGAGCCGCCCACCTTCTCCGCGCACTGGTCGCGCTTTGATAACGCCGCCCCGCCGCCTGCGCGCCTCTCGCTCGAACTCTCCACCGCCGGTGCTGTCCTCGCAAAGAAAGAAGTCCGTCTCGCTGCCTCCTCGTTCCCGGCAGCCGCCCAATTCGAATTCCCGCCCGACGATCGCTCCGGCCTCCACGTCCTCACCGCTCGCCTCTATCTCGGCGATCAGCTTCACGCCGTCTACCGCACCGGCTACTGGCTTCGCGATCCCGCCGCCCTCGCTTCCGGACCCCGCGTCGCCGTTTCCGGTGACTACTTCACTCTCAACGGCCAAACCGAACTCATCGCCGGCACCACCTACATGGCCAGCGACGTCCAGCGCCAGTTTTTCTTCGATCCCAACCCCTACATCTGGGACCGCGACATGGCCGAACTTCGCGCCGCCGGCTTCAACATGCTCCGCACCGGCTGGTGGACCGCCTGGGACCGCGTCCTCCCCGAAGGCTCGTCGCCCAACGAAAACGCCCTTCGCTCCGTCGAAGCTTTCCTCCTCACCTCGCGCGCCCATGACCTGCCTGTCCAGTTCACCGTTTTTGCCTTCGCTCCAGAAGTTCTAGGCGGCGCGAATCCCTATCTCGATCCCGACGCCCTCCGCCGCCAGCGCGATCTCGTCCTCGCCCTCGTCGAGCGCTTTCGCGACGCGCCCTTCCTCATCTGGGACCTGATCAACGAGCCCAGCTTCGCCAATCCCCGCCGCCTCTGGTCCACGCGCCCGAACGGCGACGCCCTCGAAAGCAAAGCCTGGGCAGAATGGCTCGCCGCCCGCCACAAATCGCGCGATGAACTCGCCGACGCCTGGCGCATCCCGCCTCTCCCTCCCGACGCTGCTCCCCCCTTACCCGACGAAGACGAATTCTCCTTTCGCGCGCCCCAGCGCACCATGCAAGGCAGCAACGCCTTGAAAGCCTTCGACTTTTATCTCTTCGCACAGGAAACTTTCGCCCGCTGGGCCGGAATTCTTCGCGACGTGATTCGCGCCGCAGGCAGCAATCAGCTCATCACCGTCGGCCAGGACGAAGGTGGCGGCCGTGATCGCCCGTCCCCCGCCTTCTTCTCCCCCGCCGTGGACTTCACCACCACCCATCCCTGGTGGCAGAACGATGCCCTCCTCTGGGACTCGCTCGTCGCCGCCCAGCCCGGTAAGCCCATGCTCGTCCAGGAAGTCGGCGTCGCCCGCGACATGCAAATCGACGCTTCCGAGCGCTACACGCCCGCCGAAAAAGCCGCCCTCCTCGAACGCAAACTCGCCTTCGCCGCCGCCACCGGCGCCGGCGCCATCCAGTGGCTTTGGAACACCAACGCCTACATGCGCAACGACAACGAAGCCGCCATCGGCGCCCTTCGCGCCGACGCCACGGAGAAACCCGAAGCCGCCGTCCTCCGTACCTTCGCCGCCTTCGCCGCCGCGTCGCGCGGCCTTCTCTCCGATCCCGCGCCGCCGCCCGTCACCATCGTCACCGCGCAGGCCCTGCAATACTCCGCGCTGAGCTGGCTCGGCCTCGACGCCCAGATGCGTTCCCTTCGCGCCCTCGAATACGGCTGCCGCGTCCCCGCTGCCATCGTCGCGGAGAATCAGCTCGCGCAGCTCGGCCATCCGCGCCTCGCCATCCTGCCGTCCCCGCAGGTCTTCACCGACGACGGCTGGTCACATTTGCTGGATTACGTGCGTGCTGGGGGAACCCTGCTGATTACAGGCTCCGTCGAACGCGACCCCTACTGGCGCGTCACCAAGCGCCTGCGTTCGCTCGGCCTCGACGCCGCGCCCGCGTCCCTCACCTTCCGTCAAGACGAGCTCTCGCTCGGCACGCAGCACATCCCGCTTTCATTCGCCTTCGACCGCCAGCAGTTCGCCGAAGTCCTCTCGACTCCCAGGGACCCCTCCAGCGGCGGCCTTCACGAACTAAGCGTGGGCGTGGGAAAGATCTACATCACCGACGATCCCATCGAGCTAGCCGAGAGCCTTGAACCCACCGTCGCCCTCTACCGCTGGACGCTCGCCAAAGCCGGCATCGCCTCCGCCTTCACCGGCGCTCTGCCCTCGCCTGGCGTCCTCATCCGCCGCGCCGTCTTCCCCAACGCGCTGCTCTACCTCTTCATCTCCGAAAGCGCCCGCGACGAACAAATCTCCATCCGCGACTCCGAAACCGGCGCCGCCTTCAACTTCCTCCTCGCCTCCCGCCGCGCCCGCCTGCTTCTCCTCGACCCTCACTCCCACGCCACCCTCGCCTCCTTCGGCAACAACTAGCGCCGTTCGTCATGCAGGGCTTTGGCCGTGCCGTCGCCGCGCCACGCTCCGCGCTACAGTCATCCCGAACCCGGGCGCGCGCAGCGCGGCCGGCGTGAGGGACCTGCCTTTTGTTCTCCCTATCTCCCTACCTCCCTACCTCGTCCTCGCCCTCACGCGCTGATGTACCACGGCACATTGATCAGCACGATGTTCGGGCTCCCCTTCAGCAGCAAGAATGCCTTCAGCAATTCCGCTCTCTGGTTGTGCAGCGGATAGTGGTACCAGTGCTTCTCCACCACTTCCGGCACAATCACCGCGATCTGCCTGCCCGGATTCTTCTTCTCCATCTCCAGAATGAACTCGATGATCGGCTTCAGCACCAGTCGGAACGGTGACGGCAGCGTCACCAGCTCCGGCGGCGTGCCCCCGGCTTTCTTCACCGGATCGTCCACCAGGGCGCCCCACGCCTTCTGCAGCTCTTCCGCCTCATCCTCCATGGCCACGTGCACCGCGTGGATTTCCGGCGAAAGCGATAGCGCGAACTTCAGCGCCTGCCTCGAGGTCTTCGTCCATCCCTGGATCGGCAGAATCACCACCGGCGACCCCATGTTCCTCACGTCCACCGGTTCCGAGGTCCTCGTCTCCTTCGCCACTCCCTCGTAGTGCCGCCGCACCCACAGCATCATTTCCATCAGCATCAGGATCAGCAGCGCGCTCACCCACGCCCCCGCGGTGAACTTGGTCACCAGCACCACCAGCAGCGTCAGCGTCGTCACCACTGCCCCCACTCCATTGACGATCATGCTCTTCGTCGCGCCCTTGCCCCCGGTCTTCTTCCAGTGCCACACCATCCCTGCCTGCGACAGCGAAAACGCCAGAAACGCCCCAATCGCATACAGGGGAATCAGGTTGTCCGTCACGCCCCGAAAGGCGATCAGAATGACAGCCGACAGCACCGCCAGCATCACGATCCCCTGCGTGTACACCAGTCGCCGCCCGCGCAGCCCCATCGAGTGCGGCAGGAAACCGTCGTGCGCCACCGCCTTGCACAGCCGCGGAAAATCCGCGAACGCCGTGTTCGCCGATAGCGACAGAATCAGCAGCACCGACCCGATCGTCAGGTAGTAGAACCACCCCCGCCCCATCACCGCCGCCACCAGCATCGACAGCACGCTCTGGTATCCCGGCTGCCCCGGATCCGTCGCCGCAATTCCGTACGCCTTCACCAGGTACGCAATCCCCGCCAGCAGCGCGATTAGGAACCCAATGATCACCGTCAGCGTTCTCTGCGCGTTCCTAACCGCCGGCTCCCGGAACGCGCGCACGCCGTTGCTCACCGCCTCCACGCCGGTCATCGCCGTGCACCCGTTCGAAAACACCTGCAGCAGCACCCACAAACTCGCCATCCCCAGCGCCGGCGACGGCGCCGCCGGCGGAGCCACCAGCGCCTGCGGATGCCCGCCTGACGCGAACACCCGTCCGATCCCCACGCAAATCACGACCAGCAGGGTTCCCAGAAACAGATACGTCGGCGCCAGGAACGCAAAGCTTGCTTCCTTCAATCCCCGCAGGTTCACCACCGTGATGATCAGCAGAATCAGCAGACACAGGCCCAGCGTGCGCGGTTGGAGTTCCGGCACCGCCGATCCCAGCGCGCCTACTCCTGCGGAAATTCCAACGGCCACAGTCAGCACGTAGTCGATCATCAGCGCCGCAGCGGCCAGCAGACCCACTCTGCTCCCCAGGTTCTCCGACGCCACCGTGTACGACCCGCCGCCGCCCGGATACGCCTCAATCGTCTGCCGGTACGAGAAGTACACAATCGAGAGCAACACGATGATGCTCAGGCTCACCGGCATGATGTACGCGATCCCCGCCGCGCCCAGCGGAATCAGCAGCGTCAGCGCCGCCTCCGGCCCGTACGCCGCGGAGCTCAGCGCATCGAGTCCGAAGATCGGCAATCCCGCAGAAACGCCGATCTGCTCCGCCCTCTCGTCCCACGTCGCCAGCGGCTTCCCCATCAGAACGTCGAGTACCGACATCTGTCTAACCTCCTCCGTCCTGAAATCCTTCTGTAACGATATGGAGAACGCGAATGGTACAGGCGCGTTTGTTACGGCCGCGTGAATCGCGCCCGCGCCGTCAGAAGTCGGTCATGGCCTCTCTCGAGAACGCCACCCGCACGGCGTTGGTCACCGCCGCCAGGTCGATGACCTCTTGCGCTATGGCCCCGCCAATGGGCGGAAGATAGCCCAGCGCCGCGGCCGCCATGCCCAGGATGCTGAGCGCCATCCCCCCTGCCGCGCTCTCGAGCGCGATCCGCCGCATCCGCCGCCCGATGTGCATCAGCGTGTCCACGCGGCTCAGCGAGGTCTCCAGCACCACGGCGTCGGCCGCCTCCGACGTGATGTCGCTCTTCACTCCGAACGCAACGCCCACTGTGGCTGCCTGCATGGCCGGCGCGTCATTGATGCCATCTCCAAGGAACAGCGTGGGCGAAGCAGTGGCCGCCGCCCGGACGATTTCCACCTTCTCTTCGGGGCTCTTCGCGGAATACACCTCTCGAATTCCCACTTTGCCGGCCAGCCGCCGCACCTCTTCGTCGCGGTCGCCGGAGACAATCATCACCCGGTTCACCGCATGCCGCGGACCCAGATGCCCGATAAACTTGGCGCTTTCCTTCCGCGGCTCGTCATGGAACCGGAACATCCCGGCGTACGCCCCCTCCACGATGACCACGCACTCCAGGCCGGACGTCACCGCCGGAAGCGGGGGCACCGGCTTCCTGATCTGTTGCCGGCTCGTGATCCAGACGTGCCGGCCGGAGACCTCGCCTTGCAAGCCTTCCCCTGGACGCTCGCTGATGCTGCTGACCGGCTCTGCAGACAGGCCGGCCTTCTGCGCCGCCTCCTGTATCGCCGTTGAAAGCGGATGCTTCGAGTAACGCTCTAGGCTCGCCGCCAGCCGCAGAACCTCATTCGGCTCACGGCCTTCTGCTGTGTGCGCTTCAGAGAGAGTAGGCTTCCCATACGTGAGCGTTCCCGTTTTGTCGAACACCACGGTCGTGCAGCGATCGATCTGCTCGAGCACCGCGGGATTCTTGATGATGATTCCCCTCCGGGCCGCCAGAGAAATTGCGCCGATTACCGCCACTGGAATCGCTATTAGCAACGGGCACGGCGTCGCCACTACCAGCACGGCCAGAAAACGCTGGTTTGATCCGCTCGCTGCCCAGGCGGCGCCCGCCACCGCCAGCGCCAACGGCGTGTACCACGCCCCCAGCTTGTCGCCCAGCCGCCGCAGGTGCGGGCGCCGCTGCTCCGTCTCCTCCATCACACGCATGATGCGCGCGTAGCGCGAATCCACCGGGAGCTTCTCCGCCCGGACGGTCAGCGCCGAGTCGCCGTTAACCGAGCCCGAGAGCACCTCCGCCCCAGGCGCCTTCTCGATCTCAAAGGGTTCACCCGTCAAATACGCCTCGTTCATCACGCCTCGGCCCTCGACCACAACGCCGTCCGCCGGGCAGATTTCATGCGGCAGGATCACGAGTGTGTCGCCCACGGCGATCTCCGCGAGCGCCACCGAAGCCACACCTTCAGCGCTCTTGCGGTGAGCGGTTTGTGGTACGCGCCGCGCGAGCGCATCCAGCACCGCGGAGGCTCGGCGTGTCGCAAAGCCTTCGAGCGCCGTCCCGCCCGAGAGCATCAAGATGACGATGGACCCCACCAGGTATTCCCCGAGCAGGGCGGACGTCAGAATGGAAATGCCGGCAAGATGGTCGGAACCGAACTCCCTGCTGAACGCCTTGCGCACGAGGGGCACGACTAGCGGAATGCCTGCAACAACAAGGACGACAATCAGAGGCGCTTGCCACGCATTGCGCGAGGCCCCAGCGACATATCGGAGCAGGAGATGGACTGCGACGCCGGTCGCTGCCAACGCCGCGATCAGGTTGGGCCCGCTGCGCCAGGGCGGAGTCTGCTGGTGTGGCACGCCGGCTGCCGACCCCGTGATCGCGCTGGGACTGACCGCCACCATCTGGCCGCCATTATAGCTGTGTCGGGGGTGTCAGGCGGACGGCCGTACGTCAGTCCAGCGACTTGTGGAACCGCATAACGCTCACGCTCAGCAGCACCACCGCAAACACGCTCATCGCTGCGAGTTGCGGCCACAGCACGTCCAGTCCCACGCCCTTCAGGTAAACGCTGCGCAACACAATCATGTAGTACCGCAGCGGGTCCAGGTACGTCAGCTTCTGGAAAAATGGCGGCATGCTGCTGATCGGCGTCCCAAAGCCCGATAGCGTCGTGGCCGGCATGATGAAGAAAAACGCCGTCACCATGGCCTGCTGCTGGTTCGCGGAAATCGTCGAAATGAACAGCCCCACGCCCAGCGACGACAGCAGAAACAACATCGTGCTTCCCGCCAGCAGCGGCACGCTTCCCCGGAACGGCACGCCAAACCACAGCGTTCCCACCAGCGACACCAGCGTTGCGTCAAACACCCCGATCAGGAAGAACGGCAGCGTCTTCCCCAGGATGAACTCCCACCGCCGGATCGGCGTCACCATGATCTGCTCCAGTGTGCCGATCTCCCGCTCCCGCACCACAGCGAACGCCGTCAGGTTCAGCACCAGCACCAGCATCAGGTTCCCGATCACTCCCGGCACGAAAAACCACCGGCTCTCGAATCCCTCGTTGAACCACGGCCGCTCTTCCAGTTCCACCTTCGGCACAAGGTTCATCGTCGCCGGGCTCAGCCGTCCCATTTGCTGGCGTGAATACTCCTGCGCGAAAGCCTGGCCGATCTGCGACACGTATCCCATCCCCACCAATGCCGTGTTCGAGTTCGTGCTGTCCACGATCACCTGCACCTGCGCGCCCTTTCCTCCCCGCAGATCCTGCGCAAAGCCGGAGTCAATCTGCACGCCGATCAGGAAATCCCCGCGGTCGATCCCGTTTCGAAGGTCCTCTTTCTGCCGCACGTACTTCTCCAGCGTGAAGTACCGGCTCGCCTTCAACTTCGCCACAAAATCCCGGCTCTCCTGCGTGTTGTCGTGGTCCAGCACCGCGAACGCCACGTGCTTCACTTCCAGCGTCGCTGCGTACCCGAACACCATCATCTGGATCACCGGCGGCCCGAACAACAGGAAGCGCGTCCGCGGGTCGCGCAGCGTCTGTAGAAACTCCTTCTTCAGCAGAACGCGGATTCGTCCCAGTGCGCGCAGGAAGCTCATTCCAGCCTCTTTTGGAACGCCCGCGTCGCCAGTGTCACCAGAACCAGCGCGTACATGCTCAACGCCACCAGCTCCGATGCGAACATCCTCACCGGCGTCCCCTTCAAAAACACGTCGCGCAATATCGTCACGTAATACCGCGCCGGCAGCGCTCGCGTGATTCCTTGCACCACCACCGGCATCTGGTCGATGGGAAACAGGAAACCCGACAGCAGAAACGTCGGCAGGAACGTCGCTACCAGCGCCATCTGGCTCGCCGCGAGCTGCGACTTCGCCACAACCGACATCCAGTATCCCAGCGACAGCACCGCCACCAGAAACAGCGCGGAGCTCCCGAACAGCGCCGCCCAGCTGCCCCGGAACGGCACGCGGAACAGCGCTACTCCCGCCGCCGCGCACACGGCCGTGTCCACCATCCCGATCAGGAAATACGGAATCAGCTTCCCGATCTGGATCTCCAGCGCCTTCACTGGCGTCGATATCAACTGCTCCATCGTCCCGCGTTCCCACTCCCGCGAAATCGTCAGCGACGTCAGGAACGCTCCGACCACCGCCATCACCAGCGCCACCACCCCCGGCACAATCGTCGCCATGCTTTCCAGGTCTTCGTTGAACCACGTCCGCGGGCGCACATCCAGCACTGACGCCGGCGCCGGCAGCCCCCGCCGCTGTGCCCACTCCACCTGCACCCGGTTCGAGTACGCCGCTACGATCGCCTGCGTGTAGCCCAGCGCGATATTCGCGGAGTTGCTGTCGCTGGCATCCAGAATCGCCTGCACGGACGTCCCGCCCGCCTCTCGCAGGTCCTGCGAAAAATCGTGCGGAATCACCACCGCGATCTCGCACTCGCCCGTATCAATCTTCTCCACCACTTCGCGGTAATTCCGCGCCACATGCACCACGTCGAAGTATTCCGTCGCCTGGAACGCCTTCAACAAGTCCTGGCTGTCCTGCGTCCCGTCCCGGTCAAATACGCACAGCGGCACATGCTTCACGTCCAGGTTCACCGCGTACCCGTAAATCAACAGCAGCACCAGCGGCAGCACGAAAATGATCGCCAGGCTCCGCGGATCCCGCCGGATCTGCGTGAACTCCTTTCGCATGATCGCGAGAATCCGTCGCAGGCTCATGCGCGAGCCTCGGGATTCCGGGTTCCCCTTGTCGTTGTCAGCGCCACGAACACGTCTTCCAGCGTCGGCGGAATCTGTTCCACCTTGCTCACGGCCACCTTCTTCGCCTCCAGCGACGCCCGGATCGGCCCCGCCGCTCCCGCCGCGTCCGCCACCACCGCGTGCAGCGCCCGCCCGAACACCGCCGCGTCCTCCACTCCCGGCGCTTGCCGCAGTGCCTCCAGGCCCGGCCCCAGCGGCTCGCACTCCACCAGCAGCAGTTGCCCCTTCATGGACTTCTGCTTCAGCTCCGTCGGCGTCCCCATCGCCACAATCCGCCCGCGGTCAATCAACACCAGCCGGTTGCAGTACTCCGCCTCGTCCATGTAGTGCGTCGTCACGAACACCGTCACGCCTTCCTTCGCCATCTGGTGAATCAATTCCCAGAACTGTCGCCGCGACACCGGGTCCACCCCCGACGTCGGCTCGTCCAGAAACACAACCGGAGGTTTGTGCAGCACCGCGCATCCCAGTGCCAGGCGCTGCTTCCATCCCACCGGCAGCGAACCCGTCATCGCCTCCTCGCGCCCCTCCAGGCCCGCCATGTGTACCGCCCACTCCACTCGCTTCGGCAGTTCCTCCGCCGCAACGCTGTACAAACCCCCGAAGAACCGCAGGTTCTCGATCACCCGCAGGTCGTTGTACAGCGAGAATTTCTGCGACATGTACCCGATCTGCTGCCGGATCCGCTCCGACTGCGTCCCCACGTCCAGTCCCGCCACCGTCGCCTTCCCCGACGTCGGGATCAGCAGCCCGCACAGAATCCGGATCGTTGTCGACTTTCCCGCTCCGTTCGGCCCCAGAAACCCGAACACCTCTCCCTTCCGCGTTTCGAAGCCGATTTCGTTCACCGCCGTGAAGCTGCCGAACTTCTTCGTCAGCTTCTCCACCGTCACCGAGAACTCGTGGTTTCCGTTCATCCCCGCCGCTCCGCCCTGTCACCCGCGTCCTGCGGCTCTACCGCCGACACGAACAGGTCCTCTATGCTTGGCGTCTCCTCTTCAATCGACTCCACAGGAATCCCCCGCGCCTCCAGTGCCGCCTTTAGCTGCGCCGGCCGCTCCGGCGCTCCGTCCACAAACACGTGAATCCCGTCGCCCACAAGCACCGAGCTTCGCACCCCCGGCGTCTCCGCCAGCGCTGCCATGGCGTCGCCCGCCGCGGACGACCGCAGTGCCAGCACCACCCCAGGGAACTTCTTTTTCAGCTCCGGCGGCGTGTCGCAAAAGAGCATCTTCCCCTGATGGATCAGACCTACCCGGTGGCACCGCTCCGCCTCGTCCAGGTACGACGTCGACGTTAGAATCGACACGCCCTCGTCCAGCAACCCGTACAAGATTCCCCAGAAATCCCGCCGCGAAACCGGATCCACTCCGTTCGTCGGCTCGTCCAGCAGCACCACCCGCGGACGGTGAATCAGCGCGCAGATCAGTCCCAGCTTCTGCTTCATCCCGCCGGAGAGCTTTCCCGCCAGCCGCGCCCGAAACTCCGCTAGGCCCGCCGCTTCCAGCAGTTCCGCCGCGCGCTTCTCCCGCTCTGCCCTCTTCACCCCGAACAGGTCCGCGTAGAACCGGATGTTCTCGTCGATGCTCAGGTCTTCATACAGCCCGAAGCGCTGCGGCATATAGCTCAAATGGTGCTTCGCTGACTCCGGGTCGCGTCCCACGTCGAATCCCGCCACCGTCGCCGTTCCCCCGTCCGGCGCCAGCACCCCCGCCAGAATCCGCATCGTCGTCGTTTTCCCTGCCCCGTCCGGCCCCACCAGACCGAAAATCTCCGCCGGCTTCACGTCGAAACTCAGCCCGTCCACCGCGCACACCTCTCCAAACCGCTTCTCCAGCGCGGAAACCACAATCGCAGGTGCTTCTGCACTCATCGCTTATCCCTTACCTCTCATCGCCGGCCGCATGCGCCTTGCCCGTGCCGCCCATTGCGACAGCTCGTAGCCGTGTCGTCCTTAGGGGAGCTTCAGCTCCGACAACAAAGCGCCACAAAAATCGGGGGCTTTCGCTTGTCCTGAGCCCGCCGTCGCAGCCAAAGGGCCCCTCAAGCCGCGTTCCCTCTACGGCTTCCCCAGAAAAACGTCCGCCGGCATCCCCGGCTTCAACTCCAGATTGGGGTTCTCCACGTCCACCTTCACCCGGTACACCAGCGTCA
>Ga0335080_10004260_pt1 | contig 14587 bp, 12 predicted proteins | sample Lox_Sample_34_FD_206720 | JGI IMG/M metagenome (GOLD analysis project Ga0335080, IMG submission 206720) | Soil microbial communities from Loxahatchee National Wildlife Refuge, Florida, United States - Lox_Sample_3.4 | ecosystem: Environmental > Terrestrial > Soil > Wetlands | place: USA... | reverse complement strand
TGCTGCCGTCGCGAGGGACCTCGATGCCGTCGGGGTCCGGAGAGTCCCACGGTCCGGCGGATCCCTCGGGACACGGCGAGCCGCCGCCCCTCGGGATGGCATCCCTCCTCGACGTCCATCCGGTCACCGGCCGCCACCACCAGATCCGCGTCCACCTCCGCTCGGCGGGAGCGCCCATCCTGTTCGACCCCCTCTACGGCCGCGCCTCGGTGGCCGCCGCTCTCTCCGAGGCGCCCTGCATGCGCCTGGCCCTGCACGCCCGGAAGATCGACCTGCCTTCCCCGCGCGACCACGGACGGGTGGTCGTCGAGGCGCCCCTGCCGCCCGATCTCGTCGCCCTCGCCGGGTGGCTGGACGATCACGGTCTCGGCCAGAGCCTGTGAGGCCGGTCGCGTGAGCGCGCGAGGGCTCGTCCTCCCGCCGCCGGCGGCGGCGTTCGTCGAGGCGGGTGGGCGCGACCTGCCGCTCTCCCTCGCCGGCGTCCCGGCCTCGGTCGAGGCCGCGCGGCCGCTCCGCCTGGTCGGCCCGTCCGGACAGACCCTCGGCCTCGCGCTCGCCGATCCGGAGAACGAGAGGCTGCGGGTGATGGCGACGGCGGGCGAGGGCGTCGAGGCGATCGGGCCCGGCTTCCTCGCCGCGCGCGTCGAGCGCGCGCTGGCCCTGCGGCGGGCGTTCGGCCTCGTGGGCGAGCGGGCCGCCTACCGCCTCGTCCACGGAGCCGGAGACGGCCTCCCCGGCTTCGCGCTGGACGTCCTCGCCCCGTGGGCGGTCCTCTACGTCTACTCCCGAGCGTTCGTGCCCTACGGCCAGCTCCTGGCGCGGGCGGCGATCGAGCAGACCGGCCTTCGGGGCGTCGTGGTCAAGGTGCGGAGCCGCGGGGCGGCGAGCCAGCAGCGCGTGCGGCAGGAGACCGTGGGCGATCCGCCGCCTCCGAGGCTGGTCGTCGAGGAGCGGACGGTGCCCTTCGAGGTGCACCTCGACCGCGGGCTCAACACCGGCCTCTTCACCGACATGCGCGAGCACCGGCACGGCCTGGCGCGCCTCGCGGCCGGCCGCTCGGTTCTCAACGCCTTCGCCTACACGGGCACGCTCTCCGTGGTCGCGGCGCGGGCCGGCGCCCGCGCGGTCACGACCGTCGACCTCTCCTCGGGCGTCCTGGGCTGGGCGAAGGACAACTTCCGTCTGAGCGGCCTCGAGCCCGACGCTTCGACCTTCGTCTTCGAGGCCGATGACGTCAGCCGTTTCCTCGACGAGACCGCGCGGGCCGGCCGCCGCTTCGACGTCGTCCTGCTCGACCCGCCGGCCTTCTCCGCCGCTCGAGGTGCGACCTTCGCGATCGACCGCGACTACCCGGCCCTCGTCGCCGGAGCCTGCCGCGTCCTCGACCGGGGAGGCCTCCTCTGGCTCGCCTGCAACGCGCGGGGCAGCTCGCTCGCCGACCTCGCGCGGACGGGGTTCCGGGCGTCAGGGCGCGAAGCCGCGCTGCTCGAGGCCGGTGGCCTTCCGCCCGACCATCCCACGCTCCTCGCCCAGCCCGACGACCGCTACCTGCAGGTGGTGCTCTTCCGTGTGGAGTGAAGGAAGCATCAATACGGCCGCACCTCGATCGGGCGGAGGAAGTCCACCGCCTTCTCGTTGCGCCGTGTCTTGATCTCCTCGAAGCGCTGCCGCTGGGCCGCCTCCCGAGGGTCCCGGGTCTGCGCGTAGAGCATCATCAGGTGCATGTTGCCGAGGTAGTGCTCGGGGTCGAGCTTCAGGCAGCGGTCGAGCGCCTCCGCGGCCTTCCCGGGCTGGCCGAGACGGAGGTAGAGGAGGCCCATCTCGGACCAGGGATCGGCGTAGGAGGGGTTCACCTCGACCGACCGCTGGGTGAATCTCAGGCCCTCCTCGAGCTCGCCTTCCGCGCGTGCGATCCGGGCCAGGTAGTAGTTCGCCCCGGCCGCCGTCTCCGGCCGGGCCGCCGCGGCGGCGAGCAGCTTGCGCGCGTTGTCGTAGTCCTTGGCCTCGAACGTGGCCACGGCGACGCCGAACGGCCCGCGGGCCTCATGGGGCTCGAGCTCCGCGTACTTCCGGAAGTAGGGAATGGCCTCGCTCGGGTCCTTGCGGGCGAGGGCGACGGCGCCCATGGCGTAGTTGGCGGGGGCGTTCTCCGGGTCGAGCCGCACCGCCTCCTTCAGGGAGTTGTAGGCCTCCACGCCGAGGTCCAGCTCCACGCAGATCATGCCGAAGAGGAAGTGGACCCTCGCGTTCCCGGGCTCGACGGCGCGGGCGTGGGCGAGGTAGCCCAGCGCGCCCTTCCGGTCCCCCGCCTCGTGCGCCACGCGGGCCAGGTCGAGGAGGAGGGGCACGCTGTCCGGGCGGCCGCGGGCCGCCTCCTCCAGCCGGACCCGGGCCTCCGCGAGCTCGCCGGCCTTCTCCCGGAGGAGGCCGAGCCGCTGCAGGTCGTCGGGCGACGCCCGTCCCCGCCGGCGCAGGTCCTCGAGGAGGCGCGCCGCCAGGTCCTCCCGCCCGCGGGCGAGCAGGACGGGAAGGGTGGGCCGCACGTCCAGCTCGTCGAAGCCGCCCTGGCCGAGCAGCTTCTCGAGAGCCGCGTCGGCCTCCGCGCGCTCGCCCTTCCCCGCGTGGTCGGCGATGCGAACGGCGAGGGCGGCCGGCCGGTCCTGGTCGGCGGGAGCGAGACGGCCCAGCTCCTCGAGCGAACGGCCGAACTGCCCCACGACCTGCAGCAACGCCGCGCTCTGGAAGCGGGCTTCCGCGTGGGCCGGGTCGTAGCGGAGGATGGCCTGGTACGCCGCGAGGGCCTTCGTCGCGGCCTTCGGATCCCGGCTCTCCTGGTAGAGCCGACCCAGGTTGAGGTAGGCGTCCGTGAAGTCCGGCGCGAGTCGCACGGCCTCCCGGAATCGCTTCTCCGCCTCGGCGGGGTGGCCGTCGCCCGCCTCGAGCACGCCCAGGAAGTTGTGGACGGCGGGGCTTGCGGGATAGAGCCTCAGGGCCTCGGTCAGCTCGCGCCGCGCGCCGGCCCGGTCGGAGGCTTCGAGACGGTCCCGGGCCCGCGTCAGGAGCTCGGGAAGCGGAGCGGGCCCCGTCTGGACCGCGAGGAGCAGGAGGAGCGCCTCGACCACGCGAGCACTATACTGCGTCCGATATGCGTGCCGGCCGTGCGGCTCTGGAGGCGGCGTTCGTCCTCGCCCTGGGCTCGGCCGCGCCCGCGCAGGACGTGCCCGCGGCGCTCCAGGCGCCCTTCGAGGAGGGCGTGCGCGCCCTGAAGGCGGGCCGGCTCGACGAGGCGGAGAAGGCCTTCCGTGACGTGCTCGCGAAGGGCGGCGCGTCGGCTCCCGTCCACAACAACCTGGGGATCGTGCACCAGGAGCGCGGGGAGCACGAGAGGGCGGTCGCCGAGTTCCGCGAGGCCGTGCGCCTCGATCCCGCCCACGTCTCCCCGCGGATCCTCCTGGGCGCGAGCCTCCTCGCTCTCGGCCGGGTGAAGGAAGCGCGGGCCGAACTCGAGCGCGCGGTGAAGCTCGCCCCGCGGGAGCCGCTCGCCCGGCTCCAGCTCGCGAGGGTTGACGAGCGCGCCGGCGACTGGGCGGGAGCGGCCGACCAGTACCGCGCGCTGCGGGACATGAGGCCCGACGAGGCCGAGTACGTCTACGGCCTCGGCAACGCCTACCTCCGCCTCTCGGAGTGGTGCCTGAAGGAGCTCGACGCCCTCGACGGCGGCCAGGCCCGGCTGCTGCAGGCGATGGGACACAACTACCGCGTCCAGGGGCGGCCGGACCTTGCGCTCAAGTCCTTCGAGCGCGCGGCTCGGGCCGATCCCACGCTGCCGGAGGTGCACCTGGCGATGGCCCAGGTGCACATGGAGCAGAAGCGGTGGGCCGAGGCGCGGCAGGAGATCGACCGGGAGCTCCGGATCGTCCCCGAGAGCGCCGGCGCGCGCGCGCTGCTCGAGCGCGTCTCGGCTCTCGAGGCGGAGCACCCGTGAGGACGAGTGGAGGATCAGGCGCGCTCGCGCGGCTCGCGGGCGGAGCCGTGCTCGCTCTCCTGGTGCCGGCCGGGACCCAGGCGGCGCGTCCCCTGCCCCAGGACCCGGGCCAGCCCGCCAAGGAAGTCCCGCTGCCCCAGGACCACCAGCAGCTGGAGACGATCGACGGCGAACTGCCCATGCCGGCGATGGTCGACCCCCGGAGCGTGCAGATCGGCGAGGCTCTGCGAGGTCGCGACTACGAGCGGGCGGAGGCGCTCCTCCTGGAGGTGGCGGCGGCGCAGCCGCAGTCGGCCGAGGCTCTGCGCCTCCTGGGCGGCGTCTTCTTCCTGAGGGGGCGGCCGCTGAACGCCGCCGTGGCGCTCAAGAAGGCCGAGGCCATCGCCCCTCTCGACGACCGCAGCCGGTTCACCCTCGTCATGGCCTACGTCGCCCTCGGCCACCGCGACTGGGCCCGCCCCGAGCTCGCGAAGCTCGCCCAGGCCGCCCCCGCCAACGCGCTCTATGCCTACTGGACGGGGCGGCTGGACTACGACGAGGGCCAGTTCGCGTCGGCGGTGAAGGGCTTCGCGCGGGCGATCGAGCTCGACCCGCGCCAAATGAAGGCCCACGACAACCTCGGCCTCTGCTACGAGGCCCTCGGGCGCTTCGACGAGGCGCAGCGGAGCTGGGAGGAGGCGATCCGGCTGAACGCCGAGCAGCAGGGGAAGTCGCCCTGGCCGTCGCACAACCTCGGTCTCCTGCTCACACGCCTCGACCGGATGGACGCGGCCGAGGCGCGCTTCCGCGAGGCGCTCGCCTCCGACCCCCGATTCGCCCCCGCCCACTACCAGCTCGGCCTCGTCCTTGAGAAGAGGGGCCGCCCGACGGAAGCCATCCCGGAGGTCGAGGAGGCGGCCCGGCTCGACCCGGCCTACGCCGACGCGCAGTATGCGCTGGCCCGTCTCTACCGCCGCACCGGCGACCAGTCGAAGGCCGACCGCGCGCTCCTCCGCTTCGAGGAGATCAAGAAGCAGAAGGACGTCGAGACGGGCCGGGCTCCCCGGTAGCCGCCGCTCGGCCGGCCGACCCGACCCGGGGAGTCCGTCGTCGACGACAGCTCAGATCTTGATGAAGATCCGCTTCCGGTACATCCAGTAGAGGATCGACCAGAAGACGAGCAGCACCGCGACGCCGCGGAGGACCGGCTCGAAGGGCGGTCCCAGGACGAGGAAGGGCGCACCTCCGAGGTGGATCTGGAGGTTCTCCGACACGAAGCGCTCCATCGTCCAGGCCATCACGTAGATCGCGATCGAGTTGGCGCCGATCACCATGAGCGGGAACGACCACCGCTTGATGCCGCCCATCTCGATCGTCGCGTAGAGGCCGGCGAGGATGAGCAGGATGAGGCCTCCGCTGTAGAGCGTGTAGGACGACGTCCAGATGCGCTTCACGATCGGGCAGAGGTGGAGCCACTGCAGGACGAGGCCGGCGAGGGTGAGGCCGAAGCCCCAGGCGACGAGGCCCTGGAGCTTTTCCTTCGGCGCCCGGGGGCCCTTGAGCCACGCCCCCGCCCACGTGCCGAGCATCATCGTGGCCAGGGTCGGGATGAAGCTGAGCGTCGACCACCCGCCCTCGTTGAAGAGGAACGGCGACTGGCGGGGGAAGAGGTTCAGGAACCAGGTGTCGAACGCCCACGAGAGGTTCGAGTTCTTGTTGAAGTGGGCGAGGAATCCCGTGTAGAGGTACGGGAAGTCGGAAGGCACGCCCACCTTCGCGTAGTCGAAGGTCGCGGGCGGCGCCGGGTAGAGGGCGAACGCCGCCCAGAAGCCGACGAGGATGGCGACGAAGACGCCGACCTGGACGCGCCGGGAGGCGAAGGCGAGGAGGAAGAGGAGCGTGTAGCCGAGGCCGATCTGGGTGAGCGTGTCCTCGAACGTCCAGTACGTGCGGGGGCTCGCCATCGAGCGCAGGAAGATTCCGAGGAAGATCAGGATCAGGCTGCGCCGCACGGCGTGGCCGAGCATCTTCCGGAAGCTCTCCCCCTTCGCCCGCCGGCTCGCGATCGAGAAGGGGAGCGACGCCCCGGCCAGGAACGAGAAGGCGGGCTGGATCAGGTCGTGGAGCGAGCACCCCTGCCAGTCCACGTGGGTTGTGTTGTAGGCGACGATCGACCAGAACCAGCTCGACGGGAAGGCGTCGTGGAGGGTCCACAGGCGCATCACCTCGGCCAGCATCAGGAACATCACGAAGCCGCGGAAGACGTCGATCGACGGCACACGCAGGACGGACGGCGCGGCGGCAGACGCGGCGCCCGTGGGCGCGGCGGCGGACGGCGGCGCCTGAGTGACCGTGGATTCCATGATCGTGCTCATTGTGGGGCCATCCTATGCGTACCCGGTACTGTGTGAAACGACCCCGCGGCGAGACGACGGCGGGCGGGAGGCTGAGGAAGGGCCAGGCCGGCCCTGGACCCGCGGCGGGTCCCGGCCGGCCTGGCCGCACGACCGACGGCCGCCGCGCTAGAACTCCAGGCGCGCCGCCACCTGGACGACGCGTGGGTCGGTCACGCTCCCGGTCCACTTGCCGAAGTCGGGGCTCGCGACGTCGGTGTTGAAGGCCTGGCCGTTGCCGGTATTCCCGCTGTACGTGAAGCTGTGCCAGTTCCAGAGGTTGAAGGCCTCGACGCGGAGCTGGAGGTTGACGTCCTTGAAGAGCTTCGTGTTCTTGATCAGGCTCAGGTCCTGGTTCCTGTAGCCGGGGCCCCGGATGTCGGTCACGCGGGGACCGTTCCCGTAGTAGAAGTTGAACGCGTCGGGCGACTGGAACGCAGCCGCGTTGAAGAGCGGTCCCTTGCCAGGATCGAAGCTCCCCAGGTCCTGGGCGAAGACGTTGCCCGTGCTCGAGGGGATGCAGGCCGCCCGGAACTGCCCGGGCACGTTGCAGTAGCTGGACCGGAAGTAGAAGGGGATGCCCGACGAGTAGCGGAAGATCGTGGAGAGCGACCACCCGCCGAGGAGGGCGTTGGTCACGCCTCCCTTGTCCAGGAACTTCCGGCCCTTCCCCACCGGGATGTCCCAGACGAGCGCCGCGGAGAGGACGTGGGTCACGTCGTTCGCGGCGAGGGCCCAGTTCCGGTCCTGTTCGTACGGTGAGATCACGCCGCCCGCCCCGTTCCAGGTGTCACTGCTCTTCTGGACGGAGTCGCTGGCGCTCGTCATGATCCTCGACAGCGTGTACGAGACGAGGAGGAACGACCCCCGGGAGAGCCGCTTCTCGACCTTCGCCTGGAGCGAGTGGTAGGTGGTCGTGCCCTGGTTCTCGTTCATGGCCTGGAGGGTGGAGCAGTACTGCGGGTAGGGCAGGAGCGCCTGGGCGAGCGAGGGCGCGCAGCTCTGCATCTGGTCGCGCCAGCCCGGGTAGGGCTCGGGCACGCCATGGAGGACGGTCTGGCCGGGCTGGAACTCGTCGTAGAGCGCCGCGCCGAGGGAGAGGTACTTCGGGTCGAGCACGTTGAGGGGGACGTTGTTGGAGAAGAGGCGCGTGCCGTGGCTGCCCACGTAGGCGAGGCTCACCGTGAAGCCGGGCGAGAGCTGCCGGTCCACGGTCAGGTTCCACTGCTGCGAGCGGGCCCGCTGGTTCGCGTCCAGGGCCCGGTACAGGATGTCCTGGCCGTTGAGGTAGTCCGAGGTGATGAACGGCGGGGCCGTGAAGTCCTGGGGGAAGCCATCCTGGAGGAAGAAGGCCGGCTCGAGGCCGCCCAGGCTGCTGCTGAACGCCGGGGTGGCGTTGAAGCCGGACGTGTTGATCCCGGCTCCCCAGTCGGGGTAGTAGGCGCGGTCGTAGAAGATGCCCCAGCCCACGCGGACGACGGTCTTGTCGTTGACCGCATAGCTCGCCCCGAGGCGCGGAGCGAAGGCCCCGTAGAAGTTGGTCTCGGGGTACTTCGCCCCGTAGCTGGCGCTCCCGTAGCCGGTGCCGGCGAAGGCCAGGCGCCCGGGCCGTCCGTCGGCCCCCGGGTTCGGCCCGTTCGGGTCGAAGAACGACAGGTGGTCGTACTTCTCCCACGACGGCGAGAAGTAGTCCCAGCGCAGGCCGTAGTTCAGGGTCAGCTTGGAGTTGACGTTCCAGGTGTCGCCGGCGTGGACGATCCAGGCGACCTGCCGGGGGTAGTTGTTCGGTGCCGTATAGAACGTGGCGTTCGCGTTGTCCACCGCCCCGAGCAGGAAGCTGGCGATGGGGTTGCCGCTGTTCTCTCCCAGGATGCTCGTCGCACCGCGCCCGAACGCGAAGCTGCCCGCCTGGTTGCCGTTCGAGTGGACGCTGCCCTGGATGTTCCTGTACTCGGCCCCCATCTTCAGGGTGTGGCTCCCCTTGATCCACGTGAAGAGGTCGCTCACCTCGTAGGTGGGTCGCGTGGTGATGTTGCCGACGTTGACGCCGGAGTTGCAGCCCCACGCGGCGAAGCCGTCACTGAAGGAGAGCGCCGGGGGCACGTTGTGGGCGGCCACGCCCGGGATCTTCGGCAGCTTGTCCACGGCGTCGGCGTTGATGCAGCCGTAGCCCTCGTTCCGGTTCAGGTAGCCGAACGTGACGTGGTTGAGGACGTTGGAGCTGAAGGTGTGGTCCCAGTTCGCGCGGTTGACCCAGGAGTTCTGGGGGTCGGAGTAGGTGTCGCTGGAGATCTCGTGGGGCAGGTGCGAGTAGAACTTCGCCGGGGCCATCTGGCGCCAGAGGGACACGCTCAGGTGGTCCTTCTGGCCGAGATACGTGTCGAACCGCCCGAAGACGTAGTTGGTGTCGCCCAGGATGGTGTCGGGCACCGCCGTGGGCTCCAGGTAGTTGTTGAGCGGGCCGTCGTTCGTCGGCGTGGGCAGGTACTGCAGCCACTGCTGGGCCAGCGGGCTGATGCGGTTGGCGGGGATGATGTTGCCGGGGAAGGGATCGCGGACGACGACGCCGTTCACGATGCGGGTCGTGGCCGGATCGTAGATCGGGATCAGGTTGCCGTTCGCGTCCCGCCAGTCGCTGAAGTCGCCGTTCCTCTCCTTCATCGAGGGGATGGAGAACGTCGACCGGGTGGCGCCGCCCTTCTGCCGGTAACCCTCGACGTCGACGTAGAAGTAGCTCTTGACCGAGTTCGACCAGAGGCCGGGGATCTTGATCGGGCCGCCGATGTTGGCCCCGAAGTTGTTCTTCTTCAGGGGGGACTTGTCCGTGGCGCCCCACTGCTTGGCGTTCAGGCCGTCGTTCTGGAGGTACTCGAACACCGCGCCGTGGAACTTGTCCGTCCCGGACTTCGTGATGGCGGTGACCTGGCCGGAGGTGGTGGCGCCGTACTGGGGCTCGTAGGTCGAGGTCACGACCTTGACCTCGCTCACCATGTCCGGGGAGAAGGGGAAGTCCTGGAAGATCGAGACCATGCCGCTCTGGCTCATGAAGCCTTCCTGCATGCTCGCGCCGTCGAGGACCGCCTCCTCCGAGGTCGACGTCCCACCGTTGATCCGGGCGTCGTAGGGGTTGGCGGTGCCGCCGGTGCTGATGCCGGGCATGAGGATCACGAAGCTGGCCGAGGACCGGGGGCCGGACGTGAACATGAGCGGGAGCTGGGCCAGGGTGTCGGGGGCGATGCCGTCCTCCCGTTGCCCGCTGTAGCTGAAGTCGGACGCGGCTCCCATGACCTCCACCTGCTCGGTCTGGGCGCCGATGGTCAGGGCGACGTCCAGGCGGACGTTGCTGTTCAGCCTGACCTCGACGGGTGCCTGGTACGGCTTGAATCCGGCGAAGCTCGCCCGCAGCTCGTAGCTGCCGGGGAGCAGGTTGCGGAAGGCGTACGCCCCGTTGGCTTCAGAGGCACGCTTGAGCTCGACCCCGGTGGCCGTGTTCTTCAGGACCAGATCGGCACCGGCCACCGGCGATCCGGAGGGGTCCGCGACGGTGCCGCTCACAGAGCCGTTGAAGCTCTGCGCATGGCTCACGACGGGCAAGAGCAGGACTGCCGCCGCGAGGAGGAGGGTGAGGGGAACGAGCCGTCGGTCGTGCATTCGACGCTCCTTGTTAAGCACTAGCCCGTCACCGAGCCTCGAGGCGCCGGGGCCGAGAACCCGGCCGGATGCAGACCGCCTCGGGACTGGGTAGCGCTTGCTCGGCCGCAACATCCGAGCTGTCCCAATACGTCGATTTGTCACAACAGGTCAGGAAACGCAACCCTGTCGCCATAGAAACTAATCACAACCATATTCGTTATGTCAAGAAGTGTTTCTTCCTTTTGTTTTCTTGCGTTTCCTATCCGCCCTGACGGCTCCCGGCACCGCACGCTCCAGAGGACACGTTTGCGGTCCGCCGTAGCGGCGGCGCTCTCGTTTGACGTGGTGCCCGGTCTCGCGCTTCTCGGTCGGCTTGCCATCCCCTCGTCCTTGACGGCCCGGGAAGCCGGCTTGAGACTTGGCGCGATGAATCGCGTTCGGCCGGTCGACCCCGAAGGCCTGCCCCGCCCCTCCCACCACAGCCACGGGGCCGTGGGCTTCGGCGACTGGCTCTTCGTCTCGGCCCAGACGGGGCGGACCCGCGAGGGGCGCATGGCGTCGGGCGATGTCGCCGAGCAGCTCGCGCAGGCTCTCGACAACGTGCTCGACGTGGTCTGGGCGGCCGGCGGCTCCGCGACCTCGCTCGCGCGGGTGGCCGTGTACGTGCGCGACGGCCGAGGGTACCGCCTGCGCCGGCGGGCGATCGACGAGGCCTGGCGCCGGCGGCTCGGCGACCACCGGCCGGCCCTCACCGTCTTCGAGGTCGCCGGGCTCCTCGACGACGAGGCCCAGGTGGCGGTCGAAGCCGTGGCGCTCGTGTGAGCCGGGCGTGACCGATCCCCACCTCGAGGATCGCCACCGCGAGCTCGCGGACCGGGTGCGCGACCTGGGCGAGAGACACCTGCGAGCGGTCGGGCGGGACGAGGAGAACCCTTCGAGGCGCGCGGCGGAGCTCGGCGCCCTCCTCGGCGACGCAGGGCTCCTGAGGCACGCCGTCCCTCCTCCCGTCGGCGCCATGGACGCGCGAGGAGCTCTCGTCGCTCGCGAGGGCCTCGCCTACTTCTCGCTCCTCGCCGAGGCGGTGTACGCGGCGCAGGCCCTCGCCGCGCACCCCGTGTCGGCCGCCGGCAGCGAGGCCCAGCGCGGGCGGTGGCTCCCCGCGCTCGCCGCCGGGTCGGTGCTCGGCGCTCTGGCCCTCGCCGAGCCCGAGGCCGGCTCCGACCTCGGGGGGGTCAGGACCCTGGCCCAGAAGGACGGCTCGCTCTTCCGGCTCTCGGGCGTGAAGACCTGGGTGACGGCGGCGAAGGGCGCCGGGCTCTTCGTCGTCCTCGCTCGCGCCTCCCAGACCGAGGGCGCGCGCGGCCTCTCCCTCTTCCTGGTCGACGGCGGGGCCCCGGGGGTCGCTGCGCGGGCCGTCGAGACGATGGCGGCCCTGCCCACGTGCGAGCTGCGGCTGGACGCGGCGCCGGCCGTCCTGCTGGGGGACGAAGGTGGCGGCCAGCCGCTCGTGGTGCGAGCCATCGGGGCGCTCCGCCCCGGCGCGGCCGGCGCCGCCTGCGGGCTCGCCGCGCGCGCCCTCGACGAGGCTGTGCGCCACACGCTGACCCGCCGGCAGTTTGGCCGGCCCCTGGCCGGCTTCCAGGCCACGAGGTTGGCCCTCGCCGACATGCACGCGGAGCTGGAGGCGGCCCGCCGCCTCGCCCGGCACGCGGCCTGGCTCCTCGACTCCGACGCGAAGGACGCGCCCCGGGAGGCCGCCGCGGCGCGCCTCGTCGCGGCCGAGACCGCGGGCCGGGTCGTGGACCGCGCGGTGCAGCTTCACGGGGCCCAGGGCCTCGTGAGAGGATCGACCGTGGAGCGCCTGTACCGCGAGGCCCGGGCCCTGCGCCTCCGCGAGGGGACGAGCGAGGGGCTCCGCCTCGAGCTCGCGGAGGCGATCCTGAGGGAGAGGCGCTGATGGGACGCATCGCGGACCTGTGCGGCGAGATCGCGGCGGAGGCGGAGGAGGGACCGGAAGGCCTCGTGCTTCCCCCCGACGCGTGGGACCGGCTCCGCGGCGACTGGCCCGAGGCCGACATCGAGGACGCGCTGAGCTTCGTCCGGGACTCCCTGCTGCAGGGGGAGCTCGTCGAGGCGGCCGACAGCCTGAGCGCCCGCCTCGTCGAGCTGCTCGGGACGTGGGGGGAGGCGAAGGCGTGGGCGGCCGCCGTCGAGGGTCACGCCACGATCACGATCGACGTCATCCGCCAGGTCGCCCATCGTCTCGACCGGCTCGAGGAGATCCTCGAGCACTACCGTGACCGGAAAGGCCCCGACCGGCGCGGCTTCGACGAGCTCCAGCGCCGGCTCATGGACCAGGGCATCGAGGAAGACATGCGCCCGGACTGGGAGAAGGCGGGCGGGTCCGGCGAAGACGGTCCATAGACGGCTCGCCGACGAGGCGAAGGGCGGCCGGCCGCGGGGCTGCTACACTCCCGCCATGAGAAAGGCTGCCCTTTCCCTCCTCGTCGTGCTCGCCGCCTCCTCCACCGCCGCCGCGGGCGAGTTCGAGCTCGCCGCCTACGGCGGGTACACGTTCCCGTTCTACAGCCAGACGTTCAAGTACGACCCGGGGCCGGTCCAGGTGCCGATTCCCGGGATCAGCGTCCAGCAGAGCGGCACCTTCGAGATCAAGACCTCGGGCGACCTCGCGTTCGGCGGCGGCTTGACCTTCTACGTGACCGGGGGCCTCGGCTTCGAGGTGCGCTACGACCACGCCGACATGAAGGTCACGACGCAGTCCTCGTTCTACAACGTGAGCGTGGGGCTGCCGGCACCGCTCAATCCGGTGGTGGCCAACATCGTCCTCTCCGGGGGCTCGGCCGACCTGAAGGCCGCCACGCCCTTCTCGCTGAACCTGAAGCTCCGCACCGGGGGCTCGGTCCGTCTCATGGCCTCGGGCGGGGCGAGCCACCTCGGCGACCTTCAGTTCACGGTCCAGCAGTCGATCGGCCTCGGCGTGATCGGCTTCGACTTCGTCGAGAACAACGTCAAGGTCGGGACGATCGGCGTCCAGGCCACGTCGCCCGCGGGGACGGGCGGAGGGTGGGGCGGCAACCTCGGCCTCGGCCTCCAGATCGCCCTCGGGGAGCGGGCCGCCCTCGTCTTCGAGGGCCGAGGCTTCTACTTCCCGAAGCGCACCGTGGAGTGGCAGCCCATCCTCGACCGGCCGCTCAGCGACATCGAGCAGGCGCTGCTCGCGCGGGTGCAGGAGCGCCTGCCGGCGGTCGAGTTCCAGCCGTGGTGGGTGCAGGCTTCGGTGGGGCTCGCGATCCGCTTCTGAGGCGGCCGACGACAGCGGCCGTCAGCCTCTCCGCACCGCGGTCCAGCAGGCGAACGGGACCTCGAGACGGAGGCCCTCGCCCGGGCGGATCGCCGCGTCGAGCCGCCGGCCGACCTCGGCGAAGACGGCGTGGCGCTCGGGCGAGGGGACCGTCTCGCGCCAGGGCTCGAGGAAGCCCACTCGGATGAGCCAGTGCGAGAAGAGCGCGGCTCCGCTCGCGAAGCGGAGCGCGAAGGCGTCCACGGTCCGGCCGGCGATCTCGAAGCCTGATGTGCTCAGGGCGGCCTCCACCTCCGCAGCCGGCGGCCGCTTCGCGCGGATGTGGGCCGCGACCGGCGACGCGTCGAGCCCGCGCTCCGCGAGCACGGCCTCGAGCGCGTCGTAGAAGGCCCGCATCGTCTCGGGCAGGTTCATGGTGAAGACGAGCCTGCCCCGGGGGCGGACGACGCGCGCGCACTCCCGCAGGGCCGACCGCAGGTCCTGAACATTGTTGAGCCCGTTGTTCGACACGACGAGGTCGACGGCCCCGTCGCGCAGGGGGAGGCGCTCGGCGACGCCACGGACGAGGACGACGCGGCTCGCCTGCTGCGCCCGGCTCTTGGCCTGGGCCCGGCCGAGCGCCCCCGGCCAGGGGTCGACCCCGACGAGCCGTGCGCGAGGGCCGAGGCGGTGGGCGAGCTCGAGCAGGGGGAAGCCCGTCCCGCACCCCACGTCGAGGACGGTCGCCGTGGGTTCGAGAGGCACTGCCTCCAGGAGACGCAGGCCGAACGGGGCCGACCACAGCGGCAGCTCGTCGAGGGCGGCGACGAACGCCGGATCGTCGAGGCCCGCCCTGCCCACGGCGCCGACGATAGCACGCGCTGCCGCGGGCGGAGCGGGGAAGTGATTCGGCGCGCGGCTTCGGCGGTACCATCGGCCGGTACCGTCGGGCACAGCGGCGCTCATCGAGGCCGGGGCTGTCGCCGGACGGTCCGAGAGGCCGGGAGGGGGCGATGTCGGACGAAGGCGACGTCTACCGCCGGTTGCAGCAGGGCCTCGACGAGCTGCCCGTCGCCTACCCGGCGACGGAGTCGGGCGTCGAGCTGCGGATCCTGAAGCGGCTGTTCACGCCGGACGAGGCCGAGGTGGCCCTCGGCCTGAGCGCCGTGCCCGAGACGGTCGAGACCCTCCGGCGCCGCCTTCCGGGCCGCACGGCGGACGAGCTCGAGAGCACGCTCGACCGGATGGTCGAGAAGGGCGCCATCTTCGGCGGCCGCATGCTCGCCCGCGGCGGGG
>Ga0335080_10004259_pt1 | contig 14592 bp, 8 predicted proteins | sample Lox_Sample_34_FD_206720 | JGI IMG/M metagenome (GOLD analysis project Ga0335080, IMG submission 206720) | Soil microbial communities from Loxahatchee National Wildlife Refuge, Florida, United States - Lox_Sample_3.4 | ecosystem: Environmental > Terrestrial > Soil > Wetlands | place: USA: Florida... | reverse complement strand
CCTCCTATTTCCAGATCAGGAGGTCCAAGCCGTCTTTGACAGCCGTGTCACAAAAGCGAGTTCGGCGCAGTGCGAGCACCTCGTTACGAACTTTGCGAATGCGCGGGACTTTCTCTATCTGAGGCGGGGGATTCACTTCCCGACTGCGCTGGAGGGCGCGCTGAAGCTGAAGGAGATTTCGTAAATCCATGCGGAGGGTTATCCGGCGGGCGAGATGAAGCACGGGCCGAATGCGCTGATTGATGAGACGCTGCCGGTTGTCGTGCTGGCGGCGCACGATGAGGGGGATGCGGCTTCGAAGCTTCGCTATTAGAAGACGCTGTCGAATATCCAGGAGGTCACAGCGCGGGCTGGCGGGTGATCGCGGTGGCGACGGAGGGCGAGAGGTTCAAGAAGCCCCAGTTCTCACCAGACATACGTAGCGATGACGTGCGGCGGGCCGGCAACCGAATCCGTCACCGTGGTTTCAAGCAGCAATTCGAGGTTGTGCGCCTGCCAGTTTGCCGGAGCGCTCGATAACCCTTCCTGCAGATAGCGTGATGTGGAGACCAACTCGCCCGCGGCCTGTGTACCCTTAGGCCCGATGCCTGCCACCGTCACCGTGAATTGACCGGTTTTCGAGTTAACCAGGCGGCTGACAATAGCGAAATCCTCAAGCGTTTCGCCATTCGGGCCGAGCCGGGTCTTCCACACTCGGCCTCCCGGGAGTTGCTCGCGAATCATGTATTTCTCGTGGTCTTCGATAAGAGCAAAGTGCTGATTGGCAGTCAACTGCATTGTCCATTTGTTATTAAAGCCGCCGATGACAGCGGCAGGAAAATCGCGGAGATCCTGATAAGTGTACGCTGAGCCGATGCGTAACTGGGCCGGCTTGTCCAGCTTGCCGAAAAGCCGAGAGAGCGCCACGGCGGCGTAGACATCGCCGGCGGCGACGCCGTAGTCGGTGTAGACGAAGAAATCGCCCCAGGTGAGTTGCTCGTCGGGGTCGAGCGGCAACGGCTGATTGGTCCGCTCGTCTTCGGTCTGGAAGGTACCGGGGTGATTGCGTGAGTAGCGCCGGTAGATATCCTCGTTGGGCCGGTAAGCGACGGGCTTCGCCAGGCAGATGAGAACGGGCTGCTGATTAGAAAATACCGGGTCCCAGAATTCCTCGAGCGCGCCACCCGCCCTTCTAGAGCGGTGGGGAAGGAGGAAAAAAGCCGCTACCAGGATGACCAGAAGAACTGCGGCGGCTAACAGGGAAAGGCGGATTAACGGACTGCGCCGCGGGTTTTCCACTGGCGGCGATGACTCGGCAACCCCTTGATCGGTCGCGGAATCCAGGGTCTTCGGGTCTTCCCTGCTTTCCCAGTGGAAGATTGGGGAATAGGAACCGACAGGCAACTCGATGCGCAGGTCCGGATGCGGCGAACCTCGGTAATACTGTTCCAGCCTCCGGCGGACTTCGCCAGCCTGGACCCGAACGACAGGGTCATCGCCTGTGGCATAGCCGGGCAGGCGGTGAAAGACCTCGGTTCCGATGGTGCGTTCTTTCAGTTGTTCGGTACGGCCTTCGAGTTTGTTCAGAACCACGTAACTGAGGAACTGCTTGCAACGGCTCGCGCTTTTGAAAAACGAGCTTGAGAGTATGTTGTCCAGCTCCCGCAGCACAGCTGCCCGGTTCCCGTCAGAATTTGGCTGACCAAGGGGGTCCTGGAGATTCTGCGTGGGTTCAGCGAGTGCCTTCATGTTGGATTTACCCGATAGCCGACCAAGATCTGGTTTAGCGATTGGTCCTCAGTTTGACCCAACAAAACTTGCAGAAATTTGTCGGCCGCCTGGCTTGAGGCTCAAGCGGTTGAGGAATGGTACTCTGCTCCATCGAGCATCAGATGCGACCCGGCAAGTATGATCCAGCCGCCATACTTGTTGTCAAGACAGTTCTCGGGATCCGAGAAGAGGTAAAAGAGCAGGGAAAGTTCGTAGCCGGACGGCGCATCGAAGCGATCTATCGACGCGAAAGCAAGAGTCGTAAGATATTGTGTTCATTACTACTTGATGTCGTTTTTTTACAGTGTGCCACTGTGTCTTACTTGAATCTCCTGTGCCCAGAGACTACGTTTTCGTTAACTTTCCTGGATCGACGCTGGGACGTCGGTCTATGTCAGCCGATCAGATCAGAGTTGGGTGGATCGAACCTAGCCGCAGGTAAACGTTGCCAAGGAGGCGAAAATGACAAAGGCGCTCGGCCGGCTCTTCATTTCTTTGCTGCTCCTCTACGGGTTCGGAGGGTGGTCAGCATTTGGACAGTTCTCCAGCGGAATTGAGGGAACTGCTCACGATTCTTCGGGAGCTGCCATCGCGGGAGCTCACGTCACCATTACGGATACCCGGCTCGGTGTAGAGAAGGCGACCACGACCAGTGATGCAGGGTATTTCAGAATCGATAGTATTGCCGCCTCCACCTACACGGTCAGAATTGCGGCGTCGGGGTTTGAAACATGGCAGCAGGCCGCGCTGGTTCTCCAGGTTGGCGAAGTTCGAACTCTCGCTCCAGTTCTAAAGGTCGGCGCGGTGTCAACAAACGTTGAGGTGTCGGCTACGAGTGCCGCGGTGGATCTGGTGACGCCAACTACTGGAGCGGTCGTTTCGGATACCACTCTGCAACAGACGCCATTGACTGGTCAGAACGTTTACGGACTGACCGCCCTCACGCCGGGTATGACAGGCAGCGCGGTCAATTCGGGCGATAACTACACGAACGAATACGCGATCAATATCAATGCGGCCGGGCTGCGACAAGAGCAGAACGGATACATGATTGACGGCGCGTATACGAACACTCCCTCTCGTGGTGGCGGAACGTCGATTTCGCCGAACCCTGAGATTGTGCAGTCGATGAATGTCAAGACTAATAATTTCGACGCGCAGAAAGGAAGGAATGCCGGCGCTACGGTTGAGATATTTACCAACTCAGGCACGAACAATCTGCATGGAACCTTCGATTACTACTTCACGAATGATGCGCTGAGTGCGCGCACAGAATTTCAAACGAACCTGGCGCCGTTCACTCGCAATGAGTACAGCGGCACGCTGGGCGGTCCTGCACTCAAGAATCGGCTCTTCTGGTTTGGCGCGATCGACGTATTGCGATCGGGCTCGGCCAGTTCTTACCAAATCACGGCCGAGACACAAGATTTCGTGAACTGGGCACAGCAGAATCTACCGAATACGGTTGCTACCGGAATTCTTACAGCTGCTCCGCCTCAGGCATACCCGACGTCGGGATTCCAAACGGTTGCGCAGCTCGAATCCTCGACTCCGGGGTACTATGCACCGCCGGCAGGAATCCCAGCCGGAATGAATGCTGTTGGCACCGCGAATGTCAGTTTCACCACTCCAAACAATGGGTATCAATGGAGTTTCAGAATTGACAGCTACCTGGGAAAGAACGATCGACTTTATTTCGACGCCATCCGCACCTCCCGCACTTCAGAGGGAATCGCGGCAAGGCCGGACACCAATATTCCTTACACCGACAGCTCGGCCTTCGCGAATGTCGACTGGACGCACACGTTTTCTCCTCGATTGTTGAACGACATGAGCATAAACATGATTCGTCCTCAAGGTGCGAACGGATCAGATCCGAGCGAGGCTATCCCATACATCAACGTTGTCGGGCTTCAGGGATTCGGGCAATGGGGAGCGGGAAACTTTATCCAGACAACGGTTGGATGGCGGGACGTACTGACCTCGTCAATCAAGACTCATACGTTGAAGTTCGGATACGACGGTTACAACATCCGTGAGAACGATGTACAGGACAGCGCATTCACTCGCCCAACCTATAACTTCGACAATCTTCTCGATTTTGTTCAGGATCTGTCGACGTCGGAGAATGCGACGCACGTGGATCTCACCACCCATGGACAGGCGCCTTACATAAGACGCTATCGCGAACTCTATACGGGTGCATTTATTCAGGACGATTGGAAAGTCATGCCGAGGCTGACAATCAACGCCGGTCTTCGCTATGACTCAATGGGCCACATGTTTGCGATTCTCAGCCCAAAGTTGACCTTGTTGGAACTCGCACAAGGTAATCGCCAGCAGCAAATTGCCAATGCCGTTACGGTTGCAGCCCCCAATGGCCGATCGGATGTTCTCGATCACGTGATCTATGGGCTTACGCCACGGCTGGGATTTGCGTGGGATCCCCGTGGAAACGGAATGACTTCAATACGAGGTGGCTTTGGCATGTTCGCGGATCAGCCACCATACCTCCACATTACCGATGCCACATCGGGCAATCTACCCTACTTCTATTCGCCGTACATCAATGTACGACAAGGCAACCCGACGCCAGTTTTTCAACTCTGCGATCCTCCGACGGGCTACACACAGGTCTGCCCAATCGTAGATACCTCAAACGTTACCTTTGATGAGCACGGCGGCGTTCTCATCGACGGTGTACCGCAACGCTCGGGTCTTGGCGGCTTCGATCCAAACTACAAGATGACCCAAGTGGAAGCCTGGACGGTGAGCCTGCAGCAGCAGTTGTGGGGCAACAACATCGCAGAGGTGAATTACTCGGGAACCGAGGCGCATCACTTGCCGATTTATCAGAATGCCAACCGATTCGCGGGCGACCTGATTATTAACAAGGGGACTCCTGAATATCTGAACCCGAGCTTCGGTGCGATTGAGTACGGAACCTCAAACGGGAACTCTTTTGGGCAGTATTTCACTGGGATGTTTACTCATCGCATCACACACGGACTCGCCTTGCGTGGGATTTACACCGTTGGGAAGGCGCAGGACGTTTACAGCACGGCCCAATCGATATCGGGCGGTCAGATCACCACGAATACGAACATCATTCAACCTGACGATTTCAACGCGCAGTATGGGCGATCTGACTTCGACCTCCGCCAGCAGTTCGCCGCTGACGGCACCTGGATTGCTCCCAATGGCTACTCGTCGAAAGCGGCCAAGGCCATTCTCGGCGGATGGCAGTTCAGCGGTGTCTGGATCTTGCAGACGGGTCTGCCATTCACGGTATACACGAGTGCTCCGTTTGCTCCTGTATTTGATGAGGGCGGAAATGTGGTGGGAAATACCGGCGGCGACTACAACGCAGACGGCACAAACTACGACGTTCCCAACACTCCGTCATTCGGCAATCACCTTAGCGGAAAGCATAAGAAGGACTACTTGAAAGGGCTCTTCAGTGCTTCGTCGTTCCCAACGCCGGATCTCGGGACAGAGGGGGATTTGGGCCGAAACACCTACGACCAGCCTGGCTTCAATAATCTCAACTTCACGTTCTCGAAGTTCTTCGATCTCCCATTCTTCTTTGGCGAGGCGATGAGAATCGAGGCTCGAGGCGAGGTATTCAATCTCTTTAACCGGGTTAACCTGCACAACGTAACTTCAGATATGACGAGCGGGCTATTTGGACACGCAACAAGCCAATTGCCGCCGCGCAGTTTGCAATTCCACGTACGCGCCAGTTTTTGAGTTTCCGAAAACTCAAGAGAACGGGGCAGATCTCAAGATCTCAATTCTTTGAGATCGGGTCTGCTTCTTCTCTCGAGACGGCCGCGCGAGATCTCTGAGGACGGGAGGATAGGGTAGCTGAGGTTCACCGCGACAATAGAGTAAGTCGTAATGGATGACGTGCCGTGATCGGGATACGGAATCAGACGATGGGCTCGGATGAAGGTTACCTTATGACGGTTAAGAGAGTGGCACGCATAGCACTCATGTCCATTGCGATTAACCTTAGCGCCGTCTCTGAACACTCGATGGTTGGGCAAACGCCGACTCCGTCAGTCAGCGAGATTGAATCGCTCATCCGGTCCCGGCAATATGACGAAGCGCTCCAGATGACAACATCGGCGCTCGGGCAGCAACCGACAAACTTCCACCTCTGGACGTTGAAGGGAATCGTTCTTTCGATACAGGGCAAAACTTCTGACGCACGGGGGGCGTTTGAGAGCGCTTTGCGAATATCTCCAGAGTATCCGCCAGCGATGAAGGGTGAAGTGCAACTCCTCTATCAGGAGCATGACAAGCGCGCCATTCCACTGCTCAAACAACTGCTGAAGGCGGATCCAAACGATGTTACAGCACACGAGATGCTGGCTGTACTTGAACGGAGAGAAGACAGGTGTGATGAGGCAATCGTCCATTTTGAAGCCAGCCGTGACGCAATCGGGAAACATGCCGAGTCCCTTGAAGCGTACGGCTATTGTCTCGTTCAGATGAAGAGATTCCAGGATGCAGTTCCTGTATTTGAGAACCTGGTTTCGCTACTCCCCGATCGCGCATATCCGAGATACGATCTCGCCGTGGCGCTTTTGGCCAACAAGCAGAGCGAGCAGGCATTGAAGACTCTTTCACCATTGATTACATCGGAGCAGAATGATCCCGACATCCTGAGTCTTGCCTCAGAGGCGGCCGAAGCAACCAAGGATACGCCAAAAGCAGTCGAGCTTCTCCGTCGAGCGATTATTTTGAGCCCAAGCAACCCGGACTACTATGTCGCCTTTGCGACCCTCTGCCTTGATCATGATTCTTTCCAGGTCGGAATAGATATGATCAATGCCGGCCTTTCCCGCATTCCAAACGCTGCGAGCCTGTATATCTCGCGAGGACTGCTCCATGCGCAACTTAGCGAGTATGACCAAGCCGAAGCGGATTTTGCTCGGGCCGAGCAACTCGATGCGAGTCAGAGTTTGGGCTCTTATGCTGCTGATTTGGCGCAGGTGCAGAAGAACAATCCAGATGAGGCATTGCGAAGAGTAAGGCTTCAACTAAAGGGACATCCCGAAAGCGCACTTCTGCATTATCTACTGGCTCAATTGCTGATGACGAGTGATCCCGAACCAGGTTCAGACGCGTACCAGGAGGCTTTGAGAGAAGATCTGCGTGCATTGCAGCTGCAGGCGCAGCTGGTGAGTGCCAGAGACCTGTTGGCGAGCATTTATATGCGGGACGGAAAATACGAACAAGCGATCGAGCAATGTCGGATCGCACTTCAGTACGCTCCAAACGACGAGGTTGCTACCTATCATTTGATGGTGTCGTTGAAGCACACGGGCAAGAAAGATGAACTTCAGCCGCTCGTGAAGCGTCTCTCGGAACTCCACCAGCAGTCTCTCAAGAATGAAACGGATCGAAAGCGTTACCGGCTTGTCGAGCAAGGAAAGCAGCCAAACCTGGCGCCGCCTGCGGAGTGAGCCGGAGCATCAGTCGTTCGAGCGGGCTCGACTTGGCTACGCTCGAGGCAAATCTCTGTTCGAGAATGCTCCGCATGAGATTAGAACAGGCGCCCGCAACGAAAGGGAAATGCAATGCGACCCCACGACTCTCTCGCAGCAGGCAGTAGTTCAGATCAGAGCATGCAGGCATTTTCTAGAACATCGCGTCCCGCCTTCGCTGGATGGGTCGTCATCGCTTTGCTGGTTAGCCTCGTCTGTATCGCCAGGGCTCAATCGGCAACCGAGGAAGGCACCTTCATTTTTGAACGCGGGAACCGATCAATTGCAGTCGAACCTTTCGGTTCCAATATTATTCGCGTAACACTGGGCGAGACCAAGGCCGCGTCCATTACCGGGCCCGGATACGGCATCGTGGGTACGCCATCGGCGACCGGCTGGACTCGGGAGAAGGGTAGTGATGGGTACGATGTTGTCCGGTCCGGACAGTTGGTCATCCGCATTTCTCCGTCAGACCTGCCGCCGCCGCATCATCTGCCGCTCGACGAACTGAATCAGTCTCTTCGGGACCATTATTTCCCGGCGGGCAATGGCCGCCATGAACCATTCAACGACATCATTTCGATTACGACGCCTTCGAGCAAACCGCTGCTCACCATGGTTCGCTGGTCTATGACTCGAAACGAACCGGGAGATGGCACAAAGAATAGCGGCTATCGGGTTTCCGCCACGTTCGAGTCGCCCGCGGGAGAGCACTACTACGGACTTGGACAACAGCAACAAGGGGCGCTTGATCTCAGAGATCGCCGCATTGCCTGCTGGCATGATTATTCAGCGATTGGCGGGGAGAATGTGTGTGTCCCGTTCATGGTATCCAGTCTGGGCTATGGATTCATCTGGGACAATCCCTCAAAGACGACAATTGATCTTGGCTTTAACCAACAGAACATCTGGTCGTCCGAGATTGGTGACCGTGTTTCGTTTTTCTTGATAGCCGGAGATGAAACGGACGAGATCTACCGTGGGTATCGGCAACTCACCGGGATTACGCACATCTTGCCCAAGGGCTCCTATGGCTATGTCCAGAGCAAGGCAATCTATCCCACCCAGGAACAGGCACTGGCGATTGCAAAGGGGTATCGGGATCGGAATCTTCCACTCGACGTTCTGGTCGTTGACTTCCTGAATATGACGAAGCAGGGAGAGCTCGACCTTGATCCGAAACGATGGCCAGACCCCGCCGGGATGAACCGACAGCTCCATTCGATGGGCGTGAAGACTTTGCTGAGCGTGTGGCCGCATTTCGCGTCAGACACCCAGTTCTACCCGATGCTGCGGAAAAAGGGCTGGCTCATTCACGAGGCAGATGGCAAACCAGATCCGGGAAATTTCGCCAGTGTGATTGGTCCCAACATTGATACGACGAATCCGGACGCAGCCGAGTGGTGGTGGGAGAAGATCAGAGATCGCTACATCAAGCCGTACGGTTTTGATTACATCTGGCTCGACGAGACGGAACCAGACATCGACCCAGCAAAGGACTTCTTTTCTATTGGTTCAGGTGCACGCTATTACAACGTCTACCCGCTATTCCACACGGCATCGGTTTATGAAGGTTTCAGACGCGATTTCGGGGACAGCCGCAGGGTGATGATCTTGGCTCGCGCGGCATACATTGGCGCGCAGAGGAATGGCACAGTCTTCTGGTCGAGCGATATTACAGCCACATGGGACATGCTGAAGCGCTCAATCCCTGCGGGGCTCAACTTCACTGCGTCAGGAATGCCATATTGGGATACAGACATTGCCGGGTTCTTTTCCCCCAACATTTATGCCAACTACCACGCTGCGCACAAGCCCTTGATTGATGCGTCGGACGCGCGCGAGAATATCGACGGATATGAAGACTACCCCGAGCTATATGTTCGCTGGTTTGAGTGGGGAGCTTTCCAGCCCGTCATGCGATCCCACGGAGAGAGAATGCACAATGAGGTCTGGTCATACGGCAAGGAGGCGGAGGCCATCCTTGAGAAATATCTACGGCTGCGTTATCAGCTAATGCCCTATACGTATTCCCTGGCTTATGGCACCTACCAAACGGGTGCTCCATTCATGCGTGCGCTCTTCATGGATTTTCCGAACGATCCGAAGGTCGCAGGCATCGGCGACGAGTATATGTTCGGACCGGCCTTTCTTGTAGCGCCAGTAACGGAGCAGGGAGCAACCAGCCGCATGGTTTACCTGCCCGCGGGATGTGATTGGTATAACTATTGGACGAACGAGCGCATCAAGGGCGGCCAGACGATCACGGTGGCAGCGCCGATTGACACACTTCCACTCTTTGTTCGGGCTGGTTCCATTGTGCCATTGGGAACCGCTGTTCTGAGCGCGGATCAAGCGCAAGCAATTGCCTCCATTCGTGTCTACCCGGGAGCGGATGCGGATTTTACGCTCTTCTCTGATGACGGAACGACCTACTCATACGAAAGGGGTGCCTGCTCGATTACCAAGCTCCACTGGGACGAATCCGCACATCAGCTGAAGCACGAGGGCACTCCTGCGTGGAGAGGATCGGATGCGGAAACGATCACGGTTGTTCAGCCTTGAATTCGACAATGGTACTCAGCGAGGAAACTATCGCATCGCGGATGTTCGTTTGAAGGTGATGTGACGCTGCAGCAGTACGGCAGCGGCACCTCGCAATCGTGCTGCTTCGCCGTCCGACAATATCGCAGTTCGGGGCTGTGCTCCGCCGCTCAGCTGCTTCGTCAATTCTGCGTTGATAATCGGACCTACATCATCCCACCAGAGCGTGATGTCGCCGACGAAGAGGATGAGCTCGGGGTTGAAGCCAGCGGTGACAACGCGGAGTCCACTTCCGATCCATTCGGCCTGTCGATTGATAACGTAGGCTATTTTTCGCACATTTGATTGAGGACCGGCGGGTTGGTACAAGCAGGAGGAGCGAGACCTCTGAGGCGCGGGAGCAGGAACCAAGCTCAAGTGGCTCCGCGAGTTTGCGCGGTGGGACGCGATACGGAGAATGGATCCCCTCGAAGAAACCATGGGCACTGATGAGATGGACAATAAGTCCCGGACCCGAGAGCTGAGTATCGTTGCGGGAATTGCTAATACTCCAGTCAATGGAAGTAAAACGCTTATCGCCTTTCCCCTGGCATAGGTTTTCGTGCGGCTCTCGAGCGAACGGACAGATCTGCGGTCCCTTGTAGCGCTGCAGACGGATGCGGTAAGGCTGACTCTCGTTTGCGTTTGTGTGGACGCGATTGCTGATTCGAGAAGTTGACCCAACCTGTCGCCTAGGGAATGCTCGCTTGTTCTGGTGACGAAGCAGAATGACTGCTTCCGGTGTGAGTCCAAACTGCACCAAAAGAGAATTGAAGAAGATGGGCACGGTTGTTTCCTAAAAGTGATTTGGTTTTGAGTTCCATTCTGTCATGCCACCGGAGCTTACGAAGAGAAGAGAGAGGCTCCTTCCGACCGTATCCGGATCGGGAGCGCTCGACGATGGAGAGAATCGCCTCCTCTCGCTTGTCCACCTTGAGATTTCGCGTTGCTCAGGGCACTATTTGCGGGATGGCGTAGGCCTGCATTAACGCAATTAGCCCCAACAGCCCGGCAAACAAGACGCTATGCCAGAAAGTGCTCTGTAGCACTTTTCCCTCCTGCCCGATGAGGCCAACCGTCGTGACGCCCACTGCAATGTTTTGCGGTGAAATCATCTTGCCCGCCACCGCCCCGGATGAATTGGTGGCCGCCAGTAGCAACGGGTTTAGGTGCAACTGGTGGGCCGCAGCTACCTGCAAATTTCCGAACAGCAGATTGGCTGCCGTGTCGCTACCGCTCAAGAAGCACGCCACCCAGCCGAGATAACTGCTAACCAGCGGAAAGACCCCTCCGACGTGCGCGACGGCGGCTCCCAGCGTATACGCCATGCCGGAGTAGTTGTAGAGATAGGCCAATCCCACAATGAAAAGAACGGTTAGGCCCGGCACCCGCAACTGCCGGAGCGTCCGGCCACCCGCCTCCACGAAGGACCTCGGGCGAACCCGGAACCAGACCGCCACAATGATCGTTGCCGCTAAGACGCCAGTTCCAGTGGCCAAGGGTTGAAACGAGAAGATAGCCGTGTAAGGTTTCTGATAAAGGGTAATAAAGACACCATTGTGCAGCATGGGAATTCGCATCAGCATCTGGCCCAACGCAGACACCTTGAATAGCGACCAGGCCACCATGACAACGGCGAGGATGGTCCAGGGCGCCCATGCCGAGAGCGCCGGACCGCTGAACAGTCGGTCTTCAGGAGCTGCAGAAGAGAGATGTGATTCCGCAAACCTTCCCTCTTTCTCCGGCTTCCACACTTGAAGAAATGCAATCAGAACGACAATCGAGACCAAGGAGCTGAGAATATCGGTGGCGTATGGTCCCCAGAAATTCGAGACAAGGAACTGCACGCCTGCGAAGCTCACCCCCGTCACAAGCGCTGGGGGCCAACTGCGGCGGAGTCCCTTTGGGCCGGCAACCACCAATGCGAGATACATGGGCAGAATCAGGCTAAGAAAGGGAAGCTGTCTCCCGACCATTGCCGACAGCTTTAGCACATCCATGCCGGTCACGCCTGCCAAGGCAACAATTGGAATCCCGACGGCGCCGAAGGCCACCGGCGCAGTGTTGGCGAGCAATGCAATCACGACCGCCTTACGCGCTTCGAACCCCAGCCCGACGAGCAGAAATGCCGTTACTGCAATCGGTGACCCAAACCCCGCGCTCCCCTCGAGCAGCGCCCCGAAGCAGAATGCCACCAGGATCGCCTGCACGCAGGCGTCAGATGAGGCATGGCGCTGAACCCACTGGCGCAGATTGTCAAACGATCCGGTCAATAATGTGAGGTTGTAGAGCCACAACGCACACAGAACAAGCCACAGAATGGACCACGTGGCATAGGCGAATCCGTACACCACACTCCAGGATGCGAGCGCCATCGGCATGCGCCAGACTGCGGTAGCCAGAACGGCAGCAGAGGCCAAGCCACAGGCCGAGGCGAAGAGGCCACTCTTGCGCAGCCCTCCCATCAGCACCAGCACCACGATAAGCGGAATTGTGGCGATGATTGCGGAGAGCACGATCGAGTGAAGTGGATCTAGCGGCTGGGGCCACGGAGGAACAGGGGACGAGAAAGCGATTGTCATCGGCTCCTTGTGCTGCCTGGTTAATAACTTCTGCTGGTTTGGAAATGGTGACACATGAGGGTCAGTGTGCGCGATTGATATTACCGTCTATCTGTTCCGCGAAACCCTGAAGCAGAAGATTATCGGGCCCGGAGAGACCTTGAATCGGGACTTCAGAATTGATTCTCGCTTTTCAGCAGTTTAAGCGAGCCTTGCCAGGTGGTTCTTAGCTCTAGAGCGGGTCGAGAAGAGGACGAACCCGAGAAGCTCGAGCGTCGGGTTCCCACTCCCAAGGGACTTCAACGTGCGAGCGATTTAGCTCCGTCAATGACCCAACACCCAGCAGCTTAAGTGTGCGAATGACATCTCCACGCAGGATTTCAATAGCACGGACAACGCCCGCCTCACCAGCGGCTGCCAGTCCATACGCATAAGCCCGGCCTAGCAGCACCGCCTTCGCTCCCAAACACAACGCTTTCACCACATCGCTGCCGCGGCGAATGCCCCCATCGAGCAAGACTTCAATTTGCCCGTTCACAGCTCTAGCGACCTCCGGGAGTGCACGCAGCGTCGGTAAGACGCAGTCCAGCTGTCGTGCACCGTGGTTAGAGACCACAATTCCCTCAGCGCCCGCGTCAATCGCGCGCAATGCATCGTCACCGGTCATGACGCCTTTGATCACGATTGGGCCTCCCCAAACCTCGTGAATCCAGCGCAGATCCTTCCAGGTCACCACAGCCTTCTCAAGCGCCACGCTAACATCTGCATATTCCATAGGCCCGGTCGGCAGCACCACGTTTGGAAACTGCATCAACCCCCCATCGGCGAAGTAGGAGAGCAGCCAGCGAGGATGCGTCACGAATTGCGATAAAAATGGGGCGACCGATGACGCGTTGCGCGCCAGTAGCTGTTTGATGTTGTTGCGGAAATCGCGCTCTCGCATTCCGGAAACCGGTGTATCAATAGTGACGAACAACGCATGAATTCCCGCATTTCGACAGCGCTCAATTGCCTTTTCGGCGGCCGCTCGCCCGCCGAGAAGATAAAGTTGGTAGCACATCGGGCCACGAGTTGCCGCCTTGGAGTCTTCCAGCCGGTGCCCGGAGAGCGTGGATTGAATATAGGTCGTGCCAGCTTCCCCGGCAGCGTGTGCAGCTGCCACTTCGCCTCCGGGATGAAACAACCGGCTGCTGCCTACTGGCCCGAGTAGGAAGGGCAACTCAAGATCCATGCCCAGCACGCGCACGCGCAGGTTGCATTCCGGGAAGGCGACCGCTCCCTGCGGGCGGAACAAGACATTGTCGTAGACTCGGCAGGCCTCCCCCAGGGTGACTTCGGCATCGGCACCGCCGTCGAGATAATCAAATACGACTCGCGGAATACGGCGCTCGGCAATGCGTCGCAGGTCCGAAATGTTTAGCACCCTTGGAAACGCGACTCTTCTTTGCTCAGATCTGGTGATCGGTTTTGGCATGCATCAGCTCCCAAAATATCTGTAGCACCACATTCTGCGCCGAATGAAGTGTACGTCTCCGTAACTCGTCGATTTGTTAGAAGTGGAACGGCTCATAACCTGGACCGCTCTCGGCGAAATCGGTTTTTCCAGCATCGCCGGAGGGCGATACTGACATGTCCTGCTCGTTCAACTCAGTTTGATAGTGCCTTAAGATCATGTAGTGTATCGCCAATACTGGACGGCTGGTTGACCCGCGCAGGGCAGCCACTACGCCAGAAGCAGTGAGAGGTTGCAGTGAGAACCATTACCACCATCTTCCTTGACAATAGCCTGAGCGCCATTCTCGAGCACATCAACCAGACGCCCGACGTTGATCCAGACCTTCCCGGCTTGCTCGAATTCAAGCAAACTCTGCTCCAGGGGATTCAGCAACTCCGCAACGAAGAGCGATGGCTCAATGGCGGAAAAACCTACGCAGCGTGAGCCAGCCAGGACATGCCCCGAAAAGACATAGATACGACCGCGACGGCGATCACGTCAGGGAAGACGAGCGCCCTCTGGTCTGTGGCAAGTACTTCGGATGCACCTCATGGTTCCAAGAGCGAAGAGGCTGTTCCAAAAGGGTGCCAATGGCGATTTGCCCTAAGGGGTCATTCTTGGCGCGGCACCGCGGCAGCATACATGTGCGCAGCAAGACTAAACCTGGAGCAAGCGGAACAGCGTTTACTTTGATTCTTCCGATGGACGG
>Ga0335080_10004257_pt1 | contig 14596 bp, 14 predicted proteins | sample Lox_Sample_34_FD_206720 | JGI IMG/M metagenome (GOLD analysis project Ga0335080, IMG submission 206720) | Soil microbial communities from Loxahatchee National Wildlife Refuge, Florida, United States - Lox_Sample_3.4 | ecosystem: Environmental > Terrestrial > Soil > Wetlands | place: USA... | reverse complement strand
AAGTTCCCGACAACGTCAAACATCAAGCCGGACCGTCGCTCGGCATGCTCGCAGCGGGCGCGAATGCGTTGCCGATGTGGCGCCGCGAATAGGCCTTCGCTGAGAGACAGGACATTCCTTAGTTGCTCCGCGTTTCCGGGGATGCTGGTGCGGCGTCTCGAGGTGGCGCCTTCATTGGCGTGCCGCCTTCGGGCGTCGTGAGAAGGAACATCACATGTCCGCTTACCTCCTCGAAAAGTCTCGAACTGCTTTTTTCCATCTTGAGTCGAATGCCTTCCGCCGAATGTTCGGGAGGTACCTCTCCCATGGGACTGTTCACCTGTAGTACCGCGCTTCTGGACAATCCTTGCGTCGCCAACAGGCGGATGTGGAACACTGCCAATCCGCCTGTCGGCATCGGTCGCAGGGTCGTTGGCGCGTGCCTAAGCCCCATGGGGCGACGTCCCGGCCCCACTCCCCGATGCGGCAGTGCATTGGAGGCGGCGCCGTAGGAATCAAAACGAACCAGTTCACTTGCCACCCACACACCCGTTTCGAGCACATCTCCGTTGGGCGCCTTGTGAGTAAAGGTTCCTGTCACTTTCACGGACTTGTCCTGCGCATCGAACGTTCCTGCGCCGCTTAACTCGTAGCTATCACCTTCGTTTCCTTTAGCTGCCGCTGGACAGGTGGAACTGTCGCCCGCACTGCACAGAAAGCCGGAAGCAAGAATCAGGATGTAGATGTTGTCCTTACTTTGTGCCATTGTGTGCAGGCTGCCCAAGGCGAGAGCCAAGCACAGCAGTACGGCTTCGCCCATCACACCAATCGAGAAGACTTTCGGCTGTAACACAAGAATCTCCTCTCGCTCCAGCGGAGTTGCCCTCGTGAGAGTTACTTCCTCTGGCTTTTACTTATTCTTGTTTCGGACTCTGCGTTAAACCTCAGCGCAGTGTCCACGCGGCTGCATTCTCCGGCACGTTCTCGTTGCCGTACGAACCGGCCACAACTCCGTAACTGTTCACCTTGCTCGCCCAACTCCAACTGCCGCTCTGGACGGGAGTGGGAAGAAGCTTCGGAGTGAAATGCTCGCCCCGTGTGCTCCAGGCTGTCGCATAGTAATTCCCGTTGGCGTCGGTGCTTCCGCCCACAATGTCGCCAACATCGTTAATGCCCTCTCCGTCGCCAATTCCCGACAGATCACCTCCAAGCGTGGGAAGAATACTCACACTGAAGTTCAATCCGGATCGATCGGTCGGTTTCCAATATGCCGGAAATTCAGCAGTCCAGTTTCCCGTAAGGGGATCAATGCCTATGACATCTCCGACAATCTCACCTTTGTTATTGATGTTCGTTGGATAGACGCCAGAGTATTCCTGCGCGTTAGGAAGCCGCTGAATTTTCCAGCCCTTGCCTCCCAAAACCGGATTCCAAACAACGCCAATCATCGATCCATCCGCGGCGAAAGCAATACCGAGGATCTGGCCGCGGTCGTTCGCATACAGCGCCGTCCAGTAACTGAATCCGTCCACTCCGGTTGTGTCCAGCACATGGATTTGCCATTTCATTTCCCACAGGCCGGACACCCACACCATTTTTGGAGTCCACACTACCGGCAGTGAGTCCGCAGTGGGGCCATCCGGGCTAGCTGAGTCAATGCCCATGCTGCTCCAGCCGACGATCAAGGTCCCGGATCTGTTGGTCCCCCACGCGATGCTGAATTCGTAGCCGGCATAACCGATATCCGCAAGTTTGCCGATATCGACCTTTCGTGTACCCGGGTTCCACAGAAAGGCGTGAATAATTTCGTTTCCAGTAATTGCGGAGTGCCCAACAATCATTCCCGTGTCGGCAATATCCATGCACATCACGTAGTCTGTTCTATCGCCGCCTAGAGTGCCGAGGTCGAACCACTTCCCCGCGAGAGGACCATATAGCGGAACGCCAATCGGCCGGGTATATCCGCTGGCAATGTCACCCATCCCCACAACGACGCCAGATTTGTTGATGCCCCATGGCTCAGCCCAGGTTCCGTGCGGGTAATGACCGAGATCCTGAAATTTGATTTTTTGCGCCCAAAGGTGCGGCCCGCTCAAAGTTGCCAAGAGAATTACCGCGAGTGAAATGGACATCGCGATGCGTTTCATCGAAAGCCTCCTTCTGAGACTCATGAGCTTTATGCTTATCGGCCTTGCCTCAGCGGGTCTCAACGGGTGGGATCTGCGCTTCGAGAGGCAAATGGGTTGCGTATGGAACGTGGATCGCAGGATTTCTAACAACGAAGCGAGTGATCGAGGATGATGAGCGAGCCGAGGAGGGGATGCGCTGCCAGGCCTCTGTTCCATGCCCAGCCGAAGCGCTTTGGGGCGTGAGGAAATAGACTATCCGGAACAGTCGGCACGACCTGCAGAGCCGCTGCAGATCCCGGCACGAAGTCGCCGGAGAATGGCGGGGTCGCCACATAAGGCACTGACTCCGACTCGTCATATGCGGTCTCAGGCAAGTTTTCCGCAACAACCGCAAACGACAAGCTTAGTGCGAACGTCGCGAGTAAGGCGAGAGCAGAGCGGAGTACTTTCATACGCCCAACCCGACATCGAGAGGAACAGGCCCGCGCTGAACTGAATAGTGGATCTCTCGCCTGAGGGGGTGTTGCATCCCCGTGATGGAGGTGCTCTTCGGGGAGACGAGAAAACTAGCCTATTATCTGTACGCGATCGTACGTTGTCAGTGATTCATGTCACGCAGACTGATGCGACCAGCGGTGCTTGAATCTCGATGTGCAAGACGGGCACCCGTTGACCACTGCCGAGGGATGATGAGTGCAAGCGCCTGAAAAGCACCAACCGACTTCACAATCGCTGCAATGTTAGGTTGCCCAACGAGCCTTTTGGCCCGCATACTCACAAAACCATCTGTCCCCTAGGCTCTTACTCTCTCGCGTTTCAAAAATCTGCAAAAATCATTGTAATAATGTGCGCCGCCACGCGTCTTTAGAGTCGGCGGGTGGCTTGGAACTAGTACCAGCCTCAGCGTCGGGACTTAGAGGACTGAGAATGCGGAGTTTTCCCCATTCACACTCAAACTCTCCGCCCCGTCATCTTTCCGGTAGAGATAGCTTTTTTCGCTGTAGGGCAGGCTCTTCAGGGGTGGCGAAATCCCGCGTATCGAATAGCCGCCATCCGCGTCCGGGAGGTTTGACCAGAAGAACCAGAGCTACTTCGGTTCTGGGACCCTGGAAGTAGGACACGCGGATACTGTGCGCCCCTGTACTGAGTTGAGGCTTGGACCTGGAGCGTTGAGGTGAGTGAAGCGTGTCGTCGCTCACGATCAATTTGTCATCGATGTATACCTTGGCTCCGTCGTCGGAGAGCAGGTTGAACTCGTATTTCCCAGGCTTATCCACTCCGAACCTTCCCTGATAGTTCACCCCAAACCACTCGGTGCGGCTGGTGATGTGCGGAATGCCCGCAGTGAAAAATCGCGAGTAAACGCCGAGCGACGTCGTGTAGACGGGGGCAACCGCATCGAGTTCGGAAAAAAGGGGCAGGTTCGTGGTCCAGGGCGCAAGTTGATAGACATCGCCGCACATGGCGAGTGCCGTGGTTGGATTCAAAGTCCCGAACGAATCGGTCGTTTGTCCTTCGGGAATTGGTGAGTGAAACGGATCCGGACCAAGGTCAGCCAGCAATATTTCGCCGGAACCGATCGCTCCCGTGTTTCGATCGCGCACGATCAGCCGCGCGGAGAGATCAAACTGAGGAAACCATTGGCCCGAGATCTCCATCATGTTTGGCTGCGAATCGCATTGCAGCCTGCGGCCCAACATTCGACAGGGAGGCGCCTCGACGGTGATCCGGTGTGTAAGTCCGTGATCGGTCAGAGACTCGTTGTCGGTGCTCGTTGTGCGGGCTTCCACGGTTCCGTCGAAGTGACGGAAGGGATGTCCTGAAGAATCGAACGTGCAAAATGAAAAATCTAACTGCGTGGGATGGCTACGCTCGACGGCCGGAAGGGATGAAAAATAGCTCGGTGGAACTACGAACTCATACGTGTCCTGGCGCGTACGTACTTCTTGCTTCGTATTGTCCGTCTTTGATTTGACCTGATCGGCAAACGCGAGCGTCTTTACTTTGCGGATGTTCACATCGAAGCTCGTGAGATCCAGAGCGTCGTAGCACGCCATGCGTGCGAGTTCCAACTCGGGATGCCGCTCGCGTTCTGTTTGCACGCGCTGCTGCTCCTGCAACTGTGGGCTTGTCTTTTTGTCCGTCAGTTCCGCGGCGCTCACCCCAACCGGCTTCTCCGCTTCAATTCTGTAGCCGGGGCGAAAAAACAGCCGCAACCCCGGACGAGAACTCGTCACCAAAATGCGATGCAAACCGTCCTTGCGGCTCTCGGGAGAAAGGTAGTAGGAGAGTTCGTAGGCGCCGGTGAGAGGACAAGATGACTTATGGAGCCAGCCCAGGACAATCCCCCCAGTTCTTGTGGCCCTCTGCCTCGTCGCTTCGGTTACGGGCTCGAATGAGGCGATCTTTTCGGGCGCCGGTGAGGAGTCATCAATCTTCTCCGAGATACGTACCTCGCTGGATGTGAGGTCGCGGACTGGATTGTCTTCCTTGTCCCGAGCCACCAAATCCACGACAACGATGCTCGACACAGTCTTGAATGTGAAAGACGGACCAGCGGCCTCCGACTGCGGCGTGGGTTGTGGCGGTAGTGCCGGGACTGACTGACGGATTTCCTGTCCGCTTTCTTGCGCAAAACAGAGCGCCCAGCCTGCGAGAAAGAACATCGTGAGACTTCGCGCGAGAACAATCAGGCTTTGTCTTTGTCGGTGCTGGTATCGGGTGCTCAGATCGGCAAAGGTTCGCATGGCTTCAGCGAAAGGGCTCAGAAGCAGTTTGAACGCTTTGGCCATATCTGGGCGATCTCCGGAGCACCTATCGTAGATGATGATTGCCACAACATCGCCATTGCCCTCATCTACGCTTGTTACTGAATATCTCCGGTGGACCTTCAGGATCGGGACGGCTCAGGAACTCGTGCTCGTGCATTGCCCATCGGGCCAGCACGAAACCAATTGCGAAAGAGGCCACCACCACTACGCGACAAGCGGTATCGAGCACTGCTGGCAAGTGAAGTCTTCCTCTGAAAAAGGCTAGCAGGAAAGCGAAACCGATCAAGGCGAATGCGAGCCGGTACCGTCTTCGGTTTGCTTTCACTAGGTCAGCATCAGCGCCATCTGCAAGCTCGCGTTGCCGCCTGTGCCACCTTTCGAACCAACTCGCAATACACGCTCCACTCAGCACGGAGAGGCGGTCATATATTAGCCTTTCTGCGTTGTTAGCGAGAAATCGCTGTTTCACTCAAACCCCTTCGCCCGTGAGATATCTTGGGTTAAGGCCGGGTTTCAACAGTTCAGGCTTGTCAGGTAATAATTCTGGCGCGCGAAAGGGCGTGAAGATGAGCCGAAGTCGAAAAGACTCAGCACCGCAATCCACGCACCGAATCGTCCTTGAAGTCGCAACAAACGCTGACGGTACATTTGCAATCACCATTAACGGGGAAGTCGTCGGCAGCTGTATTCCCGATCGATGGTTGGACGATGAACTTTGCGCCAAACGTGGATTCTGCGGAGAGGAACTTGCCTCCATCAAGCGTCAACTCGTCGAGCGGGGGCGAGTCGTGGTAACTGTGTGAAGGTTTACGTCGATAACTGTTGAAGAAAATCGCGATTTGAGTCATCGAACTTCTGGCGAGTAAGTTCCTGATTCGCGGTTGCGGAACTCTCTTCCAATTTCGCGCTCTGTGAGTGACGCCCGCCGATTTCGGTTCGGATCTGTTAGAAGCGGCCGACCAGGCCAGTCGAGACTCTAATCGTGTTGCTTTTTGCTCCATATTGGGTCGGAAAGTAGACCCAGTCGAACTGGCCAAGGCGGAGAGCGATGTGCTTGACGAGTTTCAAGTCGGCGCCTCCACCAAACATCATGGTGAACCCGCTGTGATATCCCGAACCGCACTCATCGGGAGAACCGCTGAAGATATAGCAGCCAGTCGGGCTGTGTGCGCCGCCGAAGAGAGCATGGGCGAAGAGCTTGACGGACGAGCCCGCCGTCATCGACGCAGTTGGGCCGAAGGTGTAAGTTGAGATATGAATTGCAGGGAACAGCCGGTTTCCTGGGCCTTTGCTGGCATAGCCAAAATCGGCGGTGAGGCCAATCTGCTTTCTGAGATTGACCGTCCCCGAGATGTCAAAGCCGTTGGCGTTAACGCCGTCGCCGACTCCATCGATGTTGCCGGAATGGAAGAATTGATAGCCGCCGAATACTTCTGCCTTTGTACTGTCCTGGGCCAGCAGGGACACGCCCGCGAGGCAGACCATACCGACTGCAAGAAGCAATGTCCGCATATAGACTCCCCAATCGTAGTCGCTGGAATTTTGGCCTGCTAGAGGGATGCACTCACTTTGCTTCCTGGATGCCTCCTGCAAACCGTGGGAAGAAGGTCCGGGGAGATTACTGCCGGTGAAGTGACTGGCACTCTCAAGAGACGCTTCCTTACTTAGGGCGGTAGATGCTAGGGCCCACCCAGTCAAATACTGTGAGCCCCAGTTCATTCGCAGTATCCACGAGGAACGGAAGGACCTCTTCCACGCGGGAAAACACGATCCCCAAAACAGCGGCGCGATGGCCAAAATTGTCCCAAAGCGGCCCATCACTCCAGACGCCTTCTTCATCGACAGTTTCGTCTGGCAACGTGCAGATACAGGGATAGCGCGCAGTTAGCCGGTCGTGCAACGTCTTGAATACCTCTGGTGTGGGGCCCTCAGCATGAGTGAAAGCATCTATTGAGCCCCATGCCGCTTTTTCGTCTGAAGGAACAGGAGGAATGCAGATGGCAACGTTGTAGCTCATTGAGTCTCGACGATTGTACGCCGTTCGGGATTGGCCCAGACAGGCTGCCCCCCACTCTGCCTGCGCGACCTTCGCGATGTTCGAAGCCTGGCGTTCCTGCTGCAGTGGGAACGCGCCACTCTGCTCGCTAAGTCCAATCGCCTACCGGATATCAGTGCTGTTCCGATGTCGCAGCGACTGGTTTGAGGGCACTTTGAGGGGTTGTAGGAGTGGCCCGCGCCGCGCTCTCTTGGCTCTCTACATATTCCCGCAGATTCTTGAACAGCGCGGACACCGACGTTTTTGTGCTCCAACTCAGGCCTGCGGTCTTCGTGGAGTACCACAAGATCTTTTTTGAGCTGGGTTGCACAACGTCCAAAATCATAACCGCAGTTCCCCCCGAGTTGACCGCGCCCACCGGAATGGGATGCGTGCTTGACGTCTCGTAGATACGAAGGAGCAGGTCCGCGCTCTTCGCGTCTGCCACTACCTGGAATCGCGCCCATTTCTGCAGCTCTTCATGGCTGGGTTCTTCGAATGGCGAGTCGTCCACCAGATGAGTCTTGAAGCCCTTCGTCTTGTAATACTTCACATGGCCTGAAACGAGATAGATCGTTTTTGCCTGGATCAGGGCGCGAGCCGGTTCTGCCGGCACGGTTGAATCCTGGGCGAACATGACTCCGCAAACGATTGCCAATGCAGCCAATTCCAGCGCTACCGATCGTACCCAATTCATATGGTCCTTGCCTTATCGAATGGAGACCTGTGTCAAATCGAATCTTAGGAATATCAATGAAAGCAGTCGCAAGAAAGGTTACGAACGTGACTTCTCTTCAGGGATAAGTAGAACGAGCAGAAATCGCGAATAGCTCGGAGGAAACTCAGGGTTGATTTCGAGGATCGATACGCGGTGCCTACACTCGCTGACCCGGATCCCACGACGGTCCAGCGTTCGCAAGATTCGCCAGCATGTAGCCCAGGTTTCTGGGAAGATTCCACCACACTCCGGCCCGCGAGTTCGAGAGCCGGCGAGTAATCGACCGAGGAGAGTAGAAGCGGCACGCCACCCACTCCGTTCCCGCTTCCAGTGTTTTCGGGGACATCTTCGCTGGTTCGAAAACGCAGTGCTTCTTCCCGTCATATTTCGACCAATCGGTGGTGAGGATTCTTCCATCGGCATTCATTCGATGGAACGTCGGAGTGCCCGGCATCGGTACGACCATGCTGATGGTGGCAACATCGACAGCGGACTCGTCGAGAAAATCGGCGGTGCGGCGGAAGATCCCGACGTCGTCCTCGTCGAAGCCGAACATAATTCCAAGGTGGACGGCGATCTTGTTTCGATGCAGATTCGCGATGAGCCGGCGATAGTCTCCAACGCGGTTGTGTGCCTTGTTCGTGGCCTGAAGACTCTCTTGCGAGATCGACTCGAAGCCCAGGAAGAGCGCCTTGCACCCGCTCCGCGCCGCGAGCTCCACGAACTCTTCGTCGCGCGCGGCATTGGCTGTGCATTGGCTCGTCCACCATTTCCCCAGCGGTGTCAGCGCGCGGAAGAGTTCCTTCGCATAGCGCGCATTCGCCCCGATGTTGTCGTCCCAAAACACCACTGCCCGTGTCGGACTCGTCGCGACTTCACGCACAACCTCATCGATCGGGCGATACCGGACCGTGCCCGGACCATAGAGGAGCGGGATTGTGCAGTAATCACATCGATGCGGACATCCGCGCGTTGCGATCGTGACAGACTTTCCGTAGCGGCGTCCCCGGATCAAGTCCCACCGTGGCGCAGGCATGCCGCTGAGTGACGCCTGCCGCGTGGAAACATAGACAGGTTCCAGCTTGCCGCGACGAGCATCCTCGAGCACGCGCGGCCACGTGTCCTCGGCCTCGCCCACAACGACGGCATCCGCGTGACACGAGGCTTCCTCCGGAAGTGCCGTTGCGTGCGGCCCACCGATCACCACGGGCACTCCTCGGCGACGAAACTCGCGCGCGAGACCGTACGCGTGAAGAGCGGACGGCGTTGGCGCCGTAATCCCCACCAGGTCTGCGGGTTCATCGAAGCGCACCGGCTCAATGATCTCGTCGGTGTGAGTGACACGGTGTTCCCGCGGTGTGAGAGCTGCGAGCAGCGGCATCGTCAGCTGAGGGAACTGGATCAGTCGCCCTCGGCGCAGGCGTCGTGACTCCGGCGACTCGGCAGTGATCAGGTGAATGCGCACGCGCTCTTAATTCAAGTGTTCCGAAATCCTGTACCGTGGCGGCCCATTCTAACCCGGTCAGAAAGTTCGACAGATGGAAAGTGTCCCAACCCTGATTCGGTGGATGGCCCACACTGCTTCCGCACCATTTGCGAAAGAGGCCGGGGTAAGATTTGCCGGACTGCTACGAACGGTCCCGGAGGGACCACTGACAGTAGCCCGGCGTTTCAACACCGGGTCATACGGCAATCTGATAAATGCGTCCCGTAGGGACACCTGAACCACCACCGCGCACTCGATCACGTACGGGGAGACGAAGCCCGTTTTCAAGCCTGATGCCCGACCGCCCTACGCCGCCAAACAAAGATCGCCAAGGCAACGAGACCGGCGCCAACCGGAACGGCCCACAGGAGAATGTTGAATCCTCGAAAACTGGGAACAACCAGGATGGTCGCGCCGTACTCCTTTTCCAGTTCGCCAAGGATGTCGTCGTCTGTCTTGCCACTCTGCACCCACGAGGCGACCTTCTGTTTCATCGGACCTTTTGCTTTGCATTCCGAATGCGAGCACTCGGACAACACCTCGCCGCATCCACAGTTGCAAAGCACTTTTGTCGTCAGTGAGTGAACACGATCCGCATCATTGCCCGCGACCGATGTCAGAGCGATTGCGATCAGAAGCATACGAAGAAACAAGGATGGCTGCCTCTCACGCTAAGATTTGCCGTCAAAGTTAGCATCCCCGACCTCTGCGGGTCACCTGTATCGTCGTCCATCCAATGTTCGTCGACCGTTGCGTCGGTGCTATTCATTTGTATTGATGTTCATCCTGTATAAATTGTCATCTTGGGGCTTGCGTTTTTTGCAAGCCGCAGGATCTATGCGTCCCTCGCTTATTCACATCCTCATTCGTCCGCTCTGACTTCAGCCAGACATAAAGGAACGTGGTTGCCGCACCCTTGTCGCGTTTTGTGCGACAGGGTGGGCACTCCCGGCTGCCGGCTCGATGGAATTCTGGTGAGGCCCAACTCCTCACCAGACGTAATTCAAGATGCCGGCGATGAGGTCCCGCACGAACCACTGACAATAGCGCAGCGTTTCAACGCCGGGTAGCGATACCAAACCTGAAATCTCGTCCCGTAGGGACGCCTGAACCACCACCGCGCGCTCGATCACGGGAGACGCATCCCGTTTTCAAGGACGGGTGGCCCAGCCTTGACTTGCCCAACGATACCAACGAGGGGTGCCCGTCCTTGCGTTCTTTACAAGGGCGGGACTGACGGACGTCCGCAGCGAGGTGTTGTGAAGTGGTCACTTCAACCCACGCGGTCGCGAAGCGAAATCAATGCAGGTGGTGAAGTGCGAGTGATGCACGCCGTAGGTACGATGTAGGTTGATGGGCACAAAATTCTCCATGGTATCGGCCGCATCGATACCCGCCCTTGCAAAGAACACAAGAGCAGGGCACCTACAGTTTCAAACGAGAAACAGAAAATCAAAACTTGAAGGCTGGTCCACCCGGGTCGCCCGTGCTGCGCTCCAGATTCCCATTGACCGCAATCACTGACATACCTGAGAGGTGAGGAGTATATTTTGATTCTTCCCCGGGGGTGCACTATGCCCATCGGCGAGAAGCACAAACTCCGTTTCGGCCCCTTCGAACTCGACGCGCAGTGCGGGCAACTACGGAAAGACGGCGTCGGGTTGAAGCTGCAGGGACAACCTGTCCAGATCCTCGAAATCCTTATGGAGAAACCCGGGCAGCTCGTCACTCGCGACGAGTTGCGCCAACGCCTGTGGGCCTCGGACACATTTGTCGACTTCGACCACAGCCTGAACACGGCCATCAAGAAACTGCGCCACGCGCTCGGGGATGAAGCCGACACTCCACACTTCATCGAAACGCTGCCCAAGCGGGGATATCGCTTCATCGCGGAAGTTGCAGATGAGGATTCCGAAGCCAAAGCTCAAGAACCATCCGCTTCTGCGGTTCTTCCCATCGAGCCCTTGGAGCAACGATCAGCAAACGGAATGCGAAGGTGGAAGAGAGTGATCGTCGGCTTGGTAGCAGGGCTCCTGGTGGTTGCTTCTTGCGTTGGCCTCTATCTGAGGCTCAAGCCAGAACCGCGGCCGAGAATCGTTGGCGCGCGCGTTCTCACGAAAACGGGCATCCCGAAAGGAAACCATATCGGAAGGCCCCTCATCATTCGGGATACAGTCTACTTTTCCGAGGAACGGCCATCCGGATGGATTGACCTCGGCGTATCCGCGGACGGCGGAGCACTTTCGGCGAGTCCTGCGGTCAATGGCTATCTGCAGGACGTCTCTCCGGATGGTTCTCATTTGCTGTCGTTGACGTACGATCCCAAACGGAACAACTGCGACATTTGGGCCCAGCCTTTGCCGACAGGGTTACCCTACCTCATCATCCAGAACACTTGTGACGCGATATGGAGCGAGGATGGTGGCAGCGTTTTTTTCCGACGCGGGGATGGCCAGGAACTATACCGCGTGAACTCGGATGGAATGGGTCTGAAACGATTGGCGACTCTGCCCGAAGCCACGGGGAATCTTCATATATCGCCCGACGGTTCACGCATTCGTTTCACAGGCCCCCTTCGTAAACTTGCACTCTGGGAGGTTGGTACAGACGGACACAATCTCCGCGAACTCTTTGGCGGTCGTAGGGACGTCTTCGGAGGGAGTTGGACTCCTGACGGCAACTACTACTTCTTCCGAAGCTGGGATGGTGAACGGTGGAGTTTGTGGGCGGTTTCGGAAGCGCGCCACTGGTGGAAAAGATCCGGAGCCGCGCGGCCTTATCCGCTCACCTTCGGGCCCATGTCCTTTGGAGTTCCGGCGATCAGCAATGACGGCAAGCAGCTCTTCGCTGTCGGCAAAGAGTCACGCGGCGAACTGTCCGCTTATGATCCTAAAACTCAAAAGTTCGTACCCTATCTTGGCGGGGGCTCGATTTGCTATGTCGATTTCTCGCGTGATGGTCATTGGATGACGTATGTGTCCTATCCCGAGGGGACCTTGTGGCGGAGTCGGATTGATGGGACGGAGCGCAGGCAACTGACCATGCCACCGCTGGCTGTATCTACTCCGCGGTGGTCGCCTGACGGGAAGTTGATCGTATTCACCGATCTATCGAATGGTGATCGGAGCCAGATGAATGAGGAGAGTCTACGACGAATTTATGCGATCAGTGCGGATGGGGGCGCCCCCGAACTGTTGCTAGCAGGCAGATTCGAAGACTCCACATGGTCCCCCGATGGAAGCTCAATCGCCTACGCCTACCGTACAACCTCCCCGACCCTGGCAGGATCCGAAGTGCGCATTCTGGATCTAAAGACCCAGAGGTCGGCTACGGTGCCCGGATCGAAAGACATGTGGAGCCCTCGGTGGTCGCCGGACGGCAAGCATTTGGTTGCGTTAATAGGATGGCCAGTTACCAAACAAATGCTCTACAGTTTTGCGAGCAACAGTTGGGAGGTGCTTGCTACGGGCGACGGCCTTGGTTGGGAATCCTGGTCGCGTGATAGTAGGTTCGTCTATGCACAGGACGGTGAATCGTGGGTCTGTATTTCCATCTCAAACCACAAGAAGGAACGCATTATTTCCCTGCGAAATTTTCGTGGCACTGCATATTTCTTGGATCGCTGGAACGGTGGGTGGTTCGGCTTAACTCCCGACGGCAGCCTCCTGACAACTCGCGATACAGGGAGCGAAGAACTCTATTCATTCGATCTGGACTACAAGTAAGCGTGGAAAAGCCCGGATCGCTCCGGGCTTTTGCTTTTTGAATGGGAAGCTGCGCCATCACTTTATCATCGCGCTGCCGCGACAATCTTCTGATCTTGCTTGATGGTCCGCGCATACTCCAGTTCTGCCGACGAAACGTACAGTTCGTGTCCCTGATTGATTTCTCCGATCCACGCGACAGAAAGAAAGCAGTGATTGGCGTAGCAGTGGAACACGAGGCGAGGAGTCATATCCTGATTCGGTCCGCCTCCCGTCAGGTTCGTCGAGACCATCGCTACCCCAGATCCGTCGATGCGTGCCATCTGTAGCAAAGAGCCGTTAATCGACACCTTGTAATCGCCTGCGGCCAGCGTCTGGGTTCCGGCAATGAAGTCGAACGGTACGTGAACACGGATGGTTCCTGTCTGCGCAACTGCCGAAGCCAACAGGACGAACGAGGCAAATACAACCAACATCACGAGTCTTGAGCTTTTCATAACGCACCTCCTGAAGCTGTGCTTCATGAATTTGTTTGTCCCGACTCTGCTCCGCCGGCGGCAGAACCTCAATGCACACGCGGTGATTCAGAAGTGAATTGTGCGTAGGAGAGAAGTGAGCGCTCAGTGAGCGGCAAATCGCCGCCGGATGTGCAATGAAGTGCTTAGCAGGTTGCCCCACCCTTCTTTCGCGTAGTTTGCGAAAGAGGGTGGGCATTCCTGACGCTGCCCCTAAGGGATTTTGACTTTGACGGGAGCGTATTTTGGATACCTTTTTCGCCAACTGCTCCCGATTGCTCAAAGCGCGCCGAAGATCGAATACGCAGTGCCTGACGAACAAGACCCGACACCCAAACCCGAGAATTAAGACCTAATACCTAAGACCTCATACCGAACTTCCCATTCCGGTCCCATCCCCGGCACCCATTCCCGCTTGTTTCCTTCCATTTACAACCCGAATCCCATTCCGTGATTAGGATCACAATCAGCCGTGATGCCTGCCATTTGCTGGACTTACCTTACGGGACGAAGATGACCTTGGAGAACGGAAGATGTGCCCGCCGAGACACGCTTCCCGCTCTCCGAGGGCACTTTTCGGGAGGGTGAGGTGGGAGGTTCCGATGGGCACAATTGAAATCCATGAGCCAGAGGTAAAGGAAGTCAAACCAGCAGGTCGTCCGGGAGCGGCGGTTCTGCCCAGTAAGGGTCTCACGCCGGGCTTTACGCCTCGCCCGATGTTCTCCGACAGCCTCCTCGAGTTCCAGGGAGCCAACAAGCGCAAAGCGGCGGCGACCACCACGTCTTTTATTTTCAATTGCATCGCCGTTGGCGTCATGCTGATCATGCCGCTGATCTTCACCGAAGATCTCCCCAAGGCTCAGCTGCTCACGATGCTGGTTGCTCCGCCTCCCCCGCCTCCTCCGCCCCCACCGGCAGCCGAGGCCGTGCAGAGGGTCGTGCGCCAGATCCAGACCGATATGTTGAACAACGGCGCCCTGCGCACCCCGACCCGCATCCCGCAAAAGGTTCAGATGATTAAGGAAGAAGAGGCGCCACCACCAATGGCCGCTACTGGTGGCGTGGTCGGTGGAGTCCCCGGAGGTATCCCCGGTGGACAACTTGGAGGCGTGATCGGCAGCGTCATCAGCGCCACCAACTCGGCAGCCGTTCCAAAATTTGTTCCAGTGCAACCGCAGCGTGTTCGAATTTCTCAGGGCGTCACGAAAGGGTTGCTGATCCACAAAGAAGAGCCCGTTTATCCACAGCTTGCCAGAGCA
>Ga0335080_10004256_pt1 | contig 14597 bp, 17 predicted proteins | sample Lox_Sample_34_FD_206720 | JGI IMG/M metagenome (GOLD analysis project Ga0335080, IMG submission 206720) | Soil microbial communities from Loxahatchee National Wildlife Refuge, Florida, United States - Lox_Sample_3.4 | ecosystem: Environmental > Terrestrial > Soil > Wetlands | place: USA... | reverse complement strand
CCGCCGATGAGAACCACTTTCAGGTCGCGCTTCTATATAACGAACCGGAAGACGAAGACGAACAATCGACCGATGATGCAATTTCGGCTCTCGATCATGCCTACGTCGCCTACATCGGGCCCCAAGCCCCGCACCGCTCCGCCTATCTAACCTATGACGGCCATCCGACGATCTTCATTTTTCCGAAGAAAGGTCACGTCGACTGGAATCGAGTGGTTGAGCACTGCTCCAATTGGGAGTCTAAGCCATATTTCTTTTACAAAGACGATGCACCCACCCAATACACCGCGGCCTTTGCCGGATTTTATCCATGGGTTCAGCCTGGAGCGAAAGGATGGACTGCGGACGGAAGCAATTGGGGACAACAATATCTCGATGATTTTTATAAGAATATGCGGAGCAAGCATCCAGACAAGATCGCAATCGGAGGAGCGTGGCCGGGTTTCGACGATTCCCACGCCAAGTGGGGCCTGAATCGCCACATGCAGAGCCGATGCGGCCAGACGTTCGACGATACCCTCCACGCATATTCGCGCTATTTCGACCCGGCACATCCACTGCCGTTTGTGCTCATTGAAACCTGGAATGACTACGAAGAAGGCACTGCGATCGAGCGGCTGAATTTTTCCAAGTGCGGCGCAGCCGACGCTTCTAGCGTGGGGTCATGAAATTGCCTGAACTGCGAATAGTCTCAGATCTCAAGTTCATTCGGGAAAATCTTTTTTGGAGGTAAAGCGTGACAGTCAATGAATCGACTCAAGATCTTGAACTTCTCTCGAAGCTGATTTTTTCTTGTGGCGATTTTTCGCAGTCGGATCGAGTCGCCTCTCAGCCGGACATTCTCGCGCGATTCGACGAAACGCTGCTCGACTCGATGTATCAGCTGGATCTAGGCCGGCTTGAAGAACTGCGATTATTGGCACATTCCAACCATGTCGTTGTGCGTGCCTTCCGGCCGCTACAATACATACTGGCGGAACTGGGCAAGAACGACGAAGCCCACTGGGTGTCAAATGCGCTCGCAAACGAGGCAGCCAGAATTCAAAAGGCCACCGGCTTCTTGAGCGAGGTATGCACGCGTCTTGCGGATGCCGGCTGCCCGGTAACGGTCATCAAGTCTCTCGACCACTGGCCGGATCTGGGGAGTGACCTCGATCTTTACAGCGGTGAAGATCCTCGCAAAGTGGTGAAATCCATGCAGACCTGCTTCCAAGCTACTCCAACAGAAAGAAGTTGGGGAGATCGTCTGGCCGGCAAGTGGAACTTCGAAGTTCCCGGATTGCCCGAACTGGTCGAAATTCACGTAGGCAGGCTCGGCCAAACTGGGGAGCAGACGGCCGTAACAATCTCCCTGATGGCGAGAAGTTGCTATATCGACTTGAATGGCTACACCTTCCGAGTCGCGGCACCTGAGGATCGAATCGTAGTCAGCACATTACAGAGAATGTACCGCCACTTTTATATTCGTCTGTGTGACATTGTCGACAATGCCAATCTCCTGGTACGCGGCGTCGTCGATTTCAACTACCTGCGAGACCTTGGATCGCGTGCAGGACTATGGGATGGAATCGCAACCTACTTAAAGGTAGTCGCCGACTATGTCGAAGCCTATGGAGGAGGACGGCCTGATTTTCCCTCATTCGTAACCGAGTGCGCGAGACTTAACCTGCGAGAGGTGACGTATCGTCGCCAGTTTTTGCGAATCCCGATCGTCCCTCATGCCATGGCGTTGTACGCCGCCGAGCTCAAGAACCTTTTGCGCACCGGAGATCTGAGGAACAGCCTGCGCCTAAGCTTAATGCCGGGCTTGGCGACTGCCGCCGCACTCGGGCAAAGAATCACCGGCAGCGACAAGGGAATCTGGTAGAAGTCGCGCAGTTGCTGTTGTTTACAGCAGATGCTCTACCGCGTTTACCGGATTGTCTGAGACCGGATCATTCTTTACCGTCCAATTGTTAGGTTGTTCTGGCATTTTGTAACCGCCGAGAAACACCTCTGGCTAGGTCCGGTGTGTATCTCGGCTTCCAGCAGGCCGAAAGCCCCTGCTCGTAGTGCCGGAATCGGTAATCTGGTGAGCGAGGCTTAAGGTGATCCGTATCCTGTTGGTTGATGACGATCCTGCCGTACGCCGGTATCTCAGAGCGATCTTGGAGCAGCAGGAATCCTGGCATGTCTGCGGAGAAGCGCGAACCGGCGCGGAAGCTCTGCACCTCGTTCTCGCTTCGCCTCCTGACCTCGTGGTACTCGATTATCAAATGCCCGACTTAAATGGTGTGGATGTTGCTAAGCAGATTTCGGAACTCTTTCCCAATATCCCGATCCTGATGGTCACCCTGCACTTGTCCAAACAACTGACTGAAGCCGCGCGAGAAGCGGGAGTCAGGGGAGCTTGCGCAAAGCAGGACATTGGCTCCGTCGTTGAAGCTGTGGATGTATTACTGCATAACAAAACGTATTTTCCGATCGCTGCCGGCCAGAACTTCTGAGAATCGGGGTTTGCTAGATTGAGCTTTTTCAAATACAGGATTCCCTGTATTGGAGCCCAGATTCGTGGAAGTTAGCCTTCGGGTTGAGCTTTAGCAGGGGGCGAAAAGCGCGTTTTGGCGTGAAAATTGCGGAATATTGGTCAGGCTGTCACATCTGTATAGAGGTAGAATGTGGCGAATCGTCTGGTCGGTCTCCCTACAAAGGAACTGAAACGGAATGACAATTCGCATACTCCTGGTGGATGACCATCCCATCGTGCGGCAGGGTTTGAAGACTCTCTTGGAAGGACATTCTGGTTGGGAAGTGATCGGGGAAGCTTCCGACGGCGCTGAGGCCGTTGAAAAAGCCAAGCACCTGAGTCCGGATGTCATGGTTCTTGATGTGACCATGCCGCGGATGAATGGCTTGGAAGCGTGTCGCGTGTTGCGACGACAAGCGCCCGGACTGGAGATTCTTTTCGTGACCCAACATGATTCGCCGCAGATGATGCGGGAGGCCTTGGAAGCTGGCGCGCGCGGATACGTGGTCAAGTCCAATGCTGCTCGCGATTTGTTGGCGGCCGTGGAGGCAGTGAGCCAGCATCGTGTCTTCACCGCCTTAAACGGAAGAAATGTTCCCGAATTAAGCTGAAGATTTGAGTTCAAAACAAGTATCCACTCTGCATTGGAGAGGGCGGAATTATGAAACTCAGGATCCTGTTAGCCGACGATCATGAAATTGTGCGCCGCGGATTGCGCGCACTGCTGGAAAAGCACGAGAACTGGGAAGTTTGCGGCGAAGCCAGCGACGGCCGTGAATGCGTCGAGAAGGCATTGCAGCTCAATCCCGATGTTGTCATCGTTGACATCGGGATGCCCAATCTTAACGGGTTGGACACCACGCGCCAGTTGCTGCAGCATGATCCACATTTCAAAGTCATCGTCCTGACTATCACTGACTCTGATCAGGTGATCCGCGAGGCTTTGGATGCCGGCGCCCGCGGATTCGTACTCAAATCCGATGCCGCTCGCGATCTCGTCTCGGCCGTTGAGGCTCTACAGAACAAGCGAATGTTCTTTACGCCTCGTGTTAACGATCTCGTCTTGGCCGGTTTCCTGGAGAAAGGTCAGACTGTGTCACGCAATGAGGCGCCAAAGCTTCCGACTCTGACGGCTCGTGAACGTGAGATTACTCAGCTCTTAGCCGAGGGAAACAGCTCCAAAGAAGTAGCGTCTCTCCTCAATCTCAGCACGAAGACTGTGGAGACTCACCGCAGCAACATCATGCGGAAATTGAGCTTCCATTCGATCCGGGATCTGGTTGTTTACGCGATTAAGAACAATCTGATCCAGATTGAACTTCCGCCGCCGCCGAAAACTCCTGCGGGCCCGACGGCGGCGTAGTGCGGTTCTGCGCTCGCGAAGTGTATCCCCGTTCTCAGCGAAGGGTTTCTCCTGGGTAGTATCCGCTCCGGGTACGCGCCGTGAGGCGAGCGCGAGCTTGACCTCGGACCGCAACTTGAATTCGCTGATACCCCTGCCCAGCCGTCGTACCCGGGTTATAAGTGAGCGTGTACTGGCTGCGAATATCATGAGCGACAGCGCGTGTAATCTCGTCGACTTCACTTAGATCTCGCGGAAAGTACGCGACGCCCCCGGTTCCGCTGGCAAGATTCTGAAGCGCCTCTCGCGCAGACCTGGTCATTTCCTGGTCGCTCAATCCAATCGCGTAAACCGTAGGACCTTTGCTCGACTGTAGCTTTCGAACCGCATCCTCGAGCGTTTCACGGCTCATGTTGTCCTGACCGTCCGTAATAACCAGAAGCACCTTCTTGTCTAACCGCGGGTTATTGCGCAAATGCACATCTGACGCGACGACGGCATCGTAGAGCGCCGTGCTACCGCGGCTGGCAACCTGATGCAATGCAGTCTGCAGCAAATTGACATTGGAGGTGAAGTCCTGGTCCAGGTAAGGTGTCTGGCTGAAATTCACGATGAACGCCTCATCCTGAGGGTTGCTGATGCGGACGAGATTCAACACCGCCTGGCTCACCTTGCTGCGCTTGTCGCGCATCGATCCTGAGTTGTCCACCACAATTCCGAGAGCTACTGGCACATCTTCGCGGCGGAAGGATGTGATCGTCTCCGGTTGTCCATTCTGGTAGACACTGAACGCGCTTCGGTCCAAAGAGGTCACAAGTCGGCCCGCTTCGTCCACTACGGTCGCATGCAGAACGACTTCCTGTACTTGCTTTTTAAAGACGAATCGCCCTTGGTCTTCCTGTCCGGTTTGAGTGTCCGACTGAATTGACTGCTGATCTGCTCCGGCGGGGCCTGTCTGTTCAGGTGAGGCTTTCTGAACCGAAGGAGGTGGCGGCATCGTTCGCGGAGGGAGAGACATCGGGTTCTCCTCAGCAGGGGCCGCGCTCTGGCTAGAGGATGAATCCTGTGCCTTCATCCTAAGGGGCACTCCCGCGCCGATCAAAAGCAGAACGCAGCCTACCGACCGCAATAACGGAATCGAACGAACAGCCATCAGTGGCTTCCCTCCGAGAAAACCGTTAGATGCCAAGCGATAAAGAGACGGTCGCTGTCGAGATTGGCGTTACGGGAATTCCGCCAATGCACTACATAAAAACCCGTAGTAGCTCACTTCTCTTTACCTCCGGAGACCATGTTTGGATTGGAAAAACTTACACGGATCATCATCCGGCAGAGGCACAACGGGAGTCGTTCCAGTGGCATTCGGGTTTGGAACCTCATGTGCAGTGCTGATCGCACAAGGTTTCTTGTGTAATTTCGAGCCGTGGCGAAGATTCTTCCTGCAAAACGGTGTTTAAAGCTTAGGAACGATTTCACTTCCGGTGAGGTTCAGAATGTTGCAGATCTTGATTGCCGACGATCACGAAGTCGCCCGTCGCGGAATTCGTGAAGTCCTGGAGAGTCATCCGGGATGGGAGGTTTGCGCCGAGGCCAAGGACGGGCGCGAAGCCGTCGAATATGCGGCGAACCTGAAACCCGATGTGATCCTGCTCGACATAGGAATGCCTAATCTAAATGGGCTGGAAGCGGCTCGACAGATTCTTGCGACGTCTCCTGACGTCGCCATTCTCATATTGACGATGCACGATTCAGACAACGTCGTGAGGGAGGTGCTGCGGGCGGGAGCGCGCGGATTCTTGCTGAAATCTGATGCGGGCCGGGACCTTCTGAACGCAGTCGACGCGCTCCAACGGCAAAGGACTTTTTTCACCCCCAGAGTGAGTCAAATGGTGCTCGACGGATTCTTGAATCGAGATAAAGACAAGGTGGACGAAGAGAATCTCGCCCCAGAGTTCGAAGGTGAAGCCCTGACTGCTCGCGAGCGCGAAGTCATTCAGTTGCTGGCTGAAGGTAAAACCAGCAAAGAAGTGGCCGTTACGTTGAACCTCAGCGTCAAGACAGCCGAAACGCACAGAACCAACCTGATGAGAAAACTCGGGCTTCACTCCGTCGCCGATCTCACACGATATGCCGTAAGAAATGGGATCGTGCAGATCTACTAAACCTTCCCGCACTCGTTACATAGTTTTGCGGATAGACCGTCTCTCGCATTATCCCGTAGCCTCGTTCCCGCAGTTATCCGCTCACAACAGGGGGAAAGCTCGATGCTGTGGACAATCGCGGTGGTATTGCTGATTCTATGGATATTGGGCCTTGTCAGCTCTTACACGCTCGGAGGCTTCATCCACATTCTGCTGATTCTGGCGATCGTCGCGGTGCTGGTTCGCGTGATACAGGGTCGCAATCCGGTGTAGGCGCTTCTTGGATTCGCCACAATCGCCGCTACCCGTTTCCCTTTACCAACCTTTAGTGGTGATTCACATCTGATCGGGTAGCACGAAGACCAAGTGCGGCTTGGTTGTGGCTTGAGGCGGTGCGTGCTTCGAGTATGCGCACGGCAAAATTGAAACTGGACAAGGAGAATGCGATATGAATAAAGACCGTGTGGAAGGCAAGGTGAAGGACATGGCCGGCCGCATCGAGCGGCAAGCCGGCGAATGGACTGACGATCCCGAAAAACAGGCAAAAGGAATTGCCAGGCAAGCGGAGGGTAAGGTCCAGAACGCTTGGGGCAAGGCGAAAGATGCTGCCAACCAGTCAAGCTCAAAGCCTTCCCAGAGTGAGTCCGACGACGAGAAAGACTCGTCCGAGTCCCGTCGCTAGCAACGCTAATCGGAGTAAAAACGATTGCCGGGCAGCGCGCCTAGAATCGCGGCACGCTGCCTTTTCCTTAGGAAGTTCCCTACAGCCATTGCTTGATAGACATGCCAATCAAAGCGGCATAAATTCCACGTGAAGGTGCCGATATTCGCAAGATTCTCATCGCCGTTGGTTTTGTCCTCATGACAGCTCCATTTATTTGCTCTCAGGACGAACCGAAGCCACAAGTTCCCGAGGATGCATTTTCGACGCGAGAATTGATCGCGTGGTCGAGCATGCAAAAGCCGCAACCAACTCCTCAGCCACTGCCCCCGCCGGACAAACCAATCCCCGCGCCGGACAGTCAGTCGCAGAGTGCTCCGCGACAAGAAGCTCCGGATACGCAACCGGCAACATCTGATGCGAACACTTTCATTGGCAGAATTGCGAAGCAAGGCTCCGGTTATGTTTTGACCGTTTCCGGAGGGACTACCTACAAGCTGTCGTCGGACACCGATCTAGGCCGATTCGAGAGCAAAAACGTGAAAGTGACCGGAAAACTTGAGTCCGATGCCAACACGATCCACGTTTCGCGGATCGAACTCCTCTCCTGATTACCGTTAAATTCGCGTCCAATTCCCTACAAAATTCACCTTAGTGAAACGGAGCTCGTGTCCGTGTATGTTCGGGGCATCTGCACTTCTAAAGAACCTCGATCAGGGTCTATGCACACGACTAACCACGGAACGGCTGCCTACGGAATGTATCCACGTGGCGTGGCTCTACCCGAAGTAGTGTGCGCGCTCAATCGCGGCGGATTCGATAATCGAGATATCTGCATGGTGCTCTCACCCGCGCACCCCGACGCGGAGTCTCTGAGCGACTCAGAGATGTTTCATCGCACTCGTATTGATCAGGCGATGAGTGCGCGAACGATTCAATGGTTTTCTAAGTTTGGCGCTGTCGTCATTCCAACCGTGGGGTGTTTTGTACGGTCAGAAATTTTTCTGAATGCTTTGGTCTCAGAACCGCCAGCCCCGTCACTTTCGCGGGGGTCGAGGATACTTCTCGGCCTCGGATTCGCGCGTGAAGACGCACGAAGGCTCGGCCATCTGCTTTGCGACTTCGGAACGTTGGTCTATGTCTCCTGCCCCCACGGGACTGAAACACGCAGCGCGATCGAGGTCCTGAAGGATGCTGGCGCTCGCGAGGCTGCGAGTCTCGGGCAAAATGCATCGCCGAACGCCGCCTGAAAATTGCATCAGAGAAATTCGTTGTTGTTTTCTTCCTGCCAAACTAAAGCATTTTCTGGATTCATACTCCCAGCAGGTCTCTCAATACTATGAGCAATGCCAATCATGGCGCGTGACGCCCTCCGCACCGCTCCATATGCAAACAGTCTTGTTCAAGAGGTGACCAATGTCGAAACTTAAATTTCCACTGATACTTGTGATTCTTTGCTGCGCGACCTGGGTAGTCGCCCAGAGCTCATCCGGAGGCTCCAGTTCTGCAAGCGGGAGCGGCCAGACCGGTCAAAGTTCTGCCCCCGGCACCACAACTCCGCCATCCGGAACCGCTCCCCAGAACGGAACGGCGACTCCTCCAGCAGGAACCGCGACTCCACCCGCAGGCACAGCGACCCCACCGGCAGGGACTGCAACGCCTCCGGGCAGCACCGCGACTCCACCCGCAGGTTCGACAGCGCCTGGCACCACCGCTCCTGGAACTGCACCGTCCTCTCCGGGAAATACGACCAATCCCGGAACCACGAATCCTCAAACGCCGGGCACAATGCCCCAGAATGGGGCACCAAACACAACCACTCCGGGAACAACGAATCCTGGGACCACTCCGCCTAATGGAAGTACGACGACTCCACCGAATGGGGACACCACACCTCCGCAATCGCACTAGCTGAGAAACTTCATCCGGATCAAGAAAGGCGGGCCTCAATTGGCCCGCCTCGTCTTATCGATCGAGGGAGTTGAAGCATGGACTTTCGAAAAATGATGGATACGCCTTTTACCGCTTACTCTGCGAGGATTCCCGGGATACCTGCCGAGCCTTCGTTTCCGCCGATACAGGATCCCCCTGATCCTCCCGAGAATCCCGATGCACCGGTGCGAGAACCCGATCCTGAAGAGCCGGGCCAGATCTGACCGGCGGGCTGTATTGCACGCCTACAGGGAAGCGCTGATTGTTGTGACCAACACCAGCGCTAATACTTTTAGTCACTTTTGCTTGAAAAAGCGGCTTAGGAGGATTCATGGCACATTACGGCATTCTGAAAGGCGCTTCAATCGTCGATGCGGCCGATGACATTCGGGGTTCGCACTTGTACGGAGTTGAGGACGAGAAGCTGGGAAAAATTGATGATGTAATCTTTGACCATTCCAGCGGTGACATCCGCTACGTCGTCGTAGATACGGGAGGCTGGCTAAAAAGTCACAAATTCATCATGCCTGCTGCGGGCCTCCGCGTCTCGGCCAAGCACCCCGATGACTTTGAATCGAACCTCACCAAGAATCAGGTCGAGCAATTCCCACCATATGACGAGTCGGATCTCCAATCAGGAGATAAGTGGTCGAATTATGAGGGACGGTATCGTTCCAAGTGGGTGACAAACCCCGTCATGCACCGGGCCGAGACCGACCGAAACATCACTCCGACGGCGTTCCAGGAATCTGGAAACCTCGATTCTGAACGTGCAGCCGCCGCGCAGGGGCACGGAAGTCCGGTACCCAGAATGCGACCAGCATCGACATCTACTCTTTCCAGCTCTGCCGCGGATGTCAATGCAGCCGCTTCGACAACTGAACGCGTGATACCAGCAGGCGCCGACACAGTTGAGATCAGCAACTCCGCTGTTGGCATCGGTGGGCGATGGGATACATTCCAGAGCCGTCTCCGTGAACGCAGGAAACAAGCTGTCGCGGCCTGTCAAACTTGCACCGGTGATTCCTCAGGTAGGGATTCGGGAGATGCAGGCAGCTTGCGAAAAGCGGTATAGCGCCTTTCAGCCGCGATTTTCGAGCCCGGTGGTGAAACCGGGCTCGATATCGCAAATAGCCAAACGTAAACTGCAAAATTTGTGATTACAGGAAATCCAAGAGTCGGGCGGAAGCTGCTGACACTATCGGTTTGCCTCATCCTCGCGATCCTTCTCGCGACCGCGCTTCTCGTGCGTCGCAAGACAATCGCGCCTGAAAACCAACCACCGCTTCACCCCAACACAATCGTCTTCACCAGTCCGCGCTAGTGGCATGTATTGGCGTTCGGGATGCAAGCTAACGGCTGGAAGCTGGAGCGACTCGCCACAATTGGGCGAGTGCCTTCGCAGCGTCCGACAACGCTCGCTTTTCAGCATTGATTGACGATTCTGACTCGCGAGCACCGGCACGGTTCGCAATCGGCGTTCGGTAACGGGAAGGCTTGCCTGTGCGGCTCACCTCGTAAACGTCTCGCACCGCGGATTCGAACGCGCGCTGAAGGTTCTTGGGCATTGGCAGAGAGTGGGCTTGCGATTTGTTCATCATGAGAAGAGGCTCGGCTTTCATTTAGATGATGGTGTGAATCTAAGTCGAGCAGCCGTTGCCAACAATACAGCGTTGCATGCAACAGGGACTGGCAGTTTTCCTAAGAGCACCTACCGGAATTTAGGGTGAATCGGGACGAATCTCTAGGCGTTTCTTGCAGACTGGGTTCGTATACAGCTTCGGGTCATTTTGAAAGAAGCTGTGGCGTTAAGGACTCGAAAGAATGGGTGGTGGAAGGGCCGTGCCCTTCCACGATATTCACTATGCAGCTCGCCGCGATGAACTCTTGCCGGACTTGCTCCGCGACCCGTGCGTTCCACCATTGCTGTGATTCGTCTCTTCCCGCTCGGACGTCTCAACTTCTCGTGCTTTTGAGTTGATTTCATTCGCCAACTGAGTCAACTTTTGATCCGCCTGCTTTTCTTCTTCAAGCGTCTCCTCCAGCAGGCTGACGTGTTGCTGTTCGCCGAGTAGCCGCGCAAACTCGCGCACCGTGCCGTACCCTGCGATCTCGTAGTGTTCTACCCGCTGCGCCGCTGCAATGAGTGCGGCATCCATTACGCTATCTTCGTACTCTTCCCGCATAGTCGCACCCGCTTCCTTCACGAGGCCTTCCATACCCTGACACTTCTTTCCCGTGGGCTTTTCCTCGAGCGTCTCAAAAATCTGTTCCAGGCGGGACACTTGTTCTGACGTTTGCCGCAAGTGTTCTTCAAAGGCTTCCCTCAGTTCACTGTCTGATGACGCTTTCGCCATCTTGGGCAGGGCTTTCACGATCTGTGTTTCCGCATTATAGAGATCCTTCAACTCGTTGATGTAAAGCTCACGAAGCGATTCTGTGCGCATAGTGTCCTCCCTCTCGATTAACCAATGTATGAGCGGAGCAGGCGTTCTATCTGAAAAGTATTTTTGACGATGGGAAGAGACAATACCCCAGATTCTGTATCGTGACACACAGCGCAAAGTGTTCGCCGCGAATACTCTAGCGGTGTCGTTGATCGCCTTGCTTGGGAGGATTTACATCTGTCGGCTCGCTATCTTTATGACCAAAATCCAGACCGAAATGAGGCTCGGATTTCGTCCCCGTAACTTTGAACGGGAGTTCCGTTCCGGCGCCATGTTTGTGGAAGAACGGATCGACCGGCTTCAAGAGGATCGATTTCCAGCCTGTGGTCATTTGTGAAAGCTTGGCGTCCAGCCGAAGCACGCCGTGAAAGTCGAAAGTCCTGCCGTCTAGGCTGTAGCGGCCGGTCATGTTCGCATCCGTGCCGGGCACTTGGAAGTGAAGTGAGTCAAAAGTCAGGATGCCGTCGCGGAGCAGAAACTTCCCTGCAAGATCCGAAGGAATGATGATCTGGGAGGCATTCTCAAGAAGCTTCGGCTGTCCCTGGCTCCGAAGACTTAGCGCGTCGATCTTGGTCTGGACCTTTTCATTGCTAAACCTGCCGTCCGGAATGTGAAACCGGCCTGACAGTTTCAATCGGTCTGAAATGTCTCCGCGCCCGGGCTCCAGGTGCAAGGATGTCACCATCTCCACTGTTCCGCTCATGACAGGTGGATCTGTCTTAACGCCAAGCTGCAGCAGGTCCTGAATCAGCGCCTTATCAAGTTCGACGTTCAAGTCAATGTCGCGCCCGGGTGGATTCGTCACTTTCACAATTTTGCCGCTTGCGGTGAACGAGGAATTCAGCACCCGTGCCTTTACCGGCTGCAGATACGTGTCGCCGTCGGTTCCATCCACGATCGCGTGAAAATCCGTGTGCAGTGGCACGGGATGACCACTCACTGCCAGCCTGAAATCGGGCGTGTCAGTCTTTCCTTGAACTTCAATTCGCCCCAGGCTGCCCTCATATTGTCCAGTCGAAGACAGGATGCCACCGATTCCCTTAATCGTTCCCAGGTCTGCGTTGCTGAAGAAATAGGTTCCTGCGATGGCGGAATCGCGGGGGCTGAACTCGTTGAGGGGACCAAACAGTCCGGACGAGTAGATATCTCCAACCGGTTTCGGATTGACGAGCGTGGCCTGGAACTGAAGCGGACGTGAAGGGCCTATATCGTTCATCTTAAGTTGGCTGATATCGAATTCGAGAGGCTGCTTGCCCGGCCGATCGGTGTTGATGATCAGTTTCGTATTCGTGCAGACGAAATGACTCACCGCGATGCTCATCTTTCCGCCACGGCGGCGCAGGTTCGCCATCTGGTGGCGATCGTTCTTGGGCGGAATGTTCATCGTCAGCCCGTCGACGAAAATCGTGTCCAGCCGCATCGGCTCCCCGAACAGGCTGCGCACGGAACTGCCGAACCGGAAGCTGTCGATCTGGAACAATGGCTGGACTCCGGGCAACGAAGGGTTCGGATCGGTAGCGCCGAAGATTTTCAGGCCTTTGCCTTCCGCATGCAGACCCCCATCAATCCAGACGTGCAACTCTGCCAATTCAACGGGACTCTTGAAGCGGGTAGAGAGAGTCTCGACTACGCGGGTACGAAGTATCGGTTCAGCGCGGCTGATAACGATCCGGATGCAGATTACGACAATCGCAAGCACGGCAATCCCGATCGCGATGATCCATCGCCATTTTCGGGATATCCGGTGATGCGGGGTCGGTCCCTGCGTCAAAACAGGAGTTGTCTCTTGAGCGGTATCCAACCCTTAAGGTTTAGGCGTATCTCGCAACCTGCGGAATCGGGTATTTCCTGCAGGTCGACGGCCCGCTTCAGAAACCATAGCGAGCGATCACCGCTTTTTCCTTCTTTCCAACTACTGCGACAGCCGCATGCTGTGCAGATAGCGACAATGAAAACTCCGCCCCGGTGAACTGGTCGTGGATGTTGACCTTAGTGTCTTCTGCGGAGTCAGACACGATGACATACAAAACAGAGTCCGACAGTACTGTCGGGAAGACAAGCACTCCTGGCGTCAAAGGAGTCTTTGCAAACGCAGGAAAAATTTTCAGGCGGTCTGCAACGAAACCATAAAGGTCAGAAATCGAGTTTGAGTTCTCATTCAACTCCACCGGGTAGGCTGCCCAGAAGATCCGACCTTTGCCGTGCTGGAACTCCTTCAACGTGGCGTTGTCTTCGAAGTGCAGCGAGTGAAGCCAATTCTGTTGCTGCTGCCCAAACTCAAGCGACTCGGGGCGATCTCCGAGGCGCATCTCTGCATCGTGGAACACCAACGGCTCGACTGAGGCTCGTATGCCCATGCCTGAGAGTCGATCTGCTACTTGCCAATGTTCATCCCGGTCGACCGGTCCTGTAACCAGAAGGTTTCCTCCGCCGTCAACGTAAGCCATCAGCGCGAGCCAGGCTTCGTCGCTGAGAGCTTGTGGAGAGGGGAGGATCGCGAGCCGGGGCGAGCCCAGCTTGCTGATCTGATTCTCCGCGATCACGTATGCCGTCAGATGATTCGAATATGCCAATGACCGCACCGCCCGCCGCTGCGCCTCTAACTGGAAGTCGCCCATCACAGAGTATTGAGCGGCTTGCGATGTAATGATGGCGATGGACGGAAGCTCTGGGTTGCGAAGGTGTTCGCTCAAGGACGGAGCGAGTTTTGCGAATCCACGCAATAAGGTGGCTTCCGGCTTTTCCGTGTAGTCAGTTCGCACCGCGCCGATCGGAGTTTCATTACTCTCGGTCATGTCGGAATTCGTATTCCAGAGCCATTCGATCGCGCCCGATCCTTGAATGAAGGAACTGGCGATTTTTCGTTCGAGAAGTGCCGCCTCATTCTCGGGGGTCCGCCTTGCGGTCTCGTCCATGTTGAGACCCCGCTGTAAACCCGTTTCCTGGATCAGCATCGCTTCACTCGGCTGCTTCGCGGCAAGAGAATCCCAGAGGACAGAATCGTCCTGCCACCACGAATGATTCGTCGTGAAGTCCACCGATGCTCCCCAGAAAGCAGGCGATAACCTGTCCTGAATTCCACCTTCATCTTGACCAACCGTCACAAGCTGCTGCGACCCGGTTCCCCGTATGAGATTGCGCATGTCACGGGCCCATTTTGCAAAGCGATCCTGGGCAAAGAGAAAGTAATCATTCACTCGCAGCGAGTTCACGCCGACATACATTCCTCGCGGCGCGAATTCTTGTTCGGCCGGTAGTGAGATCGTTCCGGACACCGAATCAGGCGCCACGTTCCAGAGCGCCGCAAGCTTTTGGCGGTCGGGGTACTTCTTGCTGAGCCACTCGTTCCAGGCAGCTAGCTCTATTGGATCGCCCTCGGGGCGCATCGTCCATAAATGACGAGAGAAGCTCGGCTCATTGATAAGGTCCCAGGCGAGGAATGGAACGTTGCGAAATTTCGAGACAACCGCAGAAACTAATGTCTGCTGCCGCCGGACTGCGGCGGGATCCAGAAACGCATTGGTTCCTCCCAACACGTCAGGCAGAAACGCGAAGAAATTGAACTGTA
>Ga0335080_10004254_pt1 | contig 14599 bp, 16 predicted proteins | sample Lox_Sample_34_FD_206720 | JGI IMG/M metagenome (GOLD analysis project Ga0335080, IMG submission 206720) | Soil microbial communities from Loxahatchee National Wildlife Refuge, Florida, United States - Lox_Sample_3.4 | ecosystem: Environmental > Terrestrial > Soil > Wetlands | place: USA... | reverse complement strand
AGAGTCTGCAGGCCCAGTACGGGATGCGGGTCGCGGCGATGACTTTGGGCGCTCACGGAGCGCTGGCGTGGTCGGGAGGGCAATTCATTTACGCGCCGGCCTACGTAGTCAATTGCGTCGATACCACGGGCGCCGGAGACGTGTTTCACGGGGCATTCTGCTATGCTGTTTTGCAAGGGATGACGATGCCCGCCGCGCTCGATTTCTCCAACGCAATGGCTGCTCTCAATTGCACGGCTCCGGGCGCGCGCGGGGGGATTCGCGGCATCGATGAGATCCGTCTCCTGATGGCGCGCGGCGAGCGGCGCTCGCACGCGGACTTTGCCAGGCGCGCCGCAGTCTCCAGCGCACCTCCAGCGGAATAAATGTTCCCGATACGCGATACACAGCCAAGCTACTCCAAGCCCGTAGTCACGGTGCTGCTGATCGTGGTCAACATTCTGATATTTCTGTTTGAATATTCGCTCGACGACTACACCCGCAACGCCTTCATTTCCGCCTACGGCTTGATTCCGGCCCATTTTGCAGTAGCCAACGTCTTCACATCGATGTTCCTGCACGGCGGTTGGCTGCACGTGCTGGGCAATATGTGGTTCCTTTGGATATTCGGCGACAACATCGAGGACATCCTGGGACACGGCAAGTTCCTATTGTTTTACCTGATGTGCGGGGTGGCCGCGGCGCTGGCGCAGGTACTGGCCAGCCCGTTCTCGCGCGTCCCGATGGTGGGAGCCTCCGGGGCAATTGCGGGGGTGATGGGCGCTTACATGGTGAAGTTTCCGCGCGCCCGCATCCTCACGTTCGCGATCATTATCTTCTTCTTTACGACTTTCGAGGTTCCCGCCTGGCTGATGCTGATCTATTGGTTTGTGTTGCAGCTATTCGGCGGTTTCGATGCGATCACCGCTTCGCAGTACTCGCAAGGGGGCGGCACGGCATTTCTCGCCCACGTAGGCGGCTTCATCGCGGGGATGGCGCTGGTATTCCTGCTTGGCACGCGGCAGCCGTATTACCGCCGCCGCGACCTTACCTGGTAACATGAGCCTCGACGTCCTCGCCATCGCCGCCCATCCCGATGATGTGGAGCAGACCTGCGGCGGCACTCTGATCCGGATGGCGGAGATGGGATACCGCGCCGGAGTGCTCGACCTTACGGCGGGCGATATGGGCTCGCGTGGCACGCCAGAAATCCGAGTGGCCGAATCGCAAACGGCAGCTCAGCACATGCTCCTGACGTGGCGCGGCAACCTACACATGCCGGACGCGCGCCTGGAGAACACACTCACGGCGCGCATGACGCTTGCGGTGAAGATCCGCGAGTTGCAGCCGCGGGTAGTAATTCTGCCTTATTGGGAAGCGCGCCATCCAGACCACTACCGCACCAGCGAAATCGGCTTCGAAGGCTGTTTTCTCGCCGGCTTGAAGAAGCTCGAGGAGTACTCCGAGCCGCATCGCCCGCAGAAGATTCTCTACTCCAGCCTTTATGCCGACGTCAAGCCTTCCTTCATAGTGGATATCAGCGCACAATTCGAACGCCGCATGGACGCCTTATTGAGTTACCGCTCGCAATACGGAGCTACCGAGGCCAGTGGGCTCTTTCCCGATGAGGCGGAGATCCGCGAGCGGCTGGGCGCCATCGCGCGCTTTTACGGCAACCTGATCGGCGTGCGGTATGGCGAACCTTTCGTGGTCAAAGAAGCGGTGCGGGTAGACGACGTTGTTGCCATGCCCGTCCGATCGATTTGAAACGAGGGAGTCAGCCTCGGATGAACACAACTCAACGCGGGCAAGGCAAGCGGCATGAATCGTTCGCCCGCCAGACATGAACCCTCGCGCCACTGCACGCCTACGCCTGCGGCGCTGGAGGGAGGAAGACCGCGAGCCTTTCTATCGCATCAACTCGGACCCGCGGGTGATGGAGCACTTTCCCGCCTGCCTGTCGCGGGAGGAAAGCGACGAGACGATTGACCGGGTCGAGGCTCACTTCAAGAAGCGCGGCTTCGGCCTGTGGGCCGCCGAACTGATCGAGACCGGTGAGCTGGCCGGCTTCATTGGGCTGTCCGTGCCACGCTTCACAACCCAATTCACGCCCTGCGTGGAAATCGGCTGGCGCCTCGGCGCGCAGTTCTGGGGACGGGGGCTGGCCACCGAGGGGGCGCGCGCAGCGATGCGCTTCGGATTCGAGGAAGTGCGCCTCGGCGAGATCGTGTCCTTTACCGTCCCCGCGAATCTCCGCTCTCTCCGGATTATGGAGAAGCTGGGCATGCGTCGAGACCCGGCGGCCGATTTCGACCACCCGTTCATCGCCGAAGGCCACCCTCTACGGCGCCACCTGCTTTACCGGCTGCGCGCGGCGGAATACCAAAACCAGTTGCGGCAGCAGGCAGCTCAGCATCAGCAGTAGAGAGCCCGCCAGCATGGGGGCTGCGCCTCGCCAGCCGAGTGCCACCACGACTTGCGGCAACAGCGGAAGCACCAACAGGGACGCCGGTGCCGGGGCCGCCGCGAGCGCCAGAAGAGCGAAGCCGGACAGGCGCTTCCCCGCGCACGCCAGCGCGATGAACGATAGAATCCCCGCGGCGAGGGGCCAGCCTAACAGGTAGCTCGCGCCGGGCGCGGGTCTGGCGATCAGCAGCAGCAGCGCGGCGATCAGCGCCAGCGGAAGGGAGATCCAAGCGCCGCGCACGCGCCGGCCCCAGGCCACGGCGGAGGCCAATACCAGAGTCACGACCAGAGCCCAGGCGCCACGGACCACCCAGGACGCCGGATAGACGACCAGCGGCAGAAAGCGCACCGGGAAGTAGACTGCGTCACCGCGGGGCCGCTGTGTCAGATCGGCGTCACCGAACTGGCGTGCCAGCGACAGGCAATAGCGGCCTTGTTCCTGCAGGCTGGCGCGGTCCAGATGGGCTACATCGTCATGGGCCGTGTGATAGAACTCCGGGTGGCCGATAAACGCGAAGTTGAGTCCGGCCAGGCCGCCCGCCTTGAAGATAGTCATGTCGGTGTCGTTCGGCATCCGTTTGTAGACTTCGTATGCGAACGAAGAAGCAGCGGCTTCCGGCACAGCCCGTTGTAGCGCGCGGATCAGCCAGAGGTTGTGGTCGCTGGTTTCGAACATGGAAGGCACGCCGCCGGTGCCGCGAGCCTCGAAATTCAGGGCTACGCCCGGCTCAGTGTGCCGCGGATGATCGCGCATGAAAACCATCGCGCCCAGCAAGCCAAGTTCTTCGCCATCGGTAACCAGGAAAATGACATCATTGCGCAACGGGCGGCTGCTCTTGAGGGCGCGCAACGTTTCCAGCAGCACGGCGACGCCGTGGCCATCATCGGATGCTCCGGGTCCCCGGGGCACCGAATCGTAGTGTGCTGCCAGCAGCACGGGCCGGGTACTCGATCTGCCCGGCAAAAACGCGAGGATATTCTCGATGCTGCCACTGGCATGGTAATTCTTGGCGGCGTACTCGGCGAAACCGGATTCTACCTGGGTCGTCAAGCCCAGTCTGGCGAACTCACCGAGCACATAATCGCGCACACGCGCGTGGTCAGCCGATCCCACCGGGTGGGGCCTTTGCGCGATCGCAGCCACGTGCTGCAGCGCACGTTGCGCGGAAAAGTCAGCCGGCGGCGCCGCCGCAGGCGCCGGTTCCATGCGGGCGGGCGGAGCGAGACCGATGGCGGTCCAAATCGACAGGGAAGCGGCCAACGCGAAGCGTGCCGCTGGAGACGCAACCGTGCGCATTGGCACAGATTAGCGCGTTTCGATCGCAGTCAGACGGGGGGCGGATTCCAGTTGCGGTGCGCGCCCGGGACTCGCTTGCCTCCCTGCCATCCCGGCGGACAGCCTGGTTCTTCAGGGCGGCCCGGCCGCATTCTGGTTGGACGATAATGATCCGGATGCCCAACGCGAGCCGTGTTGCTCCGCTCCCGGCCTGGAGCCTGCTGGTGATGCTGGCGGCCTGCGGGTCCGGCGGCCTCCACGCCCAGCCACTGAAGCCCGAGACGGCGCATGCCTTCGACTGTTACCTGCAATCCGCGGTAGCGCGTCTGGAGGCGCGCAAGGCCTTTCTCGCCGCCGATGCCGACGCCGGTCTCAACGAGCGACTGGTTCGCGGACAGCGCATCGAGACCTTCCCGGCAAACGGGCCCAATCCGCACAAGGTGCCGGCTGCCCACCTTTATGATTGGATCGGCACGGTCTTCATTCCCGGCGCCACAGCAGAACGGACCCTTCGCCTGCTGCAGGACTATGACCACCGCGCGCAGTTCTTCGGTGACATGGTATCGGAGTCAAAGCTGGCCTGCCGCACCGGGGACGCCCATTTTCAGTACGGCATGATGTTAAAGGAGCCGGCGCGGATTGAGGTCCAGAGCGATGTGGTGTGGGAGCGTGTGGACCCACACCGCTGGCGCTGCCACTCATACTCCACCAGCCTGCGCGAGATCGGGTCGAACCATGGCTACCTGATGCGCCTGTACTCCTTCTGGCGTGTAGCCGAAGTGGAGAACGGCGTTTACGTTGAGGGCGAGACTGTTTCGCTGGGAGGGCAATTCAGTGCTGTGACCCGAGCCCTCGGTTCCATGTTGCTCGGAGTGGATCCGGAGAAGACGCTGCGGCACTCGCTGGCCTCCATACGCGAGTCCGTCTTGAATCGGAGCCTGCAGTTTGCCGTCCCGCCTGCGGGACTACCCGCCTGCGGCGATATCTTCCGCCCGGCTAGCTGTGAAAGTGACCATCGCCGCTGAATGAGAGGATCCAGGCCTCAGGGAACCGCGGGCACTTTTCGTTTCCGCCCACTGGGCGTACTTCTGGTAGCATCTGAGATTCAAGGCGGAATGCGCGTCGACGAAGCGGTGGGTTGCCCGGCCCAGCTATGGCAGCGCGGCAGCATGCACAGTCCTGCACCACGCCGCGGTGCCGATCGGTACGCTTCCCGCGGCGTGCCCACCGAAAGTCACGAGGCGGCCCGCGGACTGCGGGACCTCGCACTTTCCAGCGCCGACGCCATCGGAACGGGCTTGCGCGTATGAGGGCCGCGGTGATCCTGAACCCCAGGGCCGGAGGCGGCGCGGCCGGACGGCGGTGGCCTTCCATCCGGCACGAGGTGGAAAGGCGCCTGGGCCGTGTGGAGATCCGCCGCACGGAGTCGCCTGGCCACGGCACTACACTGGCGCGGGAGCTGACTGCCGCCGGCTTTGATCCGATCATCGCGGCCGGTGGCGACGGCACGCTCAACGAAGTTGTAAACGGCGTTCTCGCCGTGGACGCCGGCACGCGGCTGGGGGTTCTCCCGCTGGCGAGCGGCGGCGATTTTGCCCGCGCGCTCGGCTTGGGCGGGATCGGTGTGGCGCTGGATTCGATGGCCGCCGGGGCGACACGGGATGTGGACGCGGTACGGGTGCGCTTTCGCGATGCCGCCGGCACAACTGCCGAACGCTACTGCATCAACGCTGCCAGCATCGGCCTGGGCGCTCTGGCGGCACGCGGCGTCGGTGGATGGAAGCGCGTCTTGCCGGCGCGCGTTCGCTACCTGGCCGCCGCCGCCCCGGCTTTACTACAGAGGCGCGCGTTTCAGGTTCGTCTCCGGTCGGACGGCGGTCCAGCCCTCGAATCCTCCGTGGCCATGGTGATTCTGGCGAATGGGGGCTTCGTGGGCGCAGGTCTCAGACTGGCTCCCGGCGCAGACATATCCGACGGGCTGTTGGAGGTGGTTTCGGTGGAGCGCTTGGGGCTGGTGGAAGTCTCAGCCCACGCGCGGCTGCTCTACTCGGGCGCCATCAATTCGCATCCCAAGGTTTCTCACTGGCAAGCCCGCCGCGTAGAAGTTGCCGGCGACTGCGTGCCGCTGGAACTCGACGGAGAGCCGGTAGGCACGTTGCCCCTGGAAGCCGAAATTTTGCTGCGGCGGGTGCGAATTCTCTGCCCATTAGCTTCGCAGGGCAGGAGCGCGCCGGCGCAGCGCGAGGCGCATGGCGGGCCTGCATGATTCCCCTGCCAGAGGCACGGCCAGGACGGATCTCACGTGTGCGTTGGGAGCTGATCGGCTGGATGTTCGTGGTTTCGGCGATCGCTTATCTGGACCGCGTCAACATTTCCATCGCGGGACAGGCATTGGCGGCGGACTTTCACTTCGACAACCTGCAACTCGGGTGGATATTCGGCGCCTTCGTGATAGGGTATGCGCTCTTTCAAGCTCCCGGCGGCGCGGCGGCGGACCGGTTTGGCCCGCGTGCCGTGCTGGCGCTCGGCGTGGTCTGGTGGAGCGTGTTTACCAGTTTGATTACGATCCTGCCGGTGGGGCTGCCGGGCCTGCTTCTCACCGTGGCGGCGTGCCGATTCGCCCTGGGCATGGGCGAATCGGTGGTCTACCCGGCTTCGAACTGTATCGTGGCGGCCTGGATTCCCTCGTATGAGCGTGGGATTGCGAACGGTTTCATCTTCGCCGGGGTTGGTGTCGGCGCGGGTGTCACGCCGCCGCTCATCGCGTATTTTCTGCAGCATTACGGCTGGCGCTCGTCGTTTTGGGCAAGCTCGGCGCTCGGGCTGTTGGCCGGCGCAGGTTGGTACTGGCTGGCCCGCAACCGCCCGGCGCAGCACCCGCGGGTGACCCCTGGAGAGGCGGCGCTCATCGAATCAGGCCTGCCGTCGGGACGGGGGTCCGAGGGGGCCAGACCAAGCTGGGGAGTGTTGCTCCGCAACCAAAGCCTGGTGGCGATCACCTTCGCCTACTTCTGTTACGGGTATGTTGCCTATATCTACTTCACCTGGTTCTTCATTTACCTTCGCACGGCACGCAACCTGGACTTGCGGCAGAGTTCCTACTACGCGATGCTGCCGTTCCTGGGTATGGCGATAGCCTCACCGCTCGGCGGCTATGTCAGCGACCGGTTGGTACGCCGCTGGGGCAAACGTATCGGGAGGTGTTACCTGGCGGCGGCATCGCTGGGATTCGCTGCGATCTTCACCTTGCTGGGGACCAGGGTTGGAGGCGCGGCATTGGCGAGCGTGGTGCTGGCTTGCGGGGTCGGCGCGCTCTATTTCTCGCAGAGCACATTCTGGTCAGCCAGCGCCGATATCGGCGGCAGGGCGGCCGGCGCTGCGTCGGGTTTCATGAATATGGGCGCGCAAACGGGCAGTGCGGTAACCGCCCTCGTCACTCCCAGGCTCGCGGCGCATTTCGGATGGCCTGCATCGTTCGCGGCGGCGGCAGCACTTGCAGCGGCGGGAGCCCTGGCATGGCTGTTCGCGAAACCCGAAGAGGATTCGGCCTGAAAGCGCGTTGCATGCCGGCGCGCCTTCTATGAGCCAGCCTCGGCGATCAATTTGGCGACCTGGGAGTCGGGGCCTACGGGCTCGACGAAGACCACCATGGAGGGATTCAAGTACATGCGATCGGGCTCGTGCAATTCCCTGCCGCGCTGGACCAAGGTGTTGGATACCTGCTGGGTTTCCGGGTCGGTCTTGGAGACTACGTAGAATACGTCCGTCAGCACGGGGCGTGGGGTGCCCCAACCGGCGAGCTTCCCAAAGTAGACGGAACCGTTGAGCATGACCACGGCCTGGTATGGAGTCCCAAATTTCACCGAAGCGACCTTTCGGCAGCCGCTCCCGCATACCGCTCCCGCCATCAGGCCGAAGATCACGGCCGCTCTCCCGCTGATCCGAATCATATTCCCGTTTTCGGGGCGGGCCCCATCATCCCACCCGCTAACAAGAATATCAGCAAAGGCGCTCAGACCGACTCTCGCTCCCAAGGGGTGTTTGGCTGGCCTACAGCCCAAACCAGCGCGGCGCAAGCAGATGATATCCCTGCGCGGCAGCCCACGAGTGAAGGGGTGCGGCGGCCAGGTCATCGACGAGGGGTACGGCGCCGCCTTCCAGTGTGGTGTCGACCGCCAGAAGATAGGTCTGGCAAGCGTCACAGGCCTCCACCAGGATTGCCGGAAAGTCCTCGGCGCGAAACGCCGGCAGCTTGTCGGAGCGGTCCTCAGCGCAGGCGGGGCACAGTTTGCGCCGGAACTCCCACTCCCATTGGCAGAACGAGCACACCAGGCTGCGCTTCGCTCCGTACTGCTCCTGGCAAAGTGACGCCGCCTGCGGTTCACGCCCGCAGCATGGGCACACCGCGGTGAGATCCCAGGCTTCGCCGTGCGGCAACGGAAACGCGGCTTCGGCCCACGGTTGCAGGAAGGCCCGGGCGAGGAAATCCTCGGGGCGGAAGCTGCGCGCAGGGTGTAGTCCATCTCTGGCGCTATCGAGCAGCACCTTGAGCTCCGCGAGGTCCGCGGCCGCGAGCGCTGCCGCGGGTTGCCCCACCTCCGCCGGAGCCGCGGCGGACAAGTGATCGAGGAAAGCCGGAAATCTCTCTTCGATTCCCTCCCGCTGTCCGCTCTCGAACTCGCGGTAAAGGCGCGCCTGGGCCTCGGCGGTGTGCTGGTAGAACTGCAACTGCGCAGCGGAGGCGGGATAACGTCCGGCAAGTTCAGTTGCGCGCGCGATCCGCAGATCCCAGGAAGGCCGGCTCATGCCGCCCTGCGCGCCACACTCATCGAGTTCTTTGCCATGGCATCCGGCGACGGAGTCCCGCCGGCTGCTATTGTACTCCGCTCCCACCTGGTGCTGCTACGGCGTTCCGATCCGACGTCCCCGTTCCCGTGTGCCTAGTAGAATAGGAGACAGCAATGTCCCGACCGCTCGTGGGGATGGACCTCGCCGATTTACGCGAGGCTCTTGGCTCCGATCAACCCGCATATCGCGCCAATCAGGTCTATCAGGCCGTCTACAGAGGTCAAGCGACCGCGCTGGCGGAGATCAGTGTCCTGCCTGCGGGGCTGCGGCGCAGCCTCGCCGAGCGGCATACCTTGGGGCTTCCGGAGATCGCGCACCGCTTTGCATCGGTCGATGGAACGCGGCGCTACTTGCTCCGCCTGGACGATGGCCGGACGGTGGAAACCGTGCTCATGCCGGAAGGGCAGCGCGACACGATCTGCATTTCGAGCCAGGTCGGATGCCCGGTGGACTGCAAATTCTGCATGACAGCGCTGTTGGGACTGGAACGCAACCTGACGCCGGGAGAGATCGTCGGCCAGGTGTTGACCGTGGCGCAGGACAACGGCCTTACCCGAACCGAGGCGGCACGCCGCCTCAACATTGTGATGATGGGTCAAGGAGAGCCCCTGCTCAACCTGGAAAGCGTGATCAAAGCGACGCGCATTCTGCTCGACCCGGACGGATTCGGCCTTTCGCCGCGCCGCATTACGGTTTCGACCGCGGGCATCGTACCGAAAATCGCGGAGATGGCGCGCGAACCGGTGCGGCCCAAGCTGGCCGTGTCTCTCAATGCCTCCACGGAAGAGGCGCGCCGGGAATTGATGCCGATCACACGAAAGTATCACCTCAAGGACTTGATCGAAGCCTGCCGCGCTTATCCCTTGCGGCAGTGGGAAAAGCTCACCTTCGAATATGTGCTGCTCAGAGGCATCAATGACACTGATGCCGATGCGCGCCGCGTAGTTCGGCTGTTGGCGAATCTCAACGCGAAGGTCAACCTCATCGCATTGAACCCCGGGCCCGAGATTCCGTTTCAAGCGCCGGAGCCGGCTCGCGTCGCAAGCTTCCAGGCGATCGTCCGCCGCTCTCTCCCCTGTTTCCTTCGCAAGCCGCGCGGGCTGGATATTTACGCCGCTTGCGGGCAGCTCAAGTCGAGCACAAGCTGAACCACAACCTCGTTCTGGAGCGGCCGCCTGGCAAGCTTCGTGCGTTGTCGCGCATGTGCAATAACTCCGAGTTGCCAGGTAAAGACGCAGCTCATACTTGGATGGAGTAACTATCGGTAAGCTTGTGCCGGCGCAGAGAACCGCACTCTTCGAGATGTAGTGTCCCGGGGACCGCGGCGTGAAGCGCCTCCAGGTGAGCGCACTCCGTATCCTTCGGGTGATACACAGCACTCAAAGCAAGCTGCGGCAAGAAACGTCAGACCACACCAGGTGCGTCTCTCAGGATAGGAGGGCATCGGGGACTGCGAATGGTTCTACTGATGTTCGCTCAGGCACAGAGACTGTATGGAAATACTACCGTTCGGAATCTCACAGAAGGTAGAGCGGTTCCTGAAGGACAACGACTTATGGAATGGCAGTCCGGGTGCACCGGGCAATCGCGCCGGGCCGCGGTCCGAGGTAGCAGCCGCCAGGCGGAGCAGGTGCCGTAAGGAAAGGAACGATAGGAATGTCGCATAGACTGAGTAATCAGTACGAAGTAACATCATGGAGCGGAGCACGCATGTTGCTTGCGGCGGGTTGTGTGTTGACGGCCGCGCTGTGGGTAAGTGCTCCGCAGGCTCGCGCGGACCAAATGGACAAGAGGACCGTCATCACGGTGGATCAGCCCCTGCAGGTGACGGATCGAGTGCTCCAGCCCGGGACGTACGTGTTCCTGCTTGTCGGCGGGCATTCGGACCGGTACACGGATCGAAATACGGTCGAGATCTTCGATGGTGACCAGCGCCACGTGATCGACACGGTGATCGCCGTTCCGTCCTATCGGGTGCAGACCGCGAGCCGGACGTCATTTACGTTCTGGGAGACTCCTCCGGGGACGGCCAGGGCGCTGCGCGACTGGTATTATCCAGGCGATCACTACGGGCGGCGATTCGCGTATCCCAAGAACCCGGTGATGCTTGCCGCTGAGGTTCACACGTGGAGCCCTGCGCCTGTGGCAACTGAGGAGAGGGCGGTTCCGGCTCCGCCTTCGCAAGCTGAGGCTTCGGCTCCTCAACCGCAGGAGCAAGTCGCAGAGGCCGCCGCCCCGGCGCCCGAAGCGGCTCCAGCACCCGAGCCCGCGCAGGCGCCTGCGCCCGCTCCCGAACAGGGCCCGACGCCAGGGGAGTTGCCGAAAACGGCGAGCCGATACCCGGCGATCGGGTTGGCCGGTCTGCTGACGATTGGGTGTTACGCGCTGCTGCGGAAGTTGCGCGCAGGGTAAGCCTCCATCAAAACGAGTGGACAGGTGCCGAGATGCTGTCAAAGAAATCCGGCAGGAGAGGATATTGATCACCATGGCGAAGAATGAATTGGACCAACCGGGAAGCGGCCTACAGGGCGGCGCGCGAGTGCTTGGCGTGGTCCTGTGCGGTGCAATGATTGCGCTTCTGGGCGTGTCCCGGGCCCGGGCGGACGAGTGGGACAAGAAGACAGTCATCACCGTGAATCAGCCCATTCAGATCAGGGACCGCGTTCTGGATCCCGGCACCTACGTGTTGCGGCTTCTCAATTCAGCCCAGGAACGGTACACGGTACAGATCTTCAACGGCGACCAAACGCGGATCATCGACACCGTATTTGCGGTTCCGACTTACCGGATTCGGCCGGCTGACCAGTCTGAATTCACGTTCTGGGAGACTCCGCCGGGAACGGCCAGGGCCCTGCGCGACTGGTATTATCCCGGTGACAACTATGGACGTGAGTTCCCGTACCCGAAGCACCCGGCGGTACTAACGGCGTTGCTGAACGCGCCGCCGCCGGCTCCGATGGCCCCGGAACCCGTCGCCGCGCCTGCGCCGCCGGCACCCGAGCCGGAAAGCGAAGCTGCGGGACCTGCGCCAGGCCAGCCGGCGCAAGCGTCTGAGGTTGCTGTTGCTCCGGAACCGCAACCGGCTCCGGAACCCGAACCGCAACCTGCTCCGGCGCCTGAACCGACACCTGCGGCTCAAGAGGCGGCCCACGCCGCGGCGTCGCTGCCCAAGACGGCGAGCCCGTACCCTCCGATCGGCTTGGCGGGCCTGCTGGCGGTAGGCGTCTACAGCTTGCTGCGACGGAGACGAGCGATGTAACTTGGATGGATCGCGGCGGGCTCAATGAAACGGCGCTCGGCAGTTCGCAACCTCACACTGGCCGGCGCCGTTTTTCTGTTCGGGCGGGCCGCAGCAGCACTTCCGCAGGATGAGCAGCCGCCGTACACCATCCACAGCGAAGCGCGGCTGGTGCTGCTCGATGTCGCGGTGACGAATCGGAGGGGAGTATTGGTCGCCGGGCTACAGAAGAAGGACTTCGATGTCACTGAGAACGGGCAGCGCCAGCCCATCACTGTGTTCGCGAACGATGACGTGCCGGTGACGGTGGGCATCCTCGTGGACGAGAGCCTGAGCATGACGCCGAAGCGCGCGGAAGTACTGGCAGCGGCCGAGACCCTGATTGCTCACAGCAATCCGAAGGACGAGATTTTCGTGCTCAATTTCAACGAAACGGTGAAGCGCGGTCTGCCGGAGGGGGTCCTCTTCTCCGATGACCGGCCGCAGTTGGGCGCCGCCCTGCAGCGCGGAATGCCGCAAGGCCGGACGGCACTGAATGATGCCATCATTGCTGGACTGGAGCAACTGGATATGGGCCGGCGGGACAAGAAAACGCTGGTAATCATCAGCGACGGCGGCGACAACGCGAGCCATGCTACGCGGCGGATGATGCTGGATCGAGTGGAGAAGAGCATCGCGACCATTTACACCATCGGGGTGTTCAGTCCTGGCGATCCGGATCGCGACCTCGGCCTACTGAAGGAGCTCGCGCGGACCAGCGGCGGAGAGGCCTTCTTCCCCGATCGGCTTTCCGCCATGCCATCGATCTGCCGCGACATCGCAAAAGAGATCCGCTCCCGTTACACCCTGGGTTACGTGCCCGAAAGTGCGATGGGCGCGGGCCTGAGGAAGATCCACGTCATGGTCACTGCTGCGGGCCATCCCAAACTGAGCGCCCGCACGCGCAACAGCTACCGCTATGAGCGAGCCGAAAATCAAAACAGCAACTAACGCCTGGCGGTGGGTGGAGTATCTGTTCCTGGGCGCGGGCATTCTCGCCCTGGCCGTCTGTGCGACAGGATATCTGGGCGGGGCGGCGTACCAAAGTTGGCAGAACTACTCATTTGAATGCCGGCTGCAGGGGACGCCGCCGACGCTGCGAAGCTATCTGGCGTATGAGGGCCAGCGGCTGGTGGAGGCAGAGGAGGCCTGGTGCGGAGTGGGAGCCGAGCCTGCCACTGCGGCGCGTGCGCTGCCCCTCCGGGCACAACGCCGGCCGGCGGCCGTTCCTGACGGACTGGTCGGACGTCTGGTGATCCCGCGTCTGCATCTGGGGGAGATCGTTCGTGAGGGCGACGGCGAAGGCACCCTCAGCCTCGCTTTGGGTCACATCCCCGGCACGGCGTTGCCCGGCCAGGGGGGGAACGTTGGTGTGGCCGGCCATCGCGATACTCTCTTTCGAAGCCTGCGACTGATCGGCAAGAACGACCGTATCCAGTTCCAGACGCTCGACGGCAGTTACGACTACCGGGTGGAAAGTGTCGCGATCGTCAAGCCAACCGATGTCGCTGTATTGGCGCCGGGCCGGCACGCCGAGCTGACGCTGGTCACATGCTACCCGTTCTATTTTGTCGGGGCCGCGCCGGACCGTTTCATCGTGAAGGCGCGCCAGGTTTCGCCTTAGCCCGCCGACCGTCAGCCGTCCTCCTGCGATCTGTTCAGCAAGCCGGGGCACCGCCTTGGCTCTCGAGCATCGACACTGCGGCAGTGAAAAATTTACTCGAAGATTCTCATTGACGCCGGCGGCCGGCATGGGGTGGTCCAGCACATCTCCCGTGTTCTCAATTTCCTAAGAGGCATGGCAGGCAAGATGCTTACTGGTGATGCGAGTGGCGACCAGCCGAAGCGGCACGCCCAGGAGGTTAGTGAGTCATGAATGCGAAAAACGAAAACACCGAAGATCGGCGGATAGAAACCCCGGTGCGCCGGCAGCGCGAACACCTGCTGTGGTATGCAGCAACCCTCGTCGCTCTGCTCGCCAACGTGATCGTCTTTGTGAATATCCATCAACTCGGAACCCGCGTTGCGGAACAGAAGCAGGCCACCGCGGCGCAGTTGACGAAACTGGGCGACCTGATCGCACAGAATTCCGCAGAGAGCAGCCAGCGTCTGGAATCCGTCGCGCGGGAAGCGCACGAATCAGCGATGACCACAGCGGAGCAAGCGAAGGTCGATATACGACGAACCAATGCAAACTTGACGGCCAGGCTTGCCCAGGAAACCAAGACGCAGCAGGAACAGCAGCAGCAAGTGTCCGGCCAACTGGATGAGTTGAAGCAGGCCAGCAGCACCACGAATACGAAGCTTGACCAGATCAGCGGCGACGTCAGCGGCGTGATGGGGGACGTCAAGTCCGCGCAATCTGTGCTGGACCAGCACGGCAATGAGCTCAAGCGGGTAACTGGTGACATGGGCGTAATGAGCGGGCTGATCGCAACCAATTCCAAAGAACTGACTCAGTTGAAGGAACTGGGAGACCGCAACTACCTTGAATTTGACCTCAAGAGGAACAACCCCGCGCAAAAGCTCGGCGGTATTCAGCTGCAACTCGCGAAGGCCGATCCAAAGAGGAACCGGTTCACGCTGGAAGTGCTCGCCGACGACAAGCGGGTCGAAAAGAAGGACCGCACGATCAACGAGCCGGTGCAGTTGTACGTTGCCGGCAACCGGCAGCCGGTTGAGATTGTGGTGAATGACGTCAAGAAGGACGAAGTGACGGGCTACGTCGCGGTTCCCAAGGTTACCATGGCGCG
>Ga0335080_10004252_pt1 | contig 14602 bp, 12 predicted proteins | sample Lox_Sample_34_FD_206720 | JGI IMG/M metagenome (GOLD analysis project Ga0335080, IMG submission 206720) | Soil microbial communities from Loxahatchee National Wildlife Refuge, Florida, United States - Lox_Sample_3.4 | ecosystem: Environmental > Terrestrial > Soil > Wetlands | place: USA... | reverse complement strand
TCCGCGTCCACGCGAATCTTTCTGAATTTGCCATCCTTCGAAGTGTTGGTGGGATAGTAGCCGAGGGTATATTGGCTGCGCAGTTCCTCAGAAATCTGGTCAAAGGCTTCCTCCAGTTTCTTCTCTGAGCTGACGACGATCATGCGCCCGCCGGTTTCTTCGGTAAGTTTGTGCGCAACATCCGCGCGGCCGCCGCCGAAATTGGCACGGTCGGCGACAAACAGCACGTGAATCACAGTGTCAGTGCGCTGGGCGGCTTCGATCGCTTCTTCCAGCCGCGTTTTGCTGCCGGTATCTTCTGCGTCGGTGACGATGACGATGGCCTTGCGGCCGGCCTCGCCATTAAGCTTGTCTGCGCAGGCGAGGTAGATTGCGTCGTACAGTGCGGTTCCCACGGTGTTTCCGCTCGGAACGGGGCCGGGGTTTCCCGCGGCGTAGCCCCCGCCGGGACTATTGATACGGGCTTTGTTGATCGCGCGCCTCAAAATGCCGAAATCATCGGTAAAGTCCGCAAGGAGGTCGACGTCCGTATCGAAGGAAATGATCATCGCTTCGTCGCCCTTTTTCAGCACACGATGCAAAAATCGCTCGCCGGCATCTTGAATGGAACTGAGCATGTACATTTCGCTGCCGGACGTATCAAGAAGCAAGCCCAGGGTAATGGGAAGCTGCATTTCCTTGGAGAAGAACGAAATTTTCTCTTCGTGACCATCTTCGAACACTTTGAAGTCGTCTTGCTTCAGGTCGGTGACGATGCGCTTGTTTTTGTCGCGAACGGTGGCGAACAGGTTGACGAGGCTTACCTCAGCCTTGATGGTGGGCGTCTGTCCAGCAGGTTGCTGGGCTTGAGGCAATACTGGCGCGGCCAAGGCGAGCGCAGCCAGGCAGGCCAAACCGCGCATCCGGAATTTTTCTTTACGTTCCATCTTCCTGTACCCGAATTTCACGTTTTCCCGTTATCCTTAGTTCTGCTTTGGCATGGCGACGCTGTCGAGTCGCGGAATCGACGATGACCGCAGGGCAGTTCCGTGGTGTACGATGCAACGGGCCGCCCGACGGGATGCGTCTTACCAGGCATCGCTGGCTGGGTAGCCAGTTTAGCTTGAAACAGGGTTCACTTCCTAACTCATGAAAAGTTCACGAAATGTCGGCTATATCGTGGTTGCGGTGGCGTCCATCGGTGCATCTCTTTTGCTACAGGCCCAGAATCCACCTTCTCCGGGACAGAATCCGCCTACTCCCGCGCCAGCTACGGGGCAAGCAAAGCCCGGCCAGACTCCCAAGGCCCCAACGATCTCGACAACTACGACCGAAGTCATTGTGCCGGTCACTGTGAAAGACCGGTCCAAAAATCTGGTACCCGACCTGAAGAAAGAAGATTTCCGCATATTCGAAGATGACGTCGAACAGTTCATCCTGAAGTTCGCGAACGATCCTGTGCCACTGTCTATGGTGGTGCTGATCGACAATGACTTGAAGTCGACGGACGAAAAGCAGGTCGAGCCCAGCTTGGCCTCGATCGTATCGGGCCTGAGCAACAGCGACGAAGCGTTTATCTGCCGTTTCGATCAATATTTCCACGAAGGCAAGGGATTCACGCGCGACCAGGACAAACTGATTACGGAACTGCGCCGCACGGAATTGGAATCGCATAGCGGCACGCCACCGGTGGGCGGCCCCTTTGAAGGTCCCACCATCAATAATGCTCCCGCTCCGGGAGCAAACCCTGCGCAGTTTCCTTCCACTCATGTTATCGGGGGCCAACCTACCAAGGCTTTGGATGACGCGGTCTACGAAGGCGCGCAACTCTTAAAGGACCGGGACGCTAAGAAGCGCCGCAAGGTCATCCTGTTGATCTCGGACGGCCGCAATGGCGCGAAATTCAATACTCACAAGTATGACGAGGTGCTGGCTGAATTACTGCGCCAGCAGATCACTGTGTACAGCGTCGCCACGGCCAATGCTTACTTTGACCGAAAACTTGACCGCCTGAAGAGCTATGCGCAGAACACCGGTGGCGACGTGTACTATGGTGCCAAGGAGCAGTCCTTTTCGGATTTCTACTCACGGATTTCCGAGGAAGCGCGGAATCAGTACGTGTTGGTTTATTCCCCGCAGGGCGACCGCAAGGTCGATTACCACTCCATCGAAGTGCGGGTGCGGCGCGAAGGAATGGAAATTCTCACGCGTAAGGGCTACTACGGCGGAACATTCGCCACCGAAGCTCCGAAGTAGACTGCGATTTTTCGTCTTACGCCGAATTTTCTTGACACTCGCTGCTCCTGCCCGTATACGAGTGGAACGCGGGCAGGATCGCATGCCGTACGCTTTCCGCGCCCGGGCACAAACCTGAAGGAGAAGCTAAATGGCAAAGAAAGCGAAGAAGGCAGAGAAGAAGGCTCCGAAAAAAGGGAAGTAGTAAGTCCGTCAATTCGGCCCGCAACGATTTTGGATAAGAGGCGCCTCGATTTGAGACGCCTCCTTTTTTTTGTAGCCTTTGGTACCGCTCCGGACGGCTACCGCTGGGTTCCTAACAGAGTTTCTTCGTGGGCTGGGCAGATGGGCTGGTAGGCGCAGGTGCGGCAGGCGTAGCCGGGTTTGGGAGCGAACTCGCGGCCGCGGATATCGGCGGCCACCTCCTGGACAATCTTCTCGGCGGCTGCAATCTGCTTTGTGTCGCGAGCAGTCACCTGAACAGAATTGTTCAGGAGGTAATAGAAAGTCAGCCGTACTGGGTTCCAGTCGAAGATCTCCTTGGCGGCGAGCGCATAGATGCTTAGCTGCAGGCTCTTGTTGGCATCGACGTCCTTCTTCGGCTTGCCGGTCTTGTAATCGACGATCTCCACGTCGTTCCGGCCGAGGCTGTTCACCTGATCCATGCGGCCAATCAACACCACGTTATTCGCCAACGGCAGTTCGAAACCTTTCTCCTGTTCGAGCACCTCTGGAGCGCCAGCAAGCATCGCTGCGTGAAAGGTACGGAGTTGCTCAAGCCCGTCCTTCTTGTATTCGGCCTCCTGGTACTCGTCCTCATAACCTGCGCTGCTCCATTCCGTTTCGTAGATACGCTGCAGTTCGTCAAAGGGCAGTTTCTTGCCCTTCTTGATCTGGTCCATGAAGCGCTTGATGGTCGTGTGCATCACATTGCCGAAGGTGAAAGTAGCGCGAGGGCCTTCCTTCAGCGACCACAGATAGCTGAAGGCATATTGTTGTGCGCATTTGCGGTAGTTTTCGACTGCGGAGCAGCTGAGCTTCATCGGTTCCGCACAAGGAGGATGGAACTCCTCAGCCCATTGCGCGATGCGGCAGAAAATCTTCGGCGGACCTCCGGCAGACCCGAAAAGGTCCAACTCGCCTTGCGTTTGAGGCGAAGGGGCTGCTACCGGCATGACCTTGAGCCGGGGAGCCAGTTGTCGGATATCGCGGCGCTTGACGGTGGGGTCCATCAGCAGGTCTTCAATGAAGATGGGAACGCGGTTCTTTTTCTCCGTGATCGTCGTAATGGTCAAGCGCTCTTGTGCGCGAGTAAGCGCCACATAGAAAAGGCGGCGCTCCTCCTGGATGTGGAAGTCGCCCTGGGGTAATTCTTCCTTCATCAGCTTCAGAGGGAATTCGAACAGCGGGGCCCGGTCGCCCGCCGGAAAGGCGCGTGAATTCACGCGCAGCAGGAATACATGCGGAAATTCCAGACCCTTTGCGCCATGCACCGTCATTAGTTGAACGGCATCGCCTGGAAATTCCTCTTCGAGGCTGATGGTGCCGTTGGCTTGCTGGAAGTAGTCGAGGTACTCGAGAAATTCGGGTAAGCCGCGGGTGTCGCTCTTTGGTTCCCAGTCGTTTACGAACTGAGCAAGTTGGTTTACGAACTTGCGATCGTGCGGGTTGGCCAGTTGCGCGATTTCGAGCCATTCGACGAGTTCCCCGTGGATCTCGCGGGCCGTCCGCCGCCGCATGGTCTTCCGCTGTGCGGTCAAGAACTCCAACAGTTCGGGAATCGCGCCGTGGGACGGATCGAATGGCAACTCGGATTGCGGTGCCTGGAGAACATCATACAGAGCCGTACCTCGCTTCTTTCCGGCGCGTTCCGCCAGGCGAACGATGTCCGGGGCAGTCAGATGCCATGCGGGCGCGGAAAGCACGCGGGCGCACGCGATGTCGTCATAAGGAAACGCAATCAGCCGAAGATACGCGAGCACATCGCGAACCAGGGGGTGCTCGAGAATCGAAAGTTTCGTAATCACAAACGGAATCTTGCGTAGCGAAAGCTCTTCGACGATCTGGTCCCGATGCGCGTGCTGCCGGTATAGCACCGCGAAATCTCTCCAGCGACGGCCCGCTTTGTGGATACGCTCAAGTTCGTCGGCGACCCAGGTAGCCTCGTGTTCGGCACTTTCCAGTTCAACGATGCGGATCTTTTCGCCCTCAGGAAGACTCGCCTGCAGCACCTTCTTGGGGAACTCGGGACTCACCTCATTCATGCCGATGGCCTGGGTGGCCACGCGAAGAATATTCGGCGTGGAACGATAGTTTTCCGTGAGAGAGACGCGGAACTGCGTAGAGTCTTGCCCTTCCTCCCACTTGGTGAAGCGCTGCAGAAACAGCTTGAAACTGCCAAAGGAGGCGCCGCGAAAACGGTAGATCGCTTGATCGTTGTCACCGACTACCACGACGTTGCGCGAGTCGTTGGTGAGCAGATGGAGCAGTTCAAGCTGCGCGATGTTGGTATCCTGAAATTCGTCGACCAGAATGTGTTTGAAGCGTTCTTGCAGTTGGCGGCGCTTGGCGGTGTCACTTTTCAGCAGGACCACCGCTTCCGTGATCAGGCCATTGAGGGCGACGGCCTTTTTATCCCGCAGAATTTCTTCGCTGGCGGTATAGGCGCGTGCGATTTCGTGTTGCAACGCAACCTGCTCGGCTCGTTCTTTATACGTGTCTTCGTCCAGCGCGTCTTTTTCCGTTTCCAACTCGGCGGCGAGTCCATGGGCGTAGGCCTGGTAGTCGGCGCAGGACACCAATTCATCCTGGCAGCGTGAGAAAAACTGGATAAAGTCGGTGAGGAACTGGCCGGGCTCCGCGAGGCGGCGATATTTTTCGAGTTTAAGCCGCGCCAGGTTGCGGCGCAGAAGAATCCAGTGATCAACTTGCTCGAGCGCGATGCGGTTCGGGTCGATTTCCTTCAGCAGCGTTTCACAGAACGAATGAAAGGTGGCGAGGGTCACGTCCTTCCCGCGCTCGCCCACCGCTTTCACCACCCGCGCTTTCATCTCGCCCGCGGCCTTCTTGGTGAACGTGAGTCCGAGAATATTTTCGCCGAGCAGGGAAGGATCGGATTCCAGCAAATGACGGATGCGCTCCGTGATCACCCGGGTTTTCCCCGTACCCGCTCCTGCAATCACGAGCAGCGGTCCATCGCTGTGAGTGATCGCGCGCCGCTGTGCTTCGTTCAGCAGCAATTCGCCGCTTTCCGGCTTTCCCATGTCAAAGAGCGTTTGCGTCATCGCTGGGAGGCTTGACCCGATGCGACACGCGCCGTGAAATCGGCGGATTTGTTGCGCGGCACGGTGAGCGCGGTCCACTTGCCGGATTCGGCGGCGAAATGCTTCGCCAGATAGGTGATCTGCCCAATGTGATACGAGTAGTGAGCGATCTGCCGGTTGATGGCTTGCGTCACGGAATGAGCTTCGGTACGAATCGGCACGCTGCGCGTCAGGTCGGCATCGTTCAGCGGTTCGAGCGCGTCAAACACGTGCTTCCAGCCCTGCTCCCATATTCCTAGAATCTCCGCGCGGCTTTGCGGCGGAGCTTCAAACTCCGAGTCACGGTTGCGGTCCGGCTTTTCTCCGTCGGAGGTAAGAAAGTCCGTCCAACGCGAGCGCATGTTGCCCCACATATGTTTCACGATCGTCGCGATCGAATTGGATTCTCCGTCCAGAGTGGCGCAGAGGGCGCTATCCGGACACTGTTCTATCGCGCGTTCGCCCAGCTTCTTGTAGTAACGGAATAACTCGATGGAATCTTGAAGATAAGAGGTAGTGAACTGGTGTGGCATTCGAGCATTGTCTCGCCCGGTTGCACGTAACGCAAGATTCCGCGAAACATAGTAAACTCGAAATCCGTCCGAACCCTCTGCCAATCCTCATCAGGAGAATCCCATGGCAATCTCAGAAGGCCTGCTTCAGGAATTTGATCGCGAAATGGGTACAACCCGCAAAATGCTCGAACGCTTTCCCGAGGACAAGGTGGAATGGCGTCCGCACGACACCTGCATGACGCTCGGCCGCTTGGCCGGTCACGTCGCCGAGCTCGCCGGCTGGACCACGGTAACGATGAACCAGGACAAGTTGGAGATGGACCCGAGTACCTACAAGCCCACGATCGTCACATCGCGTTCGGAAGCGCTTAAACAGTTTGATGAAACCGTCAAGGCCGGGCGCGCCGCACTGGCGAACGCCAGCGACGAAACGTACATGAAGCCGTGGACCTTCATCGCACGAGGGCAGACCGTGTTTACGATGCCGAAGATCGCGGTGCTGCGCTCTTTTGTGCTGAACCATATGATCCATCATCGTGGTCAGCTTGCGGCGTTCTACCGCATTGCTGGCGTCCCGGTGCCGTCTCTGTACGGCCCGAGTAAGGACGAACAAGTGTTCTGACACGCGGCTTTTTGCGGGGACCGCCGTCAGAGGAGGCTTGTTTGAGCTTAGTGGGGCCGCATGTCGCGGTCCCCAGAATTTCGGAGGCTGTTTCATGGATTCGCCAGTAATTCTCTCGGCAGTGCGCACACCGATCGGGAAATTCCAGGGCGGGCTCGCAGGGTTCAGTGCTCCAGAGCTCGGCGGCAAAGTCGTGGAGGAAGCGATTCGTCGAGCCGGCCTGGCTGCGAAGCAAATAGACGAAGTCATCATGGGCAATGTCGTGCAGGCGGGCCTTGGGCAGAATCCCGCGCGGCAAGCTGCATTGAAAGGCGGCTGCGACCCAAAGGTCGCCGCGATGACCCTTAATAAGGTGTGCGGCTCAGGCCTGAAAGCCGTGGCGTTGGCGGCACAGGCTGTGCAGCTCGGCGAATCAGAGATTGTTGTCGCTGGGGGCATGGAGTCCATGTCGAACTGCCCGTATCTGCTGCCCAACGCGCGCAGCGGTTACCGGATCGGCGATCAGAAAGTCGTCGACTCGATGATCTCCGACGGCCTGTGGGACGCGTACGAAAACTTTCACATGGGGAACACCGGCGAACTGGTGGCGGAAAAATACGGTATCACGCGGGAGGAGCAGGATAAGTTCGCCTTTGAGAGTCACCAGAAGGCCATTCGCGCCCGGAAATCCTGCTTCTTCGCATCGCAGATTCTGCCCATCGAGGTGCCGCAGAAAAAAGGCGAACCGGTAGTGATTCAGTACGACGAGTCGCCGCGCGAAGACACGACTCTGGAAGCCTTGGCGAAGCTGAAGCCCGCCTTTAAGAAAGACGGCACGGTGACAGCCGGAAACGCGCCCGGAACAAATGATGGCGCCGCAGCGCTGGCGGTCACCAGCGAGCGAATCGCTCAACAACTTGGCAAGCCGCCAATGGCGCGGATCGTCGCGCAAGCCGTGAGCGGCGTAGAGCCGAAATGGGTAATGATGGCTCCGGTGGACGCGGTCGAGAAGCTGCTGGCGAAAACCGGTTGGGACCGCGACAAGGATGTGGACCTCGTCGAGCTGAACGAGGCCTTCGCGGTGGCGGCGATTGCGGTGACGCGCCAACTGCGGCTGAATCCCGATAAAGTGAATGTGAATGGCGGCGCCGTGGCGCTTGGCCATCCAATCGGCGCATCCGGCGCGCGCATCCTCGTCACTTTGCTTTACGAATTGCAGCGCCGCAACTTGAAGCGCGGCATCGCGGCTCTCTGTCTGGGCGGCGGCAACGCCGTCGCACTGGCGGTCGAGCGCACCTAAGGCCTTGGGATGTGACCGACCCACAGCCTTGCGTATCCGCCGACCTTGCACGCTGACCTCTGTCAGTGTGGAATCTCGATAGTGAGGCGGCCATGAGCGAACGCGTGTGTCCCTGGTGGCTTGGTTATCTGCTTGCTTCTCCGATTCGCAAGTTCTGGTATGACCCGCGGAGGGTTCTCGCTCCCTTGGTCAGGGAAGGCCAGCGGGCGTTAGAACCCGGCCCGGGAATGGGATTTTTTACGCTGGAGTTGGCGCGGCTGGTTGGCCCAAACGGACGAGTAGTGGCCATTGATCTTCAGCCGAAGATGATCGAACGGCTGAAACGGCGTGTGACGAAGGCTGACCTGGCAGATCGAGTCGACGCGCGCGTCGTGAGCGCCGACTCGTTGGGAATTGGCGATTTGAATGCCAGCATCGACTTTATTCTCGCGTTTGCGGTGGTTCACGAAGTACCGGACGCAGCGAAATTTTTCCGCGAAGTCGCGGCAAGCGCCAAGCAGGGCGCAACAATGCTTGTCGCTGAGCCGCGTGGCCACGTCAAAGATGCGATGTTCGAAGGCGAATTGAAACTTGCAGCTGAAGCTGGGTTCAGGGTCATCGACCGCCCGGCGATCCCCCACAGCCTTACAGCGTACTTGAAGAAAGCAAGCTAACTCACTTCGTCTGTGGCTGCGTGGCGTTGTACGCCGCGTCCAGCAAGTCCTGAGAGTGCCCGTCATAGTCCGCATCCAATTCCCAAATAAACGTGCCACCAAGGCCGCGCTGCCAGTCGGCGTACCAGACGCGATAGAAGGTAGAAAAGGCGTCGTCGTAGGTGATGAACCCCGGTCCGCCATCCTCGCGGATCATATAAGGCACCAGCGCGTAAGGATCGTAGTAGGTGCGCCAGCCTTTCTTGTTGATCAACGGCTTGAAGTCGGTGCCGTAATTGAGATAATCGGCCGAGTCCGAGCAGTCCTCATTCGCGCAGAAACCCCACAGCGCATTCACGTCATGATAGAAATAGCCGTAAAAGGGCGCGCCCATATTGAGCTTCGCCTTGGGGATCTCCAGATCTTTGACGAAGAGGTCGGTCGCGTCCTTCACGCTGCCGCCGGGATCGCAGTTGTACTGCTGCGGATTACTAGGGTCTAGAAAAATGGGCGAGTTGAGTTGCCCGGAATCGGTCCACGGACCGGCGCAGTCGTACGTCATCACGTTGAAGTAATCGACGATGCCTTTTGTGTCCGGGAAATCGTAGCCGTCGCCGCCCCACGGCGCCACGTCGGCGGAAATCACGTAGCGCGGGCTAGGCAGAAAGCTGCGCAGTCCAAGAAGCATGCTGCGGAATAAAGTGGCGTCGGCCGTACTCGCAGGATATTCCCAGTCGATGTCCACGCCGTCGTACCCATGTGCGAGCAAGAACGCCTTCAAATTCTTGAGCAGGTTCGCCAGACCGCCAGAGGTGGTCTCCAGGCCAGTGAAGTCGCCGCCGATGAGAAGCATGACTTTCACGCCCGCGTCGTGCCCTTTGTCAATCAGTTCGCGCTCGAGGAAGCCGGACGGCACGGATAGATTGCCGTTGGCGTCGAAGCCCACTCCCGCATGATTGATGTGCGTGAGCTTATGGAAGGGAATCTGGTCGGCGCTATAAGGCGGTGTTTGCGTACGGCTCCAGTAACCATAGTCGGCGATCAGGCGCTTGGGCGCATTGGCGGCCGCGCTCACTTGCGCCGAAGCAGGGCAGGTGAGGACGGAGGCCAGGGAAGCACACACAACGAACACAGCGAAAAAACGCAACAACGAGGCAGCTTTCATGATCACACCCTTACTTACAAATTTCTGCGGAGGTGCTCGCCGTAAAGCGGAAGAGGAAATGCAAAGAGCAGGGAGGGACTTCCTGCGCAAGTACCCCGGATGACGGCCAGCAATGGCGCAAGCCTATCACCGCGTCGCAGAAAAGGGGAGAGCTATTTCGCTATGATTAAATCGAATTAATGGGGCATCGTGGAAAGAACTACCGCCGGTAAACCTGACTCGTCTAAGATGCGACGATTAAGGGGTGCCACTATGAAATCGATTCAGATAGTATTTTGCGCCGCTGTTCTGGTTTCTTCAGCGAATCTGCCGGCACAAACCGTTGCTCAGAGCGCCGCAGGTCGGTGGACCGCCAGCGTCGATTTCTACGGCAGTCCTCTTTTCTTTACGCTCACGTTGAAGCAGGACGGCGGAAATCTGACCGGTGATTTTGACGGCGACAAGCTAGAAGGCAGCCGAAGCGGTGACGCGATTCGTTTCCTGGCGAAAGACGAGCATGGTGGCTCGGAGGAGGGCAAAGCCACGTTGCAGGGAGACACACTCACCGGCAGCGTAGTCTTCATCAACGGTGATGACCCGTCACGGCCCGAGACTCACACGTTCACGGCGAAGCGCGTTCCGCCTCGCCCCGTTGCGCCGCCGCAACGTCACGATTTCGTACCGACTACCTTCTTTCGGCAGTTCTCCGCCGCGACCAAACCCGTACTTAGCGTCAACCCTGGCGACACGATTCATACGACGACCGTCGATGCGGCTGGCACGGACGAAAAGGGTGTGGCACGCGTGCTCGGAGGCAACCCCGAAACCGGACCGTTTTACGTGGAGAGTGCCGCGCCGGGCGACACGCTCGTCGTTCACATCACGCGATTGAAACTGAATCGCGATTGGGCGGAAAGTGACGACTATCTCGTGGATCGCGCTGTCGATCGCGACTTGGCCGTGAAAATGAAGGATGGCGGCAAGGGCGTCCGCTGGCATCTCGATCGGGACAAGGGGTTGGCGTCGCTCGAGAAACCCGGCGAACATCTCGCGAGCTACGTTATCCCGGTTAAGCCTATGCTCGGCTGCGTCGGCGTAGCGCAGAATCCTGCGGGAGCAGCCCCCGGCACAGGTGATTCGGGTCGATTCGGCGGCAATATGGACTTCAACGAGATCGTAGAAGGAGCAACAGTGTATCTGCCCGTCAACGTTCCGGGAGCGCTGCTGTACGTGGGTGACGGCCATGCTCTGCAGGGCGACGGCGAACTCAACGGAAACGCGCTGGAAACCTCAATGGACGTCGAATTCACGGTGGATGTCATCACCGGGAAAAGTGTGCCGGGGCCGCGCGTCGAATCGTCGACACATATCATTGCGATGGGACTCGGTGGGTCGCTCGACGACGCCTTCCGCCAGGCTACCGCGAACATGTCGTCCTGGCTCGAGGACCAATACAAACTCACGCCATCGGAAATTGCCGAGGTATTAGGAACTGTGTCGGAGTACAAGGTCAGCGAAGTCGCGGATCGAAATGTGGGAATGGTCCTTAAGCTGAAGAAGGAGCGGCTCAGTGGCTTGACGCCTGCCGCCAAGTAAATAATCCCACGGCACGAACTGGGTGCGTACCGTGGGATCCTCAAACCAACCAGCGTTATTCTACGGAGCCGTCCTGTTCGCTGGCCACGGCTGTCAACGTGCCAAACAGTCCGTCAGCCTCGTCATTGAGTCCCGCGCTGAAGTACAACGTGTTTCCCGGCCCGGCGTTGCCGCCGTTGCCAAAGGTCAGCGCCCAGAGCCCATCGATAGTGACGAGCGAATTGTCGGGATTCTTCATAAACCCGATAAATTGGTAAGTGAAACCGTTGAAGGCGGCAATCCAGCCGCTGCCGAAATTACCGACGAGAATCGTATTGCTGAATGTTCCGAAATCGCGTGGCGTCCAGACGACGCCCCACGGGGAATTCATCCAGGGGCCGTGCTGCAAGTGTCCGACGAGCCGGCCAGTAGTTGTGAAAATGTCGACGAACCCGTTTCCTGCTCCGGCCACGTCATCATGCTTCTGGGCGTCCTGCTTGGCATAAGTCACAAACAGGCTGCCGCCAATATTCTGTATGTTGAATGGCGCGAACCCGTAGGGAATCCGCTCGTCTTCAAATGCCTCCCCACCCAGGTGCACACGATTGAAATTGGTGTCGTAAATTTCCACGCGGCCGGCACGAAAGTTGGTCACATACAGATACTTTTTACCGTTAATTTCAGCGCTGGTCGCGCCCTTATATACGGCGCCCTTCCCCGATCTGCTGTCGGAATTGTCCACTTCGAGAACAGCATTGACCGATGGCGGAGCGGCGCCTTGGGCCACGTCGACGGCCGCATTCCAACCGGAGATGGTTCCGTCTTCGGTGACGAAGATGAAAGCTGCGGGTTTGCCAGCTGGTGTGCCCTTATTGAGCAGGAAATCCGTCGGGCTTCCGTTGAACACGATCCCCGTAGGAGTGGAAATGGTGCCTGCCGGCGCATTCTTCGGAGGCGGCACAATCACGAAATTATCAAAGGTGCTGCCCGCCGGATCCGGGAACCCGCTGGCTGGCGCTCCCGTTCCGGTATAGATTGCGGAATTGCCTGTGCCATTCAGATTGACCCACCAAGGACTAGTCGCGCTGCGCGTCAGTCCCCACGGGTTTTTCAAATTTGGATCGACGATCACAGCCGACCCATCCGAGTTCGCGGGCTGCGAAACATCGGATACCAGGTTCTTCTGTACATAGTGCTGCGCCGAGCTCAGCGCCGGCAACAACGCGGAAGCACACAGACCCAGGGCGAAAGCTTTCAGTGAAAACTTCATCGGACTCCTCCTGCCTCAGATTCGAATCTTGGCGAGAGTGCAAGTGGCCGACCGGAAGGCGTAGAGATGTCGAGCACACCCGATTAACTCGCGGCCTAAGCATGCAGGAGAGGCGAATGGCATCCGTCACGAAGAAGTCAACGGAATGTCACCTTCTGGGAAGTTTTTCAGGTATTCGCCGGTGACACATCCGCGGGCGGCGTCGAGGTTTTTGGAGCGTGAGTGAGTTCTGTGGCACAGAAAGGGCAGAACTTATCGGAGTCAGAGACTTCGCGCTGGCATTGCGGACATGCCGGATGCAGGTTGTATTTGCAATTCGGGCAGAAATTGAAGCGCGCCGTTACGGTCGTGCTGCATTGCGGGCAGTTGTAGGGCAGCGGCTCACGAACCAGCAGGTAAATGATTAAGCCGATGAACATGTAGGCGGGCGAAAGAATAAGCACAAGAAGCACCCACAGCACGGGATTCATCTCCCGGCGCTTGGCATCCCGATACACGTAGCCCAGCATGAAGAAGAAGGCGGAAGCAACGATCGATATCGCGGTTATTGCACCGAACAGGGCAGCGCACGAAGCGCCCGGGTCGTCTCGCAGCGTTTCGTCAGGGAAGATCGGGCCGCCGGTTCTGAAGTTGTGCAGGTTTACGGCAACGCCGACGATGAGCGCCACGATCCACAAGACGATGCACATCCCCATCAGCCACTTGGGAACGATCTTCAGTTCCTGGGTGAAGTTGGAGCGCTCGCGCTTGCGGCGAAAGCGAATCAAGCGAAGGCGTTCATTGAATGCGTCAGACATTTTCTCCTCACAATCACAGCGACTGCCAGAAACTCACGCGCGACTACTAGCGGCGCGCTGGTGCAGCACAACTGCAACTGCAATCAGCGCCGGAACCGCCCACCACAACACAAATCCAAGCTCCAGAACCGGCTTCGGCAGATTTGTTCTCTGCCCGATCCACGTAAACACGCGCCACACCAGCGGAGCACTGAAAATTCCGAGCAGCCAGCTTGCCGCGGTAATGATCCACAGCAAGGCACTGCTTGAAGAGTCCTTCTCGGCCTGCTGAGCGCGCAAGCGCACGCGCAATTGCGTACGCGCGGCGAGATCCAGGGGCACATCGACGGGGATGCTCCGCAATGCACCTAGCAGTTCGCGCGTGACTTCGGCGTCCCGAGCGCAATCGGTGCATTCCGCCAGATGCATATCCAACCAGATCTGGTCGGCTGCAGATATTCCTTCGACCATCGCTCCCGAGAGCAGTTTCTGCGCGCGTGTGTGCAGATTTTCACTCATACGGCACCTGCCGGTAAGGCGGATTTCAGAGCTTCGAGCCCGCGATACAGCCGCGACTTTACGGTGGAAATCGGCGCGGCTAGGACCGAGGCAATTTCTTCGAGCGGCAGCTCTTCATGGAAACGCAGCAACAGGACCTCGCGGTAGTACGGCGCAATTTTCAACAAGGAAAGCTGTACCGCTTTTTCGTTCTCCCGCACCACCAGCATCTGCAGCGCCGATAAAGAGCGATGATCCGGGGGATCGTACGATTGTTCCGAATCTGGCGCGCCCATGTCCTCGAGACTCGCGATCTTTTTACGCCGCGAGACGTCTATCACCAGGTTCCTGGCGATCGTAAATAGCCACGATTCAAATTTATTCTTCGCGTTGTACTGGTGCCCGCGCTCCAGCACCCGCACCCACGTCTCCTGGAACAGGTCTTCAGCCAGCGCCGCGTTGCCCGTTAAGAAGAGCAAATAACGATAAAGCCGCTGCTGGTATTGCTCGATCAGCCGGTCGAGTACATCCGGATCGCGGCGGCGCAAAGCCGCAGCCAGCAGTTGCGTGTCTTCGGTCATGTGCCCCGCGAAGAGAAGCGGCGACCTCGCTGCGGTGAAGGTGAATGCTTGTGCGCTCATACTACCTCGTATACGTGCAATCTGGGTAGAAAGACGCACGAACGAGAGAGCTCCTAACCGTCCCGCTTCCAATTGTTTACAAGACTTCCAGGGACCCTGGCGCACGTGTTGTTAGATGGAAAATCGACGTATAC
>Ga0335080_10004251_pt1 | contig 14603 bp, 11 predicted proteins | sample Lox_Sample_34_FD_206720 | JGI IMG/M metagenome (GOLD analysis project Ga0335080, IMG submission 206720) | Soil microbial communities from Loxahatchee National Wildlife Refuge, Florida, United States - Lox_Sample_3.4 | ecosystem: Environmental > Terrestrial > Soil > Wetlands | place: USA... | reverse complement strand
CGGCGCCGACTTTGCGGCGCTCGACGAGGACGAGCGGCTCGAGCGGATCGACGAGATCGGCGTCGTCGGCCGGGTCGCCCCCGAGCACAAGGTGCTGCTCGTCGACACGCTCAAGAAGAAGGGCCAGGTCGTCGCCATGACCGGCGACGGAGTCAACGACGCGCCATCGATCAAAGCGGCGCACATCGGCATCGCGATGGGCAGCGGCACCGAGGTGGCCAAGAACGCCGGCCGGATGATCCTGACCGACGACAACTTCGCCACGATCGTGCGCGCGGTTGAGGCCGGGCGAAAGCTCTACGACAACCTCTCGAAGTACGTCCGGTTCGTGATGATCTCGCTGGTCGCGTTCGTCCTGACCTTCCTCGGGGCGACGCTGCTCAACATCGCGGACGGACAGCCGTTCTCCCCGGCCCAGGTTCTGTACATCCACTTCTTCGTGAGCGCGCCGTTCGGCGTCGCCCTGGGTCTCGATCAGGCGACGCCGGGGCTGATGAAGCTACGCCCCCGGCCGAGCACCGAGTCGATCATCACGACCGGCGTGAAGCTCACCTCGGGCCTCGTCGGTCTGTACATGGCGGTCGTCCTCGACCTGCTCATCTACTTCGGCAAGCAGCACTACCACAGCACGGTGATCGGGTCCTCGATCGGGCTGTCGGCGTTCGCACTGATGCTGATCATCGCCGCGTACGAGAGCCGGAGCGTCACACGGACGGCCTTGACCACGGAGACGTTCGACAACGCTCAGATGAACTGGACCGCGGTCGCCGAGCTCGCGCTCGCGGTGATGATCACCCAGATGGACCTGTTCAACCGCCTGCTCAAGACGACGCCGCTGACCTCTCCGCAGTTCGGCCTCGCGGTCGGATCCGCCGTGCTCCTGCTCGCGCTGTGGGAGGGCGGCAAGCTGGTGGCGCGTCGGCGGGCCGGCGAGCGATAGCGACCGCGCCGCCTTTAGAGCCAGCCCATCTCGGTCGCCTTGAGCACGGCTTGGGCGCGGTCGGGAACCTCGAGCTTGGCGTACGTGTTGTGCAGATGGGAGCGGACGGTGCTCTCGGTCAGGTGAAGGTCGCGCGCGATCTCCACGCTGCGCATGCCCTCGGCGAGGAGTCGCAGGATCGCGCTCTCCCGCGTCGACAGGGGCGAGCGCTCGGCGCGTCGGCGCGCGCTGCCACCGGAGTGCGGCAGGTCGAACACGAGCTCTCGCAGCGAGTTGGCCGACAGCTCGCACTCGCCGGCGATGCGCAACATCCCCTGCCGGTCGACGGCATCGCCGTGGGCGTGGCGCACGACCATGTCCGCCAGCCGCACGAGGGTGGCCGTCTCGGTCGTGCGGTGAGAGGTGTGATGCGCCGACACCGCTCGCATCAGCCGGGTGGGGAGGCCCCACCTCTCCATCAGCAGCCCGCCCAGCGTGGCGTGGTCGTAGCCGAGCTCGCGCCGTTCGCGGGCCACCAGCTCCTCCGGGGTGTGGCGCACCGGGGTGGCAGCGGCGAAATCGGGCCAGATCCGGGCAAGCAGCAGCTTCCCGACGTCGTGTACGAGCGCGGCCGCGACCACGTCGTCGCGGTCGAACGGTCTGAGCATCTGCGATAGCCGGTCGGCGGACCGGGCCACGGCCTGGGCGTGCACCCCGCAACGGTGAAGCAGCGCCTCGAAGCTGGTCTGCCACGGGAAGGACAGCCGGGGCAGTCCCGCGATCGCGGCACGGATCTGTTCGGGGCCGAGGCGCTCCACCGCCGAGGCTACGCCGGCTACGGCGGTCCGGCCGCTGCCCTGCGCCAAGCGGAGAACCGCGACGGTGAGCCCCACATCGCTCTCGATGGCGTTGACCAACTGGCCGCGTCCGAGCGGGTCGGAGTAACTCGCCGCCGCCAGCGCCCGGTCGTATGCGGGGCCGGAGACGGGCAGGACGTCGAGCTCCTCGATCGCCGTGCGCAGCTCGCCGGCCCGCTCCGGTCCGACCTTGGCGCCGGCCGGAGCGCTAGCTACGCGTGGCTTGCTCTCGCCGCGCGGCGCGCGTGGCCGCGCGTCGTCCTTGCCGGTGAGCGCCGCGACCAGGCAATCGACGACGCCGGGATCAAACTGACCCCCACGCTCCTGCATGATCAGCTCGAGTGCACCCTCGGCGCCCGCGCCGCGTCGGTGCGGGCGATCGGTCGCGATCGCGACGAATGCGTCGCACACCGAGACCACGCGACTGGCGAGCGGGATCGCCTCGCCCTCCAGCCCGTCTGGGTATCCGTCACCGTCCCACCGCTCGTGGTGAGCTCGCACCAGGTCCGCCGCCCAGGCCATGCTCGGCAGCGAACTCAGCAGCTCGGCCCCACGCTCGGGGTGGCAGTTCAGAAGCGCCCAGTCGGCGGGCGAGAGAGGGCCGGTGTTGAAGATCACCGAGTCGGGGAGGGAGATCATCCCGATGTCGCGCAGCTGCGCGCACAGATCGACCCTCTGCTCGTCGTGCGCGTCGAGGCCGAGCCGCCGGCTCACCCGCACGGCGAGCTTGCGCACCAGCGGCGTGCTCGCGTGCAGCGCCGGCGCCCGCGCCTTCAGCGTGGCTTCGAGGGCCGCGGCGGTGATCGCCGAGGAGCCGGCGTCCGGCCGACTCCCTCCGCGCAGCACCCGAAGTGTCGGAGGACGTTCGTCCAGCGTAATTGTGGCCACCCCACGTGCCCCTCTCACTCGAGTTCGGGCGGCCATTCGGCCGCCGTTTGGACTGCACCGTTTTGTCACTCGCGCACTAGTAACTGCCCCGGCTGCGAGCGCGCGCACGCTATAGCAAGAGGCTTGCGACAGTAAAGAGGTGTGGTGGACTTCGCAAACGTTTGCATCTGATCCGGCGCGGAAACTCCATCGAACCCACCGGACCGGTTTCCATATCTATGTCATGGTGTCAATCCGCCAGCGTCAGAGGCGGCGGCCGGGAGATCGTCCGGATGTCCCTGATCGCGAGCAGCGGGACGATCGCGATGATCTCGAGCCCGCCACAGAGGTACAGCGCGCCGGCCACACCCAGGGCCTGCGCCAGCGGCCCGATCAGGGCATAGCCGAGTGGTTGGAGAGCAAGCGACCCGAACCAGTCGTACGAGCTGACCCGCGAGCGGGCGCGCGCCGGCACCTGCTGCTGGAGCGTCGTCTCCCACAGCGTGTTGAACATGACCGCGCCGAGTCCCGCGATCGCCGCGGCCACCGCGATCAGCGCCAGGGGTGCCGCGATGGCCAGCAGCAGGAGTGGGAGCGCCGCGGCGGCGCACGCCGGCACGGCCGCGAGCAGCGGCCGGCGCGGTTCGGCCCGCAGGAGGATCGTTCCACCGGTGAACAGGCCAACCGCCCGGGCGACCAGCAGGGTCGCCCACGCGCCCGGCCCGCCGAGGCTCTCCTTGGCGACGACCGCGCCGAGCACGGGGAAGGCGACGCCGATCGTGTTCACGAACGACGCCACGGCGATGATCGACCACGCCCACGTCCTCGAGCGCAGCTCCGAGAAGCCCTCTCGGAGATCGGCCAGGAAGCTCGGACGGACCTGACCTTCCACCGGACGTCCGATCCGTAGGCCGGCGAGCAACAGTGCGCTCGCGACGTAGGTCCCGGCATCGATGAGCAGCGCCGGGCCGGGGCCGACCGTGACGACCAGCACGCCGCCGAGTGCCGGCCCGCCGATGCTGCCCGCCGCCATCGCGATGCCCCGCAGCGCATTGGCCTGCTGCAGGTGCTCACCGGCGACCGCGGGCAAGAGCCCGCTCGAGGCCGGGTTGAAGAACCCGGTGGCAGCGCCGAGCAGTCCCTGCGAGACCGCGATCGCCGGGACACCGGCGTGCCCGGTGAGGAGTAGCGCGCCGATCGTGGCCTGCCCGATCACGCGGACCAGATCGGCGGCGATCATCACCGTCCGGCGGCTCATCCGGTCGGCCAGCACTCCGCCGAACAGGAGCGAGCCGACCAGCGTGACCGTCCCGGTCGCTAGGACGACCCCGAGGTCCGTGGCTGAGCCGGTTAGGTCGAGGACGGCGAAGGTGAGCGCGACCGGGACGATGCCGTCGCCCACCAGCGACACCAACGCGGCAGTGAACACGAGCCTGAAGTCGCGCAGTCGTAGGACATCGAGGCCGATCGCGGTCGCCACTGCACCAGTGTCGCCGACTTGCGATAAGGCGACGATAAATACTCAGGAAACGCTGTTCAATCGTGGCGTGTGTCCGAGATGCGCGGGAGGCCCCACGTGTGAGGCAGGTGCTGCCGGCACTACCCAAATTCGCGTGCACACTTGCTTGGCGCCGGCGAGCCTGGTTATAGTCGCCCGCGACATAGCCGAACCGCCGTCGATCAGAGGCGGTGGACGGGGAACCCGAGTCGTTGGGGCGAATCAGCCGGTGCTCCGGTTGTAGCGGTCGTACAAGAGCGCGAGTCCGTCAGCTAACCCCGTAGGCGCGGACCGGAGGAATCACCTATGACGCCGTATGGGCATGACCATGCCATGGCGCCAATGGACTGGCCGTCGTGCGATTTGGGGGCACTGTTCAGTCGTTCGTTTGCGGGAGATACACGCGCGCGGGAGACAATCATCGTGCGCTTCATGCCACTAGCGAGGCGGCTCGCGCGGATCTACGAGGGCCGTGGCGAGCCAATGGAGGATCTCTGCCAAGCGGCGACCGTCGGCCTGATCAGGGCCGTCGATCGATACTCGCCCAGTCGCGGCGATGCGTTCCCGGCCTACGCGCGCCCGATGATCGTGGGCGAGATTCGGCGCCATTTCCGCGATACGACATGGCGTGTCCATGTGCCGCGTCCGATGAAGGAGTGCGCCGGCCGCGTGCTGCGCGCCGATCGGGAGCTGAGCCCGGCCGGCGGCTCGCCGGCCAGGCCCGAGGCGGTCGCACGGCACCTCGGCATCGGGGTGGCCGAGATCGCCGAGGCACGGCGAGCGCTCCAGACTTACTTCCCGGCGTCGTTGGACGCGCCGTCCGAAGCGTCGGACGACGGCCAGATCGCGTTCGCCGCGGTCGGCGGGAGCCTTGACCCGGGGTACGAGCGAGTCGAGGTTTCCGTCGGCATCGAACGCGCGCTGCGTCTGATGAAACCTCGCGACCAGAAGATCCTGCTCTTGCGGCTTGTCGCGGAACTCTCGCAGGACGACATCGCGCGGCGCGTCGGGATCTCGCAGATGCACGTCTCGAGGACGCTTCGGAGCATCGGCGCGGCGCTGACGTCCTCGTGCGGCCTGGCCGTGAACGTCGCGACGAGCTAGCCCAGGCGCCGGACAACACACCGCCCGAGATTCGGGAGAACCTCCCTCGTGGCAAGCTGTCGCCGATGGTTCCCCTGGGCTTTGACCCGATCGAGGAGGCCGGCCGCCAGTGGCGCAGGCACTGGGGCGCGGGCGCCGTCGCGCCGATGATGGCGGTCACGTCGGTGATGCGGGTCCAGCAGATCTGGCTGGCGCGACTGAACGAGATCCTCAGCCCGTTCAATCTCACGTTTGCGCGCTACGAGGCGCTGATGCTGCTGTACCTGACGCGCACCGGATCGCTGCCCCTCGGAAAGATGGGCGCGCGGCTTCAGGTGCATCCGACGAGCGTCACGAACCTGATCGACGGCCTCGAGGCGGCCGAGTACGTGGAGCGAGTGCCCCATCCCGACGACCGGCGGACCACGCTCGCGGCGATCACTCCGGCGGGGCGGCAGGTCGCGGAAGCGGCCACCGAGACGCTCAACCAGAGCCGATTCGGGACGGGTCGCCTGCCGAAATCAGACCTCGAGTCGATGACCGAGGCGCTCAAGGAAGTCCGCCGCGACGCCGGCGATTTCGACGATTGACTCTGGTAACTCTCGCACGCCAGATAGTTTGACTTCCTAGTATCGGATGGTCTACCGTTCGCCCGATGATCCCGGCGACCCCTGTCTCGGTGGACGATTGGCGTGCCGCATACGGTCTCGCGCCCGAGCGTGACACCTCCTTCCGGACGCTGTCCGGGGAGCCGATCGAGCCGCTCTACACCGCGGCCGATCTCCCGGCGGACTCAGACGCCGCGATCGGGCTCCCGGGCGAGTACCCGTTCACGCGCGGCGTGTACGGCTCGATGTATCGCGGGCGGCTGTGGACGATGCGCCAGTTCGCCGGGTTCGGCACGGCCGAGGAGACCAACCGCCGCTTCCGTTACCTGCTCGACCACGGGCAGACCGGGCTGTCGACCGCGTTTGACATGCCCAGCCTGATGGGTCACGACTCCGACCACCCCCGGTCACTGGGCGAGGTGGGACGCGAGGGCGTCGCGGTCGACACCGTGCTCGACATGGAAACCTTGTTCCGCGGCATCGCGCTGGATGAGGTGACCGTGTCGATGACCATCAACGCGCCGGCGGCGATCATGCTGGCCTTCTACGTGGTCGCGGCCGAGCGGCAGGGCATCCCGACCGAGCGTCTCGGCGGGACGATCCAGACCGACATCCTCAAGGAGTACATCGCGCAAAAGGAGTGGTGCTTCCCGGTCGACCCGGCGATGCGCCTCGTCACCGACATGGTGGAGTGGTGCTCGTCGCACATGCCGCGGTGGCATCCGGTCTCGATCAGCGGCTACCACATTCGCGAGGCCGGTTCGACCGCCGCCCAGGAGCTTGCCTTCACGCTGAAGGACGGCCTGACCTACGTCGAGTTGGCGGTGGAGCGCGGCCTCGACGTCGATGACTTCGCTCCCCGGCTGAGCTTCTTCTTCAACGCGCAGATCGACTTCTTCGAGGAGATCGCCAAGTACCGCGCGGCGCGCCGGATCTGGGCGCGCGAGCTTCGCGACACCTTCGGGGCGCAGAACCCACGGTCCTGGCTGATGCGCTTCCACACCCAGACCGCGGGGGTCTCGCTCACCGCCCAGCAGCCCCTGAACAACATCGTCCGCACGGCGATCGAGGCGCTGGCCGGCGTTCTGGGTGGCACGCAGTCACTCCACACGAATTCCTTTGACGAGGCGCTCGCGCTCCCGACCCAGGAGGCGGTGCGAATCGCTTTGCGAACCCAGCAGATCATCGCCCACGAGACCGGCGTCGCCAACACGATCGACCCGCTGGGCGGCTCGTACTTCCTCGAGGCACTGACCGATCGCATGGAGGAGCATTGCTACGCGTACTTCGAGAAGATCGATCAACTAGGCGGGATGGTCGAGGCGGTCAAGCAGGGCTATCCCCAACGCGAGATCGCCGACGCGGCGTTCGAGCTGCAGCAGGAGATCGACGCGGGCCGGCGGATCGTCGTCGGCGTCAACGCGTTCACCGAGGGCGACGAGGCCGAGACGCCGATCCTGCGTATCGATCCCGCGATGGAGCGCAGGCAGGTCGAACGCGTGCGGGCGGCGAGGGCCGGACGCGACAGCGCGCCCGTCGAGGGTGTGCTCTCAGCGCTCAGGGTCGCCGCCGCAAATGGCGAGAACCTCATGCCGCTGCTGATCGACGCCGCGCGCGCCCACGTCACCGAGGGCGAGATCGTCCACGCCCTTCAGGAAGTGTGGGGCGACTACCGCGAGCGGCCCGCCTTCTGATGTCGCTCACGTTTGCCACATGAGCACCTCGAGCGCGCGAAGGATTCGCGTCGTCGTCGCCAAACCGGGCCTCGACGGCCACGACCGGGGCGCGAAGATCATCGCTCGCGCGCTTCGTGACGCCGGCATGGAGGTGATCTACACCGGCCTTCATCAAACGCCGGCCCAGATCGCCGAGACCGTGATCCAGGAGGATGCTGATGCGCTCGGACTCTCGATCCTCTCGGGCGCGCACATGACGCTTGTCCCGCGCGTGCTCGAGTTGCTCGTCGAACAGGGGGCCGAGGACATCGTGGTGACGGTCGGCGGCACGATCCCCCACCAGGACATCGCATCGCTCGAGGGCCTTGGCGTCTCGAAGGTGTTCACCCCGGGGGCCGGGACGGACGAGATCGTGCAGTTCATCCGGTCGTCGGTCGGCCCTTGAGCCGGCCGTTGCGCCAACCGATCGTTTGATATATTTTCGCCTCTCCGCTCACAGGTCACCAGAGGAAAGTAGGCGCGTGTGGACAACGGCAAGACACCGGTTATCGTCGATGCGGTCCGCACACCGATAGGTCGCGGCTCCCGAGAGAAGGGCTGCTACAGGGACATCCATCCGGCGGCGCTGCTTGCCGCCTGTTATGAGTCACTGCTCGAGCGCACGGGCGTCGACGCGTCCGCCGTCGGCGACGTGCTGTCCGGGTGCGTGATGCAGTACGGCGAGCAGACCTACAACATCGCGCGCACGGCGTGGCTCCAGGCCGGCCTGCCGTACGAGGTTCCGGCCACGACCATCGATCGCCAGTGCGGGTCTGCCCAGCAGGCCATCAACTTCGGGGCCGCCCTGATCGCCGCGGGCGTCCAGGACACCGTCATCGGCGCCGGCGTCGAGCACATGGGGCACAACCCGCTGGTGGACCCATTCGACGGGCCCCATGGAGTCGCCTGGACCGATGAGCTGCGCTCCCAATACGACGTCCAGGTGCAGAGCGTCGGCGCGGAGCTCATCGCCGACCAGTGGAGCGTGACGCGCGAGGACATGGACGAGATCGGCGTGATGTCGCAGCAGCGCGCCGCCCGCGCGACCGAGGAAGGCAGGTTCGAGCGCGAGATCGTCCCGATTCCGGTGAACGGCGACACGATCGCGACGGATCAGGGAATTCGCTCCCAGACGACGCTCGAGGGCCTTAGCGCGCTGCGGCCGGCGTTCAGCGAGGACGGCCGCCTCACCGCCGGCAACTCATCGCAGATCTCCGACGGCGCGGCCGCGGTGCTTCTGACCTCCAAGGCAAAGGCCGAGGAGCTCGGTCTCGGGCCCAGGGCGAAGATCGTCGATCAGGTGACGGTCGGCGTCGACCCCCGCACGATCCTGACCGGCCCGATCCCGGCCACGCAACAGATGCTCGCGCGCAACCGCATGACGATGGACGACATCGACCTGTTTGAGGTCAACGAGGCATTCGCCACGGTGATCGTCGCCTGGCAGCGCGAGCTCGGCGCCGACCTCGATCGCGTCAACGTCAACGGCGGAGCGATCGCCCTCGGCCATCCGGTCGGAGCCACCGGCGCACGGCTGTTCGCGACGCTGCTGCACGAGCTCGAGCGGTCCGACAAGGAAATCGGGCTGGTCACGATGTGCTGCGGCGGCGGGATCGGGACCGGCACGCTGATTCAGCGGATGTGAGGTGCCCGAGATAATCCGCTGGTAAGGCCAGACGAGATAGGAGAGCAGAGTGAGCATCACTTATCGGGGGATGAACGTCTCCGACCCGGACGTCACCACCCAAGAAGAGCTCGACGCCTTCCTGGCCTTCAAGGACCAGCCGACGGGTCGGCCGCTCGCGTCGTATGAGCTGTGGTCGGAGCTGCGACCCGATGTCCTGAAGCGGCTCCTGAACTTCGTCCACTTCATCCACGACTCCGAATCGTGGTCGTGTCCGCTGCCCTATCTCAACACCTACGCGGTCGGCGGCTGGCCCGAAGGTGTGCGCTACATCGCCAGGATCTGCCAGCCGTCCACCTTCCTGACCGGCCCCGGCTACAGCCGCGACGCCGTCCTGGAGACGCTCGCCTTTTCGTTCTATCTCGCGCCCACCTGGGGGACGGTTCAAACGGCAGACGCCGTCCGCGAAACCCTCGCCTCCTACCGGGAGCCCGCGCCGGATGCGCCGTCGCCATTCCCGGACGGCTGGGAGATCGCGCCCGATGAGCTGAAGGCGGGTCTCGACTACTCGACGCCCGAGCTGACCGACGCCGACATGACGGCGCTGACCGACTGGTACATGCGCGTGTGCGGCGAGGTGCCGGCCACGATCCAGCTGTACGCGCGCTACCGGCCGCAACTGCTCAAGGCGGAGCGCAACCGGTGGGAGAACATCGTCAAGCGCGGGCTGCCCAATCAGATGCTCGCCTATCTCCACATCCACTACGAGGTGTGGCGCGGCAACGTGGCCGGCACCCGCGACGCGTTGCGCCTGGCCCGCGGGCTGGGGATGTCCAAGCAACACGCGGTCGACGCGATCTTCTACGGGGGGTCGTTCCTCGGCGGTCCCGCCACGATCGCCGCGGTCGCCGAGCCGATCAACGAGGTGTTGGAGACGTGGTGAACCCCGCGTCCACGGTTCATTCCCTCGAGGGCGGTGTCGCGTCCGCCGCGCACGCGCCGGACTGCGTTCGCGCGTACTTCGAGGCGATCAACGCGGAGGACTTCGAGCGGCTCGCCGGGGTGTGGACGCCGAAAGCCGAGCTGCGGGCGGTCGGGGCGCGGCCACGTCGCGGGCGCGAGGAGATCATGGGCTATTTCCGCGGCGTGTTCGAGCCATGGGCGTCGCACTTCGACCGGCCCATGCGTGTGATCGTCGCGGGGGACGTCGTGGTCACCGAGATCGAGTTCAAGGGAGTCACCCACTACGACAAGGAGCTCACGTTCGACGCGCTCGACGTGTTCGACCTCGCGGATGGGTTGATCGCGCGGTTGACCACCTGGTATGACCTGGCTTGGGTACGGAGTCAACTGTGACGGGTGACTTCTCCTATCCGCTGCGGGTGTCGGCGGACCGATATCCGGACAAGCCGGTGTTCATCCATCGAGACCGGCGGTGGACCTACCGCGAGTTCGACTCCGCCACCGATCGTCTGGCCGCCTCGTTCCAGGCCCGAGGCCTCACCGGTAAACGGGTGGCCTTCCTACTTCAAAACGAGCCGCTCACCGTGATGGCGTACCTCGCGCTCGCCCGCGCCGGCGCCGTCGCGGTTCCGATCAACCCGCGACTCCTCCTGGATGAGGTCTCGTTCATCGTCGAAAACTCGGGCGCCTCGGCGGTGATCGCCGACGCCGCGTTCCTCGACGCGGCCCGGGAGCTGGTCGGCCGCCACGAGGGGCTCGATCGGCTGTTCACCGTGAACGACACCTCGCAGACCGCGGATGAGGAGCGGCTCGAAGACCTGCTCGCCGCCGACGCCCTCGTGCCCGCGGTCCAGGTAGATCCCGCCTCGATCGCGATCCTCGTCTACACCTCGGGGACCAGCGGATTCCCCAAGGGAGTCATGCGCACGCACGAGGCAAACCACTGGGCATGCGTGAACTCGGTCGTCGGGCAACCCCGGTTTGCTGACGACATCGAGGTGTTCGTGCTGCCGTTGTTCGGCATCGCCTTCATCTTCCAGGTGATGCCGATGATCCTGGCCGGCGGGACGACGATCCTCGACGGTGCGTTCGATCCCGAACGGACGTGGGAGCTGCTCGAGCGCCACCGCGCCACCCGCGTGTTCCTGGCGCCGACCATGCTCGACTCGATGCTCGCCGTCGACGGTCACGAGCGACACGACCTGTCGGCGCTGCGGATTCTGAACACCGCCTACGAGTTCCCGGAGCGGGTCCGGATTCGCGCCGCCGAGCGCTTCGGGCCGATCATCGCGTACATGTACGGGCTCACCGAGGCGCAGCTGTGCGTCTCGACGGCGGCCGAGTTCGCCGAGGATCCGTCGAACGCCGGTCATCCGATGGGGATGATGCGCGTGCGCGTCGTCGACGAGAACCGCATACCGGTCGCCACGGGCGAGGTCGGCGAGATCGCGATGCATGGCCCGTCGCTGATGAGCGGCTATTACGGCCGGGAGGGGGCCACGGCGGAGGTGCTCGCCGACGGCTGGCTCTACACCGGCGACCTCGGATACCTCGACGAGGCAGGTCGCATCCACATCGCCGGACGCAAGAAGGAGATCATCAAGAGCGGCGGCTTCACCGTCGATCCGGTCGAGGTGGAGCGAGCGCTGCTCGCGTTCGAGGGCGTGCTCGAGGCGGCGGTGGTCGGCATACCCGACGAGCACTGGGGCGAGGTCGTGGTCGCCTTTGTTGCCGCCTCGCCCGCTGCGGACGTGGCCCAACCCGAGCTGCTGGCGTTCGTGAAGTCGAGGGTGGCGAGCTTCAAGTGCCCGAAGCACGTGGTGTTCATGTCCACACTCCCCAAGAACCCGATGGGCAAGATCGAGCGCGGGCGACTCCGGGCGCAGGCCGTCGAACTCGCGGCGCCGGCACGGTAGGCCGGCCGATCAGACGGCGAGCCCGGCTTCGGCGCCGGCGCTGATGGCGGCCACGAAGTCGGCCGGCTTCGTCGCGTCACCGACCACGACGATTTGGCGGCCGTTCAGCTGGGCCACGAGCCTGGGGCCGCGCGCGACCCAACCGATGGCGAGGGCGACGCGGTCGGTCGGCACCGCGTCGGTGTCGCCGCCCTCACGCTCATAGACGACGCGGTCGGGCTCGATCGACACCACGCGGCATCCGGTGAGGAGCGTCACCCCGCTCTCGCGCAGCCCCTGGAGCAGCCGCCGTCGGGTGATCAACTCGATGCCGCGCCCGACGCGCGGGAGCATCTCGATCACCGTCACCTCGCACCCGGACTCGGCCAGCACCTCGGCCGTCTCGCACCCGGTGGCACTCCCGCCGATCACCACCACCCGCTCACCGTCCGCCACCGGCTCCTCGCCCAGCAGGATGCGCTGCGCGTCGATCACGTTGTCCCGCTCGACCCCGTCGATCGGCGGGACGAGCGGCGCCGCGCCCGTGGCCACGATCAGCACGTCCGGGTTCTCGGCGTCGATGACCGCCGGAGTGACCTCGACGCCGAGATGGATCTCGACGCCGAGGGCGCTCATGACGCGCTCCTGGTGATCTCGGAAGGCGAGCACGGGGTGCTTGCTCGGGGCGCGGGAGGCCACGTCGAGCTTGCCGCCCAGGCGCGCGTCCTGCTCCCAGATCGACACCGAATGGCCGCGCAGCCGCGCGATCCGGGCCGCCTCGAGCCCCGAGGGCCCACCGCCGACCACCATCACGCGACGTTTGGCCTCGCTCGGAACGATCTCCCACTCGAGCTCGCGCGAGACCTCCGGGTTCACCGCGCATCGCGCCGGCTTGGCGGCGGTGATCAGGTCGAGGCAGGCGTTGCAGGCGATGCACGGCGTGATCTCGTCATAGCGGCCCTCCCGCACCTTGCGCGGCCAGTCGGGGTCGGCGATCAGCCCGCGGCCGACGGCCACGAGATCCGCCTGCCCGGCCGCCAACACACCCTCCGCCACGGCCGGATCGTCGAGCCGGCCCGCCGCGATCACCGGCACGTCCACCGCCTGCTTGATCTCGGCGGCGAGCGGAACCAGGCAGCCGCGCTCCATCGACATCGGTGGGATCGTCAGGTGGAGCGTGTGCCAGCTTCCCGCCGACACGCTCAGGCAACTGACGCCTGCCTCCACGAGCCAGCGCGAGACCTCGACCGACTCGGAGATGTCAAAACCACCCTCGATCCCCTCGGTCCCCGTGACCCGGCAGAAGATCGGGAAATCCTCGCCGCAAGCGCTTCGGATCGCGCCCACGATCTCGAGCAGGAATCGGGCGCGGTTGGCCAGGTCACCGCCGTATTCGTCGGTGCGGTGGTTGACCCGCGGCGAGAGGAACTCACAGGGTAGGTAACAGTGGGCGGCGTGTACCTCGACGAAATCGAAGCCGGCCTCGCGGCATCTCGCCGCCGCCCCGGCGTAGTAGCCGACCAGCGTGGCGATGTCTTCGCGCGTGAGCTCGCGCGGCACCGGCGTGCGGGGTGAGAGCGGGATCGGGGAGGGAGCCACCGGCTCGCTCAGGTTTGTCTGGCGGCCGGGATGCCAGAGCTGGATCCCGATCGGGACCCCCTCGCCCTTGACCGCGTCGACGAGCTTGCGCAGCCGGGGAATGTACTTCGAGTCGTGGAGGCGGATCTCGGGGCCGATGGCGGACTTCCCGGGGGCGACCAGGCTCGCCTCGACGACGATCATCCCGATCCCACCCTGGGCCCGCCGGCGGTAGTACGCGATCGTCCCGTCGGTGGCGAATCCGTCGTCGTCCGGTAGACCGGAGCCCATCGGAGGCATGACCAGTCGGTTGGCGAGGGCCAGCCCGGCGACGGTCGTTGGTTCGAACAGAAGCGGAGTCAAGGCGAACTAGACTATCTAACCAACGTTCGTTATTCTACCGATCGTCAGAGAAGGCGGGACGGGGACGACGCGTCGATGCGAGAGCCAAAAACACAAACCAAGAGGAACGTGCGTCGCAAGCGTCGCGGCGAGGTTCTCGATGCGGCGGTGCGTGTGTTTCATGCGCAGGGCTATGACGCGACTTCGATTCAGGACATCGCCGACGAGGTCGGGATCCTCAAGGGGAGCATCTACTACTACATCACGAGCAAAGAGGACGTGCTGTTCGAGATCCTCGACGAGGTTCACCGCGCGGCGTGGGGCGCGGTCGTCGAGGCGATGGAGATGGACGGCGACGCGCTCCAGAAGATTCACGCCTTCGTGACCACGCTGGCTCAGTTCAATGCCGAGCATCTGGAGCGGATGGGAATCTTGCTCCACGACTTTCGATCGCTCAGCGAAACTCGACGCAAGGAGATCGTGCGCGAGCGCGACCAGTACGACCGAATCCTGCGCAGGTTGATCACGCAGGGACAGGAAGAGGGCGTCGTCTGTCCCGACATCGATCCAAAGCTGGCGGCCCTGGCCGCGATGGGAATGATCAACACCATCTACCAGTGGTACACGCCGAACGGCGGGTTCCGGGCGCAGTAC
>Ga0335080_10004250_pt1 | contig 14603 bp, 16 predicted proteins | sample Lox_Sample_34_FD_206720 | JGI IMG/M metagenome (GOLD analysis project Ga0335080, IMG submission 206720) | Soil microbial communities from Loxahatchee National Wildlife Refuge, Florida, United States - Lox_Sample_3.4 | ecosystem: Environmental > Terrestrial > Soil > Wetlands | place: USA... | reverse complement strand
TCGCGCTTCACGATCAGGTCGTTCGGTGCGTTGAAGCGCTTGCCCCGGTAGTCGTCGGCCAGCACCGCCGAGACCGACCCGTTGGGCGCGATCCGTGCGATCAGGCCAGGCTTGATGCGCCCGGACTCGGCCTCCACCACAGATCCATCGGGCGCGAGCGCATGACCGTTGGCGTAGTTGCTCGACCGGCGAAACTCGCGTTTCTTCCCTGCTGCGTCGATCGCCAGGACGTCGTTCCCTCCGATCTCGCTCACGATCAGCCGGCCGTCGCGCAGCCATAAGGGCCCTTCGGCCTGCAGCAGTCCGCTCGCGAACACCTCGACCTTCGCGCCCGGTGCAATGAGGCTCCGCACCATGGGCGGCTGCGCCGAGGTCCCCGACGACGCTGCGACCAGCATCACGCAGACCGTCGCACCGAGAGCAATCCATAGGGTTCGCACGGACATCGGTCTCCCTCACGCGAGACGTCACAAACCGCACAATGTGGAAACCTACCGGAGCGGGCTACCCTGCGCCTGGTGGATCAGCACGGACAGCGGTACGACCGGGCGCAGGAGGAGATCGTTCGCGCCTCCGTGGACCTCGAGGTGTTCCGCATGCTCGACCTCGGGGCCGGCACGGGAGAGACGTCACGACGATGCCTGGAGGCGCACCCGGCGGCGCGCGCCGTGTGCCTCGATCAGAGCCAGGACAAGCTGGACGCGGCGGCTCAGGTCCTGGGCGCGAGAGCAGAGCTGCGGCTCGGCCGCTTCCAGGATCGACTGCCGGACGGCCCCTTCGAGCTGATCGTTTCCGCATTCGCTTTGCATCACGTCGACGGTGCGTCGATGGAAGACCTGTTTCCCCGGGTCGCCGAGCGGCTGTCGGAGAGCGGACGGTTCGTGCTGGCCGATGTCGTGGAACCGCACGCTCCCGTCTCCGAGCCGACCCCACTGGATCGAGCGCAGAGCGTCGTCAGCCGCACGGACGACCTGCTGGAGGCCCTCCGCCGTGCCGGCTTTCGGCCCGAGATTCGGTGGGCGGAGCACGACCTCGTCGTCGTTGCCGCGTCGCTCCGGTGACCCGGCCGAACGGGCTCGGGCCTGCTCGTCCTGTCACGTCCCGGGCGGCTAGGCGGGGACGCTCGCGCCGAGGCCGGCGGCGGCGCGCAGCGCGTCGGCCTTGTCCGTCCGCTCCCAGGTGAAGTCGTGGTCGTCGCGGCCGAAGTGGCCGTACGCCGCGGTCTTCGCATAGATCGGCCGGCGCAGGTCGAGATCGCGCAGGATCGCCGCGGGCCGCAGGTCGAAGTGCTCGCGGACGAGCTCCTCGATCCGCGCCACCGGGATCTCCTCGGTGCCGAAGCACTCGACCTCGATCGAGATCGGGTGCGCGACGCCGATCGCGTAGGCGACCTGCACCTCGAGGCGGTCGGCGAGCCCCGCGGCGACGAGGTTCTTCGCCACGTAGCGGGCGGCGTAGGCGGCGGAGCGGTCGACCTTGGTCGGGTCCTTGCCGGAGAAGGCGCCGCCGCCGTGCCGGGCCGCCCCACCGTAGGTGTCGACGATGATCTTGCGGCCCGTGAGCCCGGTGTCGGAGAGCGGCCCGCCGGCGACGAAGCGTCCCGTCGGGTTCACGAGCACGAAGTCACCGGCGTCGAGCTTGTGCGCGTCGTACAGCTCGGCCGGCAGGATCGGGCGCAGGACGTGGTCGATCACGTCCGGCTTGATCAGCGTCTCGATGTCGATCCCGTCGCGGTGCTGGGTCGAGACGAGCACGCGCTCGATCTGCACCGGCCGCTGGCGGCCGTTCTCGTCACGCTCGTAGCGGACGGTGACCTGGGCCTTCCCGTCGGGGCGCAGATAGGGCAAGAGCTCTGCGCGACGCACCTCGGCGAGACGGTGCGTGATCTTGTGCGCGAGCGTGATCGGCAGCGGCATCAGCTCGTCGGTCTCGCGGCACGCGTACCCGAACATCATCCCCTGGTCGCCGGCGCCGACCTGGTCGAGGGGGTCGTCCTCGTTGGGATCGTGCTGGAGCTCGTACGAGCGGTCGACGCCCTGCGCGATGTCGGGCGACTGCTCGTCGATCGCCACGATCACGCCGCAGGTGTCGGCGTCGAAGCCGTACTTCGCGCGGTCGTAGCCGATCTCGCGGATCTTGTTGCGGACGAGCCGCGGGATGTCGACGTAGGTCTCGGTCGTGATCTCGCCGGCGACGACGACGAGGCCGGTCGTGATCAGGGTCTCGCAGGCGACGCGGCCGAGCGGGTCGTCGGCGAGCACCGCGTCGAGGACGGAGTCCGAGATCTGATCGGCGATCTTGTCCGGGTGGCCCTCGGTGACCGACTCGGACGTGAACGGAAAGGTTTGGGTTGGCATGGCCGGAAGCCTACTGGAACCCCTGTTTCGCGCCACTCCCCGGTCGAACGGGGTCGCAATCACTCTTCCGTCGGGCGGCGGCCCATCAGGCTCGCCGCCAGCCCGCCGAGGCTCTCTCCCTCGAGGACGCGACAGACGCCCTCGGTGATCGGCAGTTCGACGCCGAGGCGGCGCGAGAGGTCGCGCAGGACGGGTGCCGTCGTGAGCCCCTCGACCACCTGGCCGATCTCCGCGATCGCCTCCTCGGCCGTGGCGCCGAGGGCGATCAGCTCGCCGGCATGCCTGTTTCGGCCGTGCTTGCTCCAGCAGGTGGCGATCAGGTCGCCCATCCCGGCGAGGCCCGAGAAGGTCTCGGCGCGGGCGCCGCCGGCCTCGCCGAGGCGCGCCATCTCGGCGAGCCCGCGTGTGATCAGGGCAGCCTTGGCGTTGTCCCCGAGCGCGAGCCCGTCGACGGCGCCGGCGGCGAGCGCGATCACGTTCTTCGCCGCGGCGCAGAGCTCGACCCCGACGAGGTCCGGGTTCACGTAGGCCCGGAACACCGGCGAGTTCACCGCGTGCTGGAGCTCGCCGGCGAGGAAGCCGTCCTCGCTCGCGATCACGGCCGCCGCGGGCAGCCCGCGGGCGACCTCCTCGGCGAAGTTCGGGCCCGAGAGCACGGCGACAGAGCGGCCGCGCACGAGCGTCGAGAGGCGCTCGCCGGTCGCCGGGTCGAGCCCCTTCGTCAGGCTCAGCACGGGGGCGGCGCCCCGGAGCGACGCCGCGACCTCGGCGAAGGCACGGCTCGGCACCGCCAGCACGACGAGGCCGGCCGACTCGAGCGGCGCCGCGTCGAGCGTCGTCGCCGCGATCCCCGAGAGGTCGGCGAAGGTGAGGTAGCGCGGGTTCCGGCCCGTCTCGCCGATCGCGCGCGCCTGGTCGGGGTCACGGCAGGCAAGCGTGACCGCGTGACCGCGCTCGCGCAGCAGGACCGCGAAGGCGCAGCCCCACGAGCCGCCGCCGACCACCACGACCTCCATCAGCTTCGCCGCACGAAGTCGATCGAGACCGGCACCCCCTCGAGGTCGAACCGCTCGCGGAGCTCGTTCTCGACCCAGTAGCCGTAGTCTCGAGTGACGAGGCCCGGGTCGTTCACGTGGATGCGGAAGCGCGGCGGGCGCACCGTCACCTGGGTCCCGTAGAGGAGGTTGAGCTTGCGGTTGCCCTTGGACGGCGGCTGTCGCTTCTCGCGCAGCTCCTTGAGGAAGCGGTTCAGCTCGGGGGTCGGGACGCGGGCGGTGTAGCGCTCGTACAGCGCCTCGACCTTGTCGAGCAGCCGCTCGAGGCCGCGCCCGGTCACGGCCGAGACCGCGACGTGCGGCGGGCGCTGGCGAAGGCGGCGCGCGAGGTGGCCGGCGACGTCCTCGATCCCGATCGTGCCGATGTCCCACTTCGAGAGCACGACGAGCGTCGCGCACTGGGCCTTGCGGGCCGCGTCGGCGACGGCGAGATCCTGGTCGACGATCCCCTCGCTCGCGTCCACGAGCACGAGCGCGACGTCGGCGCGCTCGGCCGCCTCGAGGGCGCGCAGCTCGGACCAGTACTCGATCCCCTGCCGGTGCTTGCGCTTGCGCCGCATCCCGGCCGTGTCCACGAGCACGAACGTCCTGCCGTCCCGCTCGAAGATGGTGTCGATCGCGTCGCGGGTCGTCCCGGGCACCTCGGAGACGATCACGCGCTCGCGCCCGAGGATCGCGTTCAGCAGGCTCGACTTGCCGACGTTCGGCCGCCCGAGGATGGCGACGCGGATCGCGTCCTCCCCCACCGCCTCGCGGCCTTCGCCCGGCAGGCGCGCGACGATCTCGTCCAGGAGGTCACCCGTGCCGTGGCCGTGTAGCGCCGAGATCGGGACCGGCTCGCCGAGCCCGAGCCGGTGGAACTCGAGCGCGTCGGTGTCGCGGCGCGGATCGTCGATCTTGTTGACCAGGAGGAGCACCGGCTTCTTCGCGGCCCGCAGGATCGCGGCGATCTCCTCGTCGCCCGGCGTGATCCCGTGGCGCGAGTCGACGAGGAAGAGCACGAGGTCTGCCTCCTCGATCCCCGCCCGGGCCTGTTCGGCGATCGAGCGGGTGATGGGCGTCTCGTCGGCGATGTCGACGCCGCCGGTGTCGATCAGGAGGAACTCCTTGCCGTTCCACTCGCAGATCAGCTCCTTGCGGTCGCGCGTCACGCCCGGGGTCTCGTGGACGACGGCCGCGCGGGTGCCGGTCAGCCTGTTCACGAGCGTGGACTTGCCGACGTTCGGGAAGCCGACGATCGCGACGGTTCCGTGCAGGCTCGTCATCGCGCAGGGGGCACGGCGTCGACCGGGCGGCCGAGCTCGTGCATCAGGACGAGCCACTCCCAGAGCCGGCGCAACTCGCGCTCGATCTCCGCGGAGGCCTCCCGGTAGCCCTTCGCGTTCCGGGGCAGGCCGGAGAAGTCCATCGGCTCTCCCCAGGCGACCGAGGCCGGGTGGAAGTTCCCCGGCCGCCACGTCTGCGAGCCGTGGATCGCCGCGGCCTGGACCGGGACGCCCTCCTGGAGCGCGACCATCGCGGCGCCGGGATGCGCGTGGCCCGGGACGCCGCTTCGCTGCCGCGTCCCCTCGACGAAGAGACCGAGCGCATGGCCCGCCCGCGCCGCCTCGCGCATGAGCCTCACGGCCTCGCGGTCGGACTCGCCTCGGCGCACCGAGATCGTGCCGAAGGCCCGGATCAGCTGGCCGAGCCCCGGGACGCGGTGCGCCTCGACCTTGGCGACGTAGTGGATCGTGCGCGGGCAGAGCGAGCCGAAGAGGGGCGGGTCGATCCAGGAGAAGTGGTTGAAGGCGAGCACGATGCCGCCGGTGAGGGGGACCCGCTCGACGCCGTAGTTGCGGTGCGGCGTGAATGCGCGGGCGAGACCGCCGATCGTGGGGCGCCCGAACGCCCAGGCGACGTCGACGCCGTTCACGCGTGCTCCTCCTCGCCGGCGGCGGCTCCCGCCGGGCGGCCGCCCGAGGAACACGGGAGCGGCGTGGTCGACACAGGACGTCTCACGCCGCCGCGCGAGCGTGCTCGACGAGCTGCTCGATCCGGGCGACCACGTCCTCGACGGTCAGGCCGGTCGTGTCGATCCGCTCCGCGTCCGCGGCGGGCTCCATCTGGGCGGCGTCGCTCTGGTCGCGCAGCCGGAGGTCGGTTGCGAGAGCATCGGCGCCTATCTCCGGCCGCTCGGCGGCTCTGCGACGCGCGCGCTCGCCCTCGTCCGCGATCAGGTAGACCTTCACGGCCGCGTTCGGCGCCACGACCGTGCCGATGTCGCGGCCCTCGATCACGACGTCGCCACGCTCGCCGAGCTCGCGCTGGCGCTCCCGCATCACGGCGCGCACTTTCTGGTGGCGGGCGACGACGGGCACCATGCGGTCGATCCGGGTGTCGCGGATCGAGGCTGTCACGTCGGTGCCGGCGATCGAGACCCGGCCCGCGTCGTCGAAGCTGACCGGGTGGGCCGCGGCCAGAGCGGCGAGCTGGTCGGCCTCGGCGAGCGGCACGCCGCGGCCCATCGCGAGCCACGTGACGGCGCGGTACATCGCCCCCGTGTCGAGGTAGCGAAAGCCGAGCCTCTCGGCCAGCAGGCGGGCCACCGTGCTCTTGCCTGCGCCCGCCGGGCCGTCGATTGCGACGATCATCGTTGCGTCACCGACTCCAGTACGTCGAAAAACCCGGGGAAGCTTACAGCGACCGCCTCCGGCTCCCCGAGCTCGACGCCCTCCGCCGACACCAGGCCGGCGACGGCCCCGAGCATCGCGATCCTGTGGTCCCCCGAGGACTGCATGCCCCCACCCTTTGGGCGGGTCGGGACCCCTCTCACCCTGAACCCATCATCGCGCGCCTCGATCCGCACGCCAAGTGCCCGCAGGGAAGTTGTCACGGTTTCGATCCGGTCCGTTTCCTTTACGCGCAGCTCCTGCGCACCCCGCACAGCGCTGTTTCCGTGCGCGAGCGCCGCGGCGAGGGCGAAGAGCGGCAGCTCGTCGACGAGGGACGGCACCTCCTCGGGCGTGACGGTCGTGGCGACGAGCTCCGCGGAGCGCACCTCGAGGTCGCCCACGAGCTCGCCGCCGGAGCGGCGCCGGTTGAAGACGCCGATCCGCGCGCCCATCCGCTCGAGCACGTCCAGCAGGCCGGTGCGGCGCGGGTTCAGCCCGACGCCGGCGACGAACAGCTCCGAGCCGGGCAGGAGGGTCGCCGCGACGATGAACGGCGCCGCGGACGAGAAGTCGCCGGGCACCTCCAGCTCGCCGAGCGAGAGGCGCTCCGCCGCGTCGAGCGACACCGAGCGCGGCCGCCGCACGATGTTCGCGCCGGCGGCCTCGAGCATCAGCTCCGTGTGATCGCGGGTCGGCGCAGGCTCGAGCACCGTCGTCTTCCCCTCGGCGTAGAGGCCGGCGAGCAGGACGGCGGACTTCACCTGCGCGCTCGCGACCGGCAGCTCGTACTCGATCGCGTGGAGCGGACGGCCCTGGATCCCCAGCGGCAGATGGCCGCTGTCCGTCTCGATTCCCGCGCCCATCGCGGTCAGCGGGTCGGCGATGCGACCCATCGGACGCGCGCTCAGAGAGGCGTCGCCCGTCAGCTCGAACTGCTTCCACTCCTGGCCCGCGAGGATCCCTGCGACGAGGCGTACCAGCGTCCCTGCGTTGGCGCAGTCGATCGGCGCACCAGGCTCACGGAGGCCGTGGAGCCCGACGCCGTGGACGACCAGCGTGTCGTCGCCGCGCTCGTCGACCTCGACGCCGAGCGCGCGCACCGCCCTCAGGGTCGCCTCGGTGTCGGCGGAGCGGCCCCAGTTGCGGACGACCGTCTCGTCCTCGCAGAGCGCGCCGACGAGCAGGGCCCGGTGCGAGACCGACTTGTCGCCGGGGACCGAGACGGCGCCCACGAGCATCCCTGCAGGCTCGACCCTCATCGCCCCGCCCGGTTCTTGTGCTCATGAGCACAAGAATCTGCCCCGCACGCGCTCACTCGAGCACCGGGACGATGTCGACCGCGTAGCCCTGGCTCTCGAGCAGCGCCGCGGCCCGCGCCGCCTCGGCCTCGCCCGCGACGAGCACGGACAGGAGCCCGCCGCGCTCGGGCGAGTCGTGGTGGAGCTCGAAGTCCTCGATGTTGATCCGCGCGACGCCGAGCGCCTGCGTGATCCCGGCGAGCACCCCCGGCCGGTCGGGCACCCGCACGAGCACGCGCTGCAGCTCTCCGGGGTCGGGGAACGCGCCCTGGAGCAGCCCGCGCTTGTTGACGCCCGCCTCGCCGATCCAGCGGGCCAGAAAGCCCGCGTCGCGCGCGTCCAGCGCGGCCTCGAGCTGCTCGACGCGCCGCCGGTGCTCGGCGAGCGCGGCCGCGAGCGTGTCGGCGTTCTCGAGGAAGATGTCCACCCAGATCCGGGGGTTCGCGCCGGCGACGCGCGTCATGTCCCGCAGGGCCCCGCCCGCCGCGGTGAGGGCCTCGTGGCCGTCGACGCGGGAGGCGCCGACCTGGTTCAGCAGCAGGTTCGAGAGCGCGTGCGGCAGGTGGCTCGTGAGCGCGAGCAGGCGATCGTGGGCGCCCGGGTCGACCGCGACCGGCAGCGCGCCGAGCGAGGCGACGAAGCCGTGCAGGAGCCGGTAGCGCTCCGGGTCGCTCGCCGCAGCCGGGGTCAGGAACCACGTCGCGCCCTCGAACAGCTCCGCGCGCGCGTGCTGCGGGCCGTTCGCCTCGGAGCCCGCGACCGGATGGCCGCCGATGAAGCGCGGGCTCTGCACTGCGGCGCAGACCGAGCCCTTCGTCGAGCCGACGTCGGTGACGGTGCAGTCGGCGGCCGCGAGCACCTGCTCGGCGAGCGCGGGGATCGCCGCCACCGGTCCCGCGCAGACCGCGAGATCGGCGTCCGCGACCGCCTCCTCGACGCTGCCGGCCGCCTCGACGGCGCCGCGCTCGACCGCGAGGGCGAGCGACTCGGGGTCGGGATCGAAGCCGGAGACCCGCTCGGCGCCCGCGCGGGCGGCGGCGAGCCCGACCGAGGCGCCGATCAGCCCCGTGCCGAGGATCGCGATCCTGCGGACGCCCACCGCCACGAGACGCGTCAGGCGCCGCGGAGCAGCTCGGAGAGCCGGAACGCGAGGTCGAGGGACTGGCGGGCGTTGAGCCGCGGGTCGCACAGGGTCTCGTAGCGCGTGCTCAGCTCCTCCTCGTTCAGCGCGTCGGCGCCGCCGAGGCACTCGGTCACGTCCTCGCCCGTGAACTCGAGATGGACGCCGCCGGGCCACGCGCCCTCGGCACGGCAGGTCGCGAAGAAGCCCTCGAGCTCGGCCATCACGTCGTCGAAGCGGCGCGTCTTGACCCCGCCGGCGGTGCGGACGATGTTGCCGTGCATCGGGTCGCAGGCCCAGACGACCGGATGCTCCGACTCGGCCACGGCCCGCAGGAGCGGCGGCAGCAGCTCCCCGACGCGGCCGGCGCCCATCCGCGCGATCAGCGTGAGCCGGCCCGGGACGCGGTCCGGATTGAGCCGCTCGCACAGCTCGAGCAGCTCCGCGGCGGTCGCCGCCGGGCCGACCTTCACCCCGAGCGGATTGTGGACCCCGGAGAAGAACTCGACGTGGGCCCCGTCCTCCTGCCGCGTCCGCTCGCCGATCCAGAGCATGTGGGCGGAGCAGTCGTACCAGTCTCCGGTGAGCGAGTCCTTCCGGGTCAGCCCCTCCTCGTAGTCGAGCAGGAGCCCCTCGTGGCTCGTCCAGACGTCGGTCTGGTGGAACTGCGTCTCGCGCGCGAGGTCGATCCCGCACGCCGCCATGAAGCGGAGGGCACGCTCGATCTCGAGGGCCAGGGCCTCGTACCGGCGGCCCGCGGGCGAGCTCGCCACGAACTCCTGGTTCCAGACGTGGAGCTTGCTGATGTCCGCGAAGCCGCCCTTCGTGAACGCGCGCAGCAGGTTCAGCGTCGCCGCCGACTGGTGGTACCCCTGCAGCATCCGCTCCGGGTCGGGCACCCGCGCCTCGGCGGTCGGCTCGTCGTCGTGGACCATGTGGCCGCGGAACGACGGAATCTCGACGTCTCCGACCTGTTCGGTCGGCGACGAGCGCGGCTTCGTGAACTGCCCTGCGACGCGCCCCACCTTCACCACGGGAAGGGCTGCGCTGTAGGTCAGGACGACGGCCATTTGCAGGAGGATCTTCAGCTTCTCGCGGATCGCGATCGCCGAGAACTCGTGGAACGACTCCGCGCAGTCGCCCGCCTGGAGCAGGAACGCGCGGCCTGCGGCGACCTCGCCGAGCGCGTCGCGCAGCTCGCGCGCCTCGCCCGCGAAGACGAGCGGCGGAAACGCCTTCAGCCGCGCCGACACCGACTCGAGCCGCGCGTCGTCCGGCCACTCGGGCTGGTGCGCCGCCGAGAACGCCCTCCAGGAGGAGGGTGACCACTGCGAAGGGGTGACTGCCATCGGCCACCCAGTGTAGTCAGGGATAATCAGTCCCCATGCGGATCTTCTCCGGCATCCAGCCCACCGGCGCGAAGCACCTCGGCAACTACAGCGGCGGCTTCCGCCAGTACGCCGCCACGCAGGAGCTCGGCGACGCCTTCTTCTGCATCGTCGACCTCCACTCGATCACGACGGCGTACGAGCCCGACGACCTCCGCGGGTCGAGCTACGACCTCTTCGCGATGCTCCTCGCGACAGGGCTCGATCCGGACCGCTCGACCGTGTTCGCGCAGAGCCACGTCGCCGCCCACGCCGAGGCGGCCTGGCTGCTCGCGTCGGTCACGAGCTACGGCCAGCTCGGCCGGATGACCCAGTTCAAGGAGAAGGGCGAGCACCAGGAGTTCGTCAGCGCCGGCCTGTTCACGTATCCGGTGCTGATGGCGGGCGACATCCTGCTCTACCAGACCGACATCGTCCCGATCGGCGACGACCAGCGCCAGCACCTCGAGCTCACGCGTGACATCGCGGAGCGCTTCAACAGCCGCTACGGCGAGACCTTCGTCGTGCCCGAGGGCGTGTACCCCGAGATCGGCGCGCGGATCATGGACCTGCAGGAGCCCGAGAAGAAGATGTCCACGACGGGCGGCACCACGCAGGGCACCGTGCTGATCGTCGACTCGCCCGACGTCGTGCGCAAGAAGATCAAGAGTGCCGTGACCGACTCGGGGCGGGAGGTGCGCCACGACCCGGCGAAGCCGGGGGTCTCGAACCTGATCGAGATCATGTCCGTCGCCACCGGCGACTCGTTCGCAGAGATCGAGGCCCACTACGACGGGGAGGGCTACGGCCCGTTCAAGTCGGACGTGGCCGATGCGGTCGTCGAGCTGCTCGATCCGATCCGCCTCCGCTACGAGGAGCTGCGATCCGACGAGCAGGAGCTGCGCCGGCTGCTCGCCCACGGCGCCGAGAAGGCGACCGCGGCCTCGGCCCCGACGCTCGAGGCGATGTACGAGCGGATGGGCTTCATCCGCCTCTGAGCCTCTCGACCTCCGCGGCGCTCAGCTCCCGCCACTCGCCCGGCTCGAGCCCCTCGACGCCGAGCCCCGCGTACCGCGTCCGGCGCAGCCAGACGACCGGGTGGCCGACCGCCTCGAGCATCCGCTTCACCTGGTGCTTGCGGCCCTCGTGCAGGACGAGCTCGACCCGCGAGCGATGGAGCCGGCGCACCCGCGCGGGCGCCGTGCGGCCGTCCTCGAGCTCGACCCCCTCGGCGAGCTGCGCCAGCGCCTCGTCGGACGGCTCGCCCTCGACCTGCGCCTCGTAGACCTTCTCGACGCCGTAGCGCGGGTGCGCGAGCCGGTGGGCGAGCGGCCCGTCGTTCGTGAGCAGGAGCGCGCCCGTCGTGTCTGCGTCGAGCCGGCCGACCGGCACGACTCGTGCGGGGTGCTGCACGAGGTCGACCACGGTCGGGCGGCCCTGCGGGTCGCGCGCCGTCGTGACGATCCCGGCGGGCTTGTGGAGGAGGACGTACGCGAGCGCCTGCTGCTCGACCGCCCTGCCGTCGACCTCGACCCGGTCACGGCTCTCGACGAAGGTGTTGAGCTGCCCGGGCTCGCCGTTGACGGTGACCCGCCCGGCCTTGATCAGCTCGTCGGCGCCCCGCCGCGAGGCGATTCCGGCGCGGGCCAGGTACGCATTGAGTCGCATCGTGCGTCTATCTTCACGGGCGTGAAGGCCCTGCTGCTCGCCGTGGTCGCCCTCGCCGCCTCCGCGGGCGGAGCAGGTGCTGCTCCCCCCGCCGCGCCGATCGCCTTCCAGACCGACCGCCCGTGCCGTTTCAACGAGTGCGGCCGCTCGGAGATCGCGACGATCCGCCCCGACGGCACCGGGCTGCGCGTCCTCACCCACAACCGCGTCGACGAGTACTCGCCGGCCTGGTCGCCCGACCGGCGCTGGATCGCGTTCGCCCGGCTCCTGCCGACGGGAAGCCGGGTCTATGTGATGCGCGCCGACGGTACGGGCCTGCGCGTGCTGCCCTCTTCGCGGCCGGGCGACACGACCCCGTCGTGGTCGCCGGACGGGCGCCGTCTCGTCGTCCGCGGCTTCGGGTTCGCCCGCAGCTTCGACCTGTTCGCGATCGCGGCGGCCGGAACGGCCCGCACGCGCCTGCTGGCGACGCGCGCGAACGAGCTCTACCCGAGCTGGTCGCGCGACGGGCGCACGATCGCCTACCAGAGCGACCGGAGCGGCGGGATCCAGATCTGGACTCTGACGCTGGGCTCCCGGCGGCAGCGCCAGCTCACCCGTGGTATCACGAGCCAGATGCCGGACTTCTCGCCGAGCGGCCGCCAGCTCGCTTTCGTTCGCCGCGGCGGGATCTGGGTCATGGGCGCCGACGGCCGCGGCGCGCACGCGATCGGAAGCGGGCTCCCGGCGAGCGCCGAGTCGCCGAGCTGGTCGCCGGACGGCCGGCAGATCGCCTTCTCGCGCAACTACCAGGTGCTGGCGATGAACGCGACGGGCGGCGGCCGCCGGTACGTCACGCGCGCCGTGCCCGGCGTGACCAACGGACAGCCGGCGTGGTAGCGGCGCGGCCGGCCGCCCTCGGCGCCGCCGCGGCGCTCCTCGTGCTCGCGCACGGCGCGTCGGCGGGCGTGGGCCGCTGGCTCTCCTGGAACGCGGCCTCCCGGACGGCGTCGCTGACGCTCGTCGCCGGGCTCAACGGCGCGAACAACGGCTTCAACTTCGACGGGTACGGCCGCGGACGGCTGCTCGTCCGCATCCCGCTCGGGTGGCGCGTGACGGTAACGTGCAGGAACGCGGGATCGATGCGCCACTCCTGCGCGATCGTGCGCGGCCCGATGACGGTCGTGCCCGCGTTCCCGGGCGCCACGACGCCCGACCCGGTGCTCGGCCTCGCGAAGGGCAAGACGGCACGCTTCACGTTCACGGCCTCGCGGGCCGGCACCTACCGGATCGCGTGCCTCGTGCCCGGGCACGAGGAGGCGCGCATGTGGGACGTGCTCGACGTCGGAGGGGTCAAGCGTCCGACGATCCAGACGCGCGTGGGGTTCTAGCCTCGACCCGCCGGATGTCGAGCGCCAGGAAGTTCGGGAGCAGCGGGGCGAGGTAGCCCGCGCGCTCGTCGCCGCGCGCGTCGACCAGATAGACCGCGGAGCCGTGGACGATGTCGGTCGTCGTCGGGCGCACCACGATCCCGTAGGAGCGCCACACGGCCGCGAGCTGCCGCCGGGTTCCCGTGAGCCAGCGCCAGTTCGAGCCCATCCGCCAGCGCCGCGCCGCGCTCCGGACGCTCGCCGCGGTGTCCCCCACCGGGTCGACGCTGACGACGAGCACGTCGGGCCTCGCCCCGGCGGGCAGCGCACGCTCGGTGTCCCCGAGCGCCCGCCCGACGAGCGGGCAGAGCGAGCGGCAGCGCGAGTCGAGGAAGGCGATCAGCGCCGGGCGGCCCCGCGTCGAGGCGAGCGACACGGTGCCGCCGAGCACGTTGCGGAGGGTGAACTGCGGCGCGGGGCGCCTCCCGGCGGCCCAGGTCGCCTGGCCGTGCAGCTCCGGCAGCCGCAGGGCCGCCGGCCGCGAGGCCGTCGGGGTCGCGAGCAGGTGTGCGACGACTCCGGCGGCCACACCGGCGACGGCGGCGAGACACACGACGAGCGCGAGCCGGCGCGCCATCAGCCGTCCTCCCCGCGCGCCCTGAGCGTCCTGACCGTCAGCACGGCGGCCCACCACACCAATACGACGAGGAAGACCGTGAGCGGGATCGCCCAGGTCAACACCGCGCCCGCGGTGAAGTTCGACTCGGCCAGCGTCATCTCGGCTTCACCTCCCTCCCCGGCCTCAGTGCTCGCCCGCGAGCCGTCGCACCCAGCCCCGGCGGCGCGCCGCCGGATCGAGCCAGCCGTACGCGCACACGAGCGCGACCACCGTCCACGGGATCGAGCCCGGAACCCACATCACTCCCGCCGCGAGCTGCTGGTCCGCGAGCGCCGACAGGCCCCAGGGCCGGTGCGAGAGCTCGGTGTAGTGCGAGTAGAGCGGGGACGGGGCCAGCGCGATCGTGACCGCGAGCCCCCAGCCGACGACCATCGCCCCGATCGCGTAGACCGCCCGCCACGGCAGCGTCAGCCGTGCCTGGAACGGCCCCTCCCCGATCAGGTGCGCCCAGAACAGGAGCGCGGTGAGGAAGAAGGTCGCATGCTCGAGGTCGTGCAGGGCGGGGTGGGCGAGCGCGGCGTCGTAGAGCACCGGCACGTGCCAGAGCACGAAGACGCCGTTCATCAGCACGAACGCGACGGCGGGCACGACGAGCCAGCGGGCGCCGAAGCGCACGGGCGCGGCCCACTCGCCCCGCGCGACGCCGCCGGCGACGGCCCGCCGCGTCGAGAGCGAGAGCGGCCGCCACATCCGGTGCCAGGGCCGGCTCAGCACGATCAGCGGCGCAGCGACCTCGATCAGCAGGATGTGCTGGACCATGTGCATCGTGAAGAGCTCGCCCGAGAGCCGGTGCATCGGCGGAGAGACGGCGACGAGAACGGTCAGGAGCCCGGCCACGAAGACGGGCGTCCGCCAGCGGCGCTCGGCGCGCTCGCGGCCGCCGACCGGGCCGCCGCGCCCGCCGAGCCAGTAGAGCACCGCGCCGACGACGACGAGCACGACGGGTGGTCCCAGGAGCACCCGCCGCCCCCCTCAGACCAGGTAGAGGAACGCGAAGGTGAAGGCGCCGACGATCGCGAGGAACGCGAGGTAGAAGAGGACCGCGTCCGCGTCGCT
>Ga0335080_10004249_pt1 | contig 14604 bp, 8 predicted proteins | sample Lox_Sample_34_FD_206720 | JGI IMG/M metagenome (GOLD analysis project Ga0335080, IMG submission 206720) | Soil microbial communities from Loxahatchee National Wildlife Refuge, Florida, United States - Lox_Sample_3.4 | ecosystem: Environmental > Terrestrial > Soil > Wetlands | place: USA: Florida... | reverse complement strand
GCGCCAGTTTCGAAGCCAAGAGCCCTCGCTCGGGTAGCGTGTATCTGTTCGACTTCAAACCCGCAGCATGGCAGTTCATGACGTTTGGTTTTCTCGTCCCCGGATGGATGCACGCCGATTTTCCGGACATTCCCTCGGTCGGCCGTATGGAATATGAGTATTTCGACCCCGAGCGGTGGCGAAACAACTATCCCAACCCCGCGTTCGATCAGCGCACACTCGGCGACTGCTACTGGGCCGCCAAGAAGGTGATGGCCTTCACCGATGACGCCATCCGCGCCATCGTCGCCACGGCGCAGTACGACGATCCGCGCGCGTCCGAATGGGTTACCAAGTGTCTCATCGAGCGACGGAATAAGATTGGCCGCGTCTATTTCGAACGGGTCCTGCCGCTGGACAACTTCGCCGTCCACGACGGCAAACTGCTGTTCGAAGACCTGGCGGTGAAGTACGGATTCCGGCCTGCGCGGCAGTATTCCATCTCCTGGTTCGAGTTTGAAAATCGGACCGGCCAGAAGACTCATATCCCCGGTTCCGGCTTCGACGTGCCCCACAGCGCTGCGGCATACATCGGCGCGTCCATCTCGGCCGACGACCCGGCCAAGGCCGTGACGGTCTACCTTCGCGGCGACCAGGTCGTCGGCATTGATCGAGCCAACGAGCACCTCGCCGCCCGGCTTCCCACTGCGCTACTCTGAGCTTTTACAAAAAAGGACGGCCATATTGCTCAGAGCAAAAATCAGCGCACTGGGTTGCTATACCCCTCCGCAAGTTCTCACGAACCAAGACCTGGAAAAGATGGTCGACACCAACGACCAGTGGATACTCGAACGCACCGGGATCCGCGAGCGACACATTGCACCTCCTGAGATCGCGACGTCCGATATGGCGATAGCCGCCGCCCAATGTGCGCTGGCGCAGAGGGGCGTGGATCCCACGACGGTCGAAGCCATCCTGGTGTGCACCGTCACGCCCGACATGTTTTTTCCATCCACGGCTTGCCTGGTGCAAAACGGGCTGGGAGCCCGCGGCGCGTGGGGCTTCGATCTCATCGCCGCTTGTTCGGGCTTCGTCTACGGCTTGACTACGGGCGCACACCTGGTCGCTGCGGGAACGCATAAGCGAGTCTTGGTGATCGGCTCCGATACGATGAGCCGCATCATCGATTACACCGATCGCGCCACCTGCGTCTTGTTCGGCGATGGCGCGGGCGCGATGCTGCTCGAGCCCACCACCGACGGTGATAGCGACCTTGGCTTCATAGACTTCCTCGGTGAGGTGGACGGCTCCGGCGGCGACTACTTAAAAATGCCCGCGGGCGGCAGCCGCCGTCCGGCATCGCACGAGACGGTCGACCAGCGAATGCACTTTGTCCACCAGGACGGATCCCAGGTCTTCAAATATGCTGTGCGCAAAATGTACGAAGTTGGCTGCGGCTTGTTGGAGCGCAACGGACTCACCCCGGCCGACGTGACGCTTGTAATTCCGCACCAGGCCAACCGCCGCATCATTACTGCGTCCACCGAACGCATGGGCTTCCCGCTGGAGAAGGTGATGATCAACATCGATCGTTATGGCAATACGACAGCCGGCACAATCCCCCTGGCCACCCGCGATGCGATCGAACAAGGCCGCCTGAGGAAAGGCGACCTGGTGTTGTTCATGGCCGTGGGCGCCGGCTACACCGTCGGCGCAAGCCTCTGGCGCTGGGCCTTCTAGGTCTTTTGCGGGGCAGACCTCCAGGTCTGCGCGGGTCCCCAGGACCCGCTCTTCGCCGGCCAGACTACGGCTTCATCACGCGTCCCGCAAACAAAATCGCCCCGCTCCCCGTATCCCGAATCAAAAACATAAACGGGTGATCCGCCCGGAACACCGGCGTCGGCGGGTGCTTCATCGCAACTAGTGAAACCATCGTCCCCGTCGCCGCAGCGGCTTCGGTCCCTTCCTCCGACACATCCACGAAAGCCTTGTGTTTCACTGCCGAGACAAACAAGTCCTTTTTGCCGTCGATGCCGGAAAAATCAGCCGCGCCCGTGAACGCCCTTTTCATCCCCATAGCCCCAAGCATGCTCTTCAGCGAAAAATCCGACTCTACGCGGAACTTGGGCATCGCGACCTCAACTTTCTGGCGCTGAAGACCCGTCACCCAATCTTTAATCTGCGTCGCGCCAATCGATTTTTCCAGGGCCGGCAGCCCAGTATCCTGCTTCGGCAGAAGTACGTCGAACGCAATTGGTGTCCCGCCATATTTCATCTCCAGCACCTGCAGCTCGGGTGTTTCGGAATACCCGAACGACGCCGTCTGGTTCATGAAGTTGGCCTGCGATTGTCCACCCGGCCCGCGGAACGGACCAGGCTTCGTCTCTTTGGCCGCGAAGGCCGACTGCCACTTGCCGTAAAAATAGATCGCGCTGGTCAGCACCAGCCGCGTGCTGCCGTCGATCGACCCTGGGCCGAACAGATCCTTAATACGTCCTTTTGTCTGTTGCTCGGTCCAGTTGTTGATCTCGGCCCGTGCGTGCTCGGCGGCCCCCGTGAAATCAAGAGGTGTAATCACGGCGTGGAAATTGGTTTGCAGAGCGTCCTGGAATGTGGGGAGCACCGGGAATCCGCGCTGCACCCAGAGGCCGTTGCCCATGTGGAGCTGGTTCCCCGGTGTGTTGCCTTCCTTGATCAACTGATCCACCAGGCCAGACAGCGCCGCTTGGTATTGGGGATCGTGCTGCGCCTGGTGCAGGACCGCCGCAATCTCATCGGCGGTGTCGCCGTGCGCCCCTTCCGCCAGCATGGACAGGGCAGTCGCGATATTGAAGGGCGAGAAGATCAGGTTTTGATCGCCGCGCGCCAGTTCGTGATAAGCCGCCGTGGCGAACTGGTTGACGCCAGGGGCAACCGTCGCCGATCCGGCCGCCTGCAGTCCGGCCGACACTGTTAGCGGAAGCACAAGTCGGTAAAGACACTTATTCTTCGCCATACACCTCAAGAATGCCGCAACTCGACCGATCCTTTCAGGGTCTGGCCCAGAAACTATCGTGCGATCTCCATCAACATCAGGTCGCGATCCGCCGTTTCGCGCCTGGAGAACACCAGGCTCCGCCGATCTGGCGCGGCGGAGATGCCTTGCGAGCTCAGGCTCTCGACCGTGGCTTCCAATCGTGAGGTCCCCGACGCCAAATCGAAAAACCGAATCGGAATGCGGGGCGCCTCCGTCGTCGGGACGTAATAAATACCGTCCGCAACCACCGAGAAGTTCTGCCAGTAGCCGAGCGAATCGACCACGGGCTCCTCACGCCCGCCGTCAACCGGGATTCTCCAGATCGATGTGTTGATCGCGCCCTTGGAATAAAAGATCCACCGGCCGTCACTCGATTCCACCGGACGGAATCCGCCGCCACTCGTGATCTGGCGCGCGCCGCTCCCGTCTGGCGACATGCTCCACACTTGCAGTTCCCCAGTGCGCTTGGAAGCGAAATAAATGCGACGCCCGTCGTGTGACCAGCTCGGAACCAAGTCTTCCGTCGAGGCGCTGGTCAACTTGCGCGATTCGCCGCCCGCCGACCCAATCACGAAAATCGCGCTTCCGGGCAGGCGAGCATCGAACACAATCTGCGATCCGTCCGGCGACCAATTGGGTGTACCCGCCGGTGACCCGTCCATGTGCGTGAGTTGGGTCGGATGACTGCCATCCCGATCGCATACCCAGATCTCCATGTGTCCGCTGCGTGACGATTCAAATGCAATCCGCCGCCCATCCGGCGAAAGCGAGGGATTCCGGGCCAATTTAGTGGCATACACGAGTTTCCGCGGCGGATCGGGCGTGCATCCCGGACCGCACAGCCGAATGGCATTCAGGCTGTCCACCAACGTCGAGCGGCTGTAGACGATCCGCCTCCCCGTAGAGTCGAGCGCCGGTTCGTACGCGTTATCGCCGCCCAACTCGACCGCCGCGCTTTTTCCATCCGCCGCTACACGCCAGAGCTGGCCATGCGCGCCCCGTTCCGCGGCAAAGATCAGCGATGCGCCGTCCGCCGTCCAGACCGGATTCATCGGACCGCGCGAGTCGAATGTCACCTGCCGCGGCGCGGTCTTCAACCGGAGACGCTCATCAATTGCCGCCACCCAGAGATTCGAGCGGCGCACGAATGCCAGCTTACTGAAATCCCGAGAGAATGCGGGTGCGGAGTCGCCGGGCGCGCCTGGTGTCACGCGGACGATCTCACCCGTCGATAGTGAGATGGCGCTGATCCCCTCACTGCTGGAGGGGTTGAGTTCGTTGTCAGGCGCCGCCAACGACCATGCAATCCACTTCCCGTCGGGCGACCAGGCGAGCGAACGCACCCTTGGCAGCACCGTGATCGTCCGCTCCGGGCCGCCTAACACCGGTGTGAGCAGCAGCGCGCTCCGGCCAGCCGACACGTCGCGTACAAAAGCGATGTCCCTGCCGTCAGGCGACCAGATCGGGTCGCGATCGTTGGCCGGATCGGTGGTGATCCGCCGCAGATCCTCGCTGCCCGCCCGCATTATATAAATGTCGTAATCGCCGCGCTCATCGCCATTCCAGTGAAACGCCACCCGCGCCCCATCCGGAGAGAACGTCGGGTGACCTGCAACACCCAGAAAGTGCGTGAGCTGCGTTGTGCTGGAACGCGGCGTTCCGGATCCGCGGTTCCCGCGCCAAGCCGCCGCCGAAACGGCGAGAGCGCACATTCCAGCCGCCAGGCCCGCCCAAATCCAGACCTTTCCCACCCTCGGGCGGACTTCTACCCCGTCAGGCTCCTGGGTCGGCGCCGCCGGATCGGCAAGCATGCTCACTGGCGCGATGAATCGGTAGCCGAGCTTGGGCTCGGTTTCTATGAACCGCGGATTTCTGGCGGAATCGCCCAGCGCTTCCCGAAGCACACGAACAATGGCATTGAGGTTGCCTTCAAACTCCACGTGAGTACCGCCGGGCCACAGGGTAGCGAACAACTCTTCGCGCGTGACCAGCTCGCCGGGACTCCGCAGCAGGCACGAAAGAACTGTAAACCCTTGGGGCGGAATCTTGATCTTCAGCCCATGTTTTCGCAACTCGTGCGCATGCCCATCGAACTCGAACGAGCCGAACCGCAAACGCGCCGGAGTAGCCAGCCGGGGCTGCATGGATTTGCCCCCGAATTATATCGCGTTCACTCGCTGATCACCAGAATGAAACACAATCGTTTCAGAGTCTTATCCGCCTAGATAAAAACTACGGCGATTCCTGTTGTTCCCTGGTACGAATCGCGCCAGACTGCGGTAGATTCCACGAGCGGATTAAAAGCCCGAAGTGTCAGGCTGCGATCCGCTGGTTTCGGGGGAGGAATATATGATTCGCTCACTCGCCACGTTTGTGGCGCTTCTTCTTGTCGCTGTTGCGCCGATCTGTTGGGCTCAGGCGGTGTATGGAACCCTGAGAGGGACAATCGTTGATCCCTCCGGATTGCCCACTCCCGGCGCCAAAATCACGCTTTCCAACCAGGTCACGCGGGAGATCCGCACCGCCACGACCGACTCCTCAGGCGACTTCGTCTTTCCAGCTCTGGTCCCCAGCTCCTACTCGGTGACTGTCGAAGCCGCCGGCTTCAAAAAGTTCGAGAAGACGAGCATCCCGCTGACCGCCGAGGAACGCGTCGACGTGGGTCAGATCCGACTCGAAGTCGGGCAGGTGACGGAGTCGGTCGTCGTGATTTCCACACAGACCCCCGTCCAGACCGCCAGTGCCGAGCGCTCCGCGGTCATCACCGGCCACGAGGTGGCCGAGTTGCCGATCCTCTCGCGCAACATCAGTTCTTACATGCGAATTCTTCCCGGCGCCGTCGAGCAGGGCGGCGTGGGCAGCGACAACTACCAATGGCAGACCGATCCGACCGCCCCCATGCCCACCATTAGCGGCGTCAATGCGCAATTCAGCAGCCTGTCGCACGATGGCATAGCGATCACGGAAGACGGCAGCTCCGGTTGGCCCAACGGCCACGTGAATCCCGACGCACTGGCGGAAGTGAAGATCCTGATCAACAATTATCAGGCGGAATACGGCCGCAACGGTGGATCGGTGGTCAACATGATCACCAAGTCCGGTACGCAGTCCTTCCACGGCAGCGCGTATTCCTATTTCCGCAACGAAGAGTTTAACGCCGGCCAGTTCTTCGATAACCAGCGCGGCCTGCCCAAGGCGCGCGACCGCTATCACCTATATGGCTACACCATCGGCGGCCCCATCTATATTCCAGGCAAATTCAACACCGCCAAAGACAAACTTTTCTTTTTCTGGTCGCAGGAGTTGACCGGCAGCACCGGCGCCCAATCTGCCGTCTACACGGCGCCCACACAACTGGAGCGCAATGGGGACTTTTCACAATCGCCATACGCCACCACGGTGAAGGACCCAACCACGGGGCAACCGTTCGCAGGCAAGGTCATCCCGCCCGGCATGATCAACCCGCTCTCGCAGAAGTTCCTCAACATTTTCCCCCTGCCCAACGCGCTGAACACCGCCATCACCAACAATCAGTACAACTACAACACCGGCCAGCAGCCCATCGATTTCAATCTGGATGAAATCACCTTTCGCACCGACTACAACGTATCCAGCAAGCTGCGCACATATTTCCGCGGGCAGAAGTATGCGAGCGGCAAAACGTATCCATGGACGCAGGCATTTCCGGCCTGGGCTGACGTCTCCCTGACCGACCAATACCGCGTGCTGTCCGGCGTGATCAGCGCCACGTACACATTCAGTCCGACGCTCGTGAACGAATTCTCTGTCGGCAGCAAGGGCCACAAACGCAAAATGGCCGACCCCGATCCCACTGCCCTAGGGAAATTGACTCGCGCCGGCGCGGGAGTCGATGCGCTCGGACAATTCCACGCCGAGTTGAATCCGTTGGGCATTCTGCCGCAGTTGAGCTTCAGCGGGATTCCGAATGCGGCCAATCTGAGCTATGACGGCCGCTTCCCGCTGAATTACACCTACGCCGACTACTCGATCGTGGATGGCCTGACGAAGATCTATAAGACCCATACGTTCAAGGTGGGGGTTGATATCAAGGCGACGTTCACAAAGAACGGCGACGGCGGAAATTTCGGTGGCGCCTTCTCGTTTGCAACCGACACGAATAACCCACTGGACTCCGGCTACACTTACGCCAATGCGCTGCTGGGCAATTTCCGGACTTATCAGGAGTCTACGTCGCGCCCCCGCCAATACGATTACAACCGCATTGTCGAATGGTACGCGCAGGATACCTGGCGGGTTACCCGCAACCTGACCCTGGATTATGGCATGCGCTTCACCATCCGATGGCCCGACTGGAACCCTGTCGGCCAGGTGGCGGCATTCGATCCGGCGCTCTATAACTCGTCGCAGGCAGTCGTTTTATATCGTCCAGTGCTGAACTCCGCCGGAGTACGGGTGGCGCAGAATCCAGTCACGGGCCAACTCGCTCCCGCGGTGCTGATCGGCGCGGAGGTCCCGGGCTACGGTAATCCGGCCAACGGCATGGTCTCGGGGAGCGATCCCAATTACCCGCGCGGATTCATGGAGAACCAGGGAGTGGAATTCGGTCCTCGCTTCGGTTTCGCCTGGGACGTGTTCGGCAATGGCAAAACCGCTATCCGCGGCGGCTTCGGCCTGAATACGTTCGCCGCCGAAGACAGCCTGATGCGCGGCCTCACTTCTAATCCCCCCGCTCAATACAACCCGATCATTATCTACAACACCGTCGCCAGCTATCTGGGCGCCGGCAGCGTCCTTTCGCCCGGCAGTGTCTCTGGCGTTGCCCGTTCAGGCGAGAATCCGGCCTATTACAACTTCAGCTTCGGCGTGCAGCGCGCGATCCCGCTCAAAACGGTGCTGGATGTTGCCTATGTCGGCACGCTCGGCCGCCATCTTTGGGAGAACCAGAACCTCAACACGCTTCCGTATGGAACCAATTTCCTGCCGCAGAATATCGATCCCACTACAGGCCGTCCCTACACCTCCACCTTCCTCGTCCCCTACACGGGCTTCAGCGGCGTCAACATCCGCGAGACGGGTGGCACATCGAATTTTCACTCTCTGCAGGCCCAGGCGCATCGACGATTTGTAGACGGCCTTGAGTTGGATATCGTTTACACCTGGTCGAAGTACATGGACTACACCGGCAGTTTCCCGACGTTCCAGCCGCGGAGTTGGCTCTACGGCGAATCCGGCGACGACCGCACGCACAACTTCAAAATGGCCTGGGTCTGGGATTTGCCGCACACCAGCTTGCGCAACGTCGTCGCCAAGAACGTCATCAATGGCTGGCAGCTTTCAGGCATCGCATCGTTCATCAGCGGATCTCCTTCAGGCATTGGATTCACAACCACAAATGGCGTCGATCTCACCGGCGGTGGCGATGGCAATCGCATCGTGGTGCTCGGAAATCCGGTCATCGCCAAAGGCGACCGCACCTTCTACCGCTTCTTCGACCCGACGGTCTTCGCTGAGCCCGTCAAAGGCATCGTCGGCAACGCCGGCAGGAATCTCTTTCGCGGTCCTGGAATCAACTCCTGGGACATCGCCATGAAGCGCGAGTTCAATATCAAGGAAAAAGTTCGGCTCCAGGCGCGCATGGACACGTACAATGCGTTCAACCACACGCAATTCAATTCCGTCAACGCGACCGCCCAGTTCGACGCCAACGGCAACCAGGTGAACACCGCGCTCGGACAGATTAACGGAGCCCGTGCAGCGCGCCGTGCCGAAGGCTCGATTCGAGTGACGTTCTAAACAGTTGTGGGGCAGGCTGGCAGCCTGCGGGCCGATTGGCAATCGGCCCTGCGGCCGTTACCAACGGCTGCGCAGCTTCCCAAGCTGCCCCACAACCTGGTACCGCAGACCCTAAGCTACCGCTGGACTCGGCCCGACCCGCCGCCCTTCATCAACGCTTCGACCTCTTCGCGCGTCGACCGGCTGAAATCACCCGGAATCGAATGCTTCAAACAACTCGCAGCCACCGCAAACTCGAGCGCGTCCTGGTGCGAACTGAGCGCCTGCCAGCCGTAGATCAGCCCCGCGGCAAAGCTGTCACCGCCGCCCACGCGATCCACAATGTGCGTGATATCGTAATGCCGGCTCACCAGAAACTTCTCGCGATCGTGAAGGCATGCCGACCAGCCGTTGTGCGACGCGCTGTGCGACTCGCGCAAACTGATAGCCACAGCCTTCAAATTCGGATACTGCGCCAGCGCCTTTTCGCTCAACTTCTGATACTGCTCGCGTTCCAGTTTGCCGGAGTGAACGTCCACATCGGCCTGGATTCCGAGCGCCATCTGAAAATCTTCTTCATTAGCGACGGCGATATCGGTGTTCTTCACGATTTCAGGCATCACCTCCGTCGCCGTCTTGCCCCACTTCCAGAGATTCTTCCGATAATTGAGATCGCAGGAGACTGTCAGCCCCTTTTCGCGCGCCTTGCGGACCGATTCGACCGCCAGCTCGGCAGCTGACGCGCTGATCGCCGGAGTGATGCCGGTGATGTGCAGCCACGCGGCCCCGTCGAGAGCCGCGTCCCAATCGACATCGCCAGGCTTCGCCAGCGCGATCGCACTCTGGGCGCGATCATAAACTACTTTCGACGGGCGTTGGTTCGCGCCGGCCTCGAGAAAGTAGATCCCCAAACGGCCCTTCCCGCGCACGATCCGGGACGTATCCACGCCAAAGCGCCGCAACTCGCCGACGCACGCCTCCGCGATCGGATTACCCGCGGGCACGACAGTCACGTACGCCGCCGGCCACCCAAACGAGGACAACGCGACGGCGACGTTCGCCTCTCCGCCTCCGAACGTTGCAACGAACATCGGACTCTGCAGAAAGCGCTCCATGCCGGGCGGGGCGAGACGGAGCATGATCTCGCCGAAAGTAACCGTACTCTTATGCATCAGCCGCAATTATAGCGGCCAGCGCGGCGTCCTCTGCGGGATAGTCGAAACGGTGCGGATTGAACTCGCCTATGGGATTCGCGCGCTCCCATTCGATCGTTCGGCGGATGCCTTCCTCGAGCCCAACGATCTCCTTATACCCGAGTTCGCGGCGGATGCGCGACGAGTCTGCTTCCCAGTGTTGGGCGGTATTCCCACCCTGAATCAGGTGCTCGGGCGTGCGTTCTCTTGGCAGTACCACGAATTCGCCGCCCCAATCCGTTGCCGCGGCAATCTTGCGCGCCCATTCCAATTCGGAGTATGCAGGCTGCTCCGCCACATTATAGACTCGGCCCGACGCGCGCTCATCCACGGCCGCCAGCGCGAGCGCCGCTGCGACGTTCTCGACATACCCGCGGGGAGCGCGCCATTGCGCCAGCGTCTCTTCGAAAATAATCGCCCTCCGGCCATCGTCGATTCGTTTGAGCACAGGATGAAATCGGTGCAGACGATCACCAGGCCCGTACACCATGGGCAGCCGCAGCACCGTCCCTGGCAAATCGGGATCTCGGAGAATGGCCTGCTCCACCGGAATCTTGTCGTATTCGTCGTCCACCCAGCCGAAGATCTGCTGCAGCATTTTGAGCTGCGGAGGCGGGTAGGTCTGGAGCTTGGTGCGGAGCGGCGAATCCTCCGTTAGCGGCGTCGGCTCGAGCGGACCCTCTTCGCTCCCGTGCAGAACACCGCATGCGCGATAAACGTCCATACTGCTGGCAGCAACCACGCGCTGCGCGACGCTGTTGAAGACTTCCATCAACTCCCGGGCCTGCTTGCCCGAACTCAGGATAAGGTCAACCACCACGTCCGCTTTCGGCCGAATGGACGCCAGATCGCGGCGGTCGCCCAATATCTCTTCCGCGGGAAGGTCGAACCGAGCGTTTCCACGATGCAGCACCCCAACCGAATGCCCCGCTGCAGCCAGTTGACGGACCAGGGGCGGCCCGATAAAGCCAGTCCCTCCAATTACAAGAATGCGCATAGAGAATAAGCTAACAAGAGTAAACCCGATGCCCGACTGGACGTGCTACGATTCCGGAGCGTTCACACACAATTCGCTGGCCGGCCCTGCGATTTTCGCCGCACCTGCGCGCGATCTGGTAGCTGCGTTGGCGCTACAACCGGGCCAATTCGTCCTCGACGTCGGGTCGGGCGCGGGCGCAGCGGCTGCCGCGGCCCTGCAGGCCACCCGCGGAGAAGCCGTGGTCGTGTCGCTGGATCCCTCGCCGGCAATGTTGCGCAGCGCTCGCGAAAATGGCGTGTCGCGCGTGGTCGCGGGAGCCCTCCCGAATCTGCCATTTGGCGCCGGCCGGTTCGACAGCGCCATGGCGTCGTTCGTCCTGAGCCACGTCGCCGCCCTTCAGGATGCCCTACGCGATATGCTGCGCGTCGTGCGAACGTCAGGACAGATCGGCATCACGTCCTGGGGCGACAAGACCGACCCTTATCGGAATCTGTGGGACCGCATGGCTGAGGAAGCCGCCGGGACCGCCCGACTGCGAGCCGCGCTCGAACAGGGCGTACCGTGGCAAGACTGGCTGGCCGACCCCTCAAACCTGCAATCTGCACTGGAACAGGCGGGCGCCGCCCGGGTCGCAATTTACGAACGTCACTATCCCGTCTCCATGAAGCAGGCCGATTTCCTGGCCGTCCGCAGCCACTCGATCACCGGCAGGTTTCTCCAGAAAACGTTGAGCGCTGAAAAGTGGCGCGAATTCGAAGAGCGGGTTGCAGCGGAGTTTCGAGCTCGGTTTCCAGACCCGATCGAAAACGTCCGCAACGCCTGGATCGGCGTAGGCGTGCGGACGTGATCGATCGGCCCCTGAGCTACTGCACCGGGATATTGATCGTGTTCGACTTCACCCCGCCGACCGTCAAAACCACCGGCACACTCGCGCCGGTGACGCCGGCCGGCACCGTGATCGCCGTCTGGTCCAGTCCGGCATAGCCGGGTGCGGCGACCGAGTAAACGACAGCCGCATTCTGGGCGCCGACTGTCGCCGAAACTTGCTGCGTATTGAAGATGCCATTCGGGACTTGCCCGGTAGTCAGCGCCGGCGTGGTCGCGCCAAGCCCGGTCGAGTACACCAGGATCAGATCGCCCGCATGCGCCGGATTGCTGGCGCTCACCAGCGAGTAATCGGAATTCTTGAGCACGGCAGCTGTCGGAGTATAGAAAATCGCGGGCGCCATCGCGGCTACGGTCACGTTCATCGAATTGCTCGTCGTGTTTCCGTTGAAAACCACCACTGGCTGCGGACCCGGGGCCACGTCCACTGGGACCTGCACCAAAATCTGCGTTCCCGATACCGAGAAAATCGCCGCGCGCTTGCCGCCCACGGTGACCCACGCACCATTCAGCGCGACCGGTACAGTTCGGCCGGCCCAGCCGCTCAGGTCTCCAGCCACCTTCGCCAACCACGTTCCCGTGATCCACATCAGCCCACCCGGCGCGACCGTCGTGGCTGCCTTATCGCCGTTGCCTGCAATCGCCGCGGTGACCGCCGGGGGAGTGAAGATCGCCGGCTGCAACTGGGACCGCATCACACCGCCGCCGTCCGTCGTGGTGTGGATGTTGACGTAATGATTCTCGGGGTTCTTCGAAATGTCGTCGAGCACGGCGGCGTTCGCCGGCGTCGTCCAGTTGTAATAGTTCCCGAAGCCCGAATCCGAACTGAAGGGAAAATCGCCGCTAGGCGTAGGAACCGTTACCGGACCGGCGACGCCTGGCAGTCCGTCGTGGACATGCAACCCTATGAAGGTCGTGGCCCCGGGCATCCGGTAGTCCACGTCAAAAAACACCGTGCCCGCCGCTACCGACCCATCCTCATTGCGAATCGTATGCAGCGTGACCACAGTCGGCCCGGTCGCGTTCACCGTCGTCTTCGAGGTCTCGTTTGCCGAATCCATCACTACCGGAAACGCAATGGTGTCCGTCTTTCGCAACTGCGTGCGAACCGCGCCGCCGGCGTGCAGATTCGTGTGGGCGTTCATATAGGCGTTGCCCGGGTTCGTAAATAGAGTTGTGAAAGCCGCCGTCTGGGTCGGATTTGTGACGTCGATCTCGGTGTAATACGGTCCGAGAACGCCGGCCCCGGTGTCACTGATGGCCAGACCGGACGGCAGCGCCGCCGGGATTACAACCGGAGCATTCTGGCCGGCAACGGCCGGGTAGTGAATATGAAATCCAACGAACGTCCCGCGATCCTCCATGCTGTACGATGCCATCTGATATGTCTCGCCGGTGAGCCAATTGTTATTGGCGTCCGTCGTGCCGATTGCCACCACCAGGGCGGTTCCGATTGCGAATGATCCCGTTGGTGGCACTTCATTATCCGAGCTCATCTGCCCCATCAGCACCGTTCCAACCGCGCGCACCAACTGTCCGCGCATCAAGCCCCCTGGAAAATCGGTCGTATGGATATTGACGTAATACTGCGAAGGATCCTGAAGTAGTCCCTTCAACGCCGCAAGCGCCGCGGCGTTAGTCCCGTCGACCTGTGAAGGCAGGTGCACCACATCGCTCCCGGCCTTTACTGGAACCGTATTCGAACCGCTGAGCGGAGTCGCGATCACCACCGGCCCAGCGACTCCCACCGCTCCGGAGTGGATGTGCAGCCCCGTGGCCGTTGCATCGGCGGCGAACTTGGTGCGGATCAGAAAATCGACGGTTCCATTGATCACCTGCCCCGAGCTGTCGCGCACGACATGCGCGATCAGATCGGCTACGCCGGTTGCCGTGGAATTCACGGCCGGCACTTCATTACTCGGCAGCATCACTGCCCGGAAGTAGATCGTATCAGCGGTCTGAGCGAAGACAGCAGACGCAAAGAGACACAGCGAAGTGACTAGTTTCCTCATGGTCCCAACAGGATATAGCAGCGCCGATACACCGGGAAGGGGTACGTCTTGGAATTTACAAGTGCTGACTACTTCTTAGCGGGAGGCGAACTAGACTTTGCGGGCGGCGTCTGCTTGCGTATCTGCTCAAAGTAATGTTCGACATAAGCCTGCAGCGCCACCGGAACCTCATCCCGACGGATCTCGCCGCCGTTCTGCCCGTGCTGCATGCCCCGATCGGCGTACGGTGTGCGCAACTGCTGGCTGGTGTTCTGGACTTCTACAGTGGCTTCACCGGTGATGTTTTGCGAACGCTTCCCTAGTAACTCGGTGATTTTCCCCATGGCCGCCAGGTCCGCCGCCTGTTTCAGGCTTTTATCGCCGTCGCGGCTGCCGATCCCGCTACCGGGCTGTTTGCCGGCCTGTTGAGAATCCTGCTTGCCTGCGGCTTTGCCGTCGGCTTCCTGGCCGTTACGACCTTGCTCGCCGGGATCGCCTTCCTGCGAATCGCTTTGTTCAGACGACTGTCCGTCCTTGCTGGACTGTGGCTTGCCACCGTTCTGCTGCTGATGGCTGGAGTTGTTGCTGTTACTCGCCGTCTGCTGATGCGAGCCTTGCTGGTTCTGCTGCGGCTTCACGCGCGACATCAGGTTCTGCACGGCGTCCTTCAGCTTGCTCAGCATGCTCGAGTTGTCGGCGCTGTTACCGCTGTCCTGCTTGCCGCTCTGCTTCTGGTCCGATTTGGCCATGCCCTGCTGGCTTTCACCCGGGCTGTCGCTGTTCTGGCCGGCGCGGTCTTCGTCGGAC
>Ga0335080_10004248_pt1 | contig 14605 bp, 10 predicted proteins | sample Lox_Sample_34_FD_206720 | JGI IMG/M metagenome (GOLD analysis project Ga0335080, IMG submission 206720) | Soil microbial communities from Loxahatchee National Wildlife Refuge, Florida, United States - Lox_Sample_3.4 | ecosystem: Environmental > Terrestrial > Soil > Wetlands | place: USA... | reverse complement strand
ACCGGCGGTGTTGGATCGCTAGGAGTTGATGGGTCGCTTGGCGCGGAGTCCACCGGTGGCACGGGGTCGCTCGGCGTCGAGGGATCGCTCGGTGCTGAGTCTACCGGCGGTGTCGGATCGCTCGGAGTTGACGGGTCGCTTGGCGCGGAGTCCACCGGCGGCACGGGGTCGGTCGGGGTCGGCGACGGCTGCGCCTCATCGGTGAAGAGCGCACCGGTCAGTGCGTAGCTGCGCGCCGCGTCACCGCCCGCTGCCGGTGACGACACCTCGCCTGAGGTCAGGGTCATCAGCGAGACCGCGACGGATGGATCAGCCACGGAAGGGTCCGAGAAGGCGGCGCCTACGAGACTAGCTAGATCGTAGACTTTCGCGGCGCCGTCCGTATCAAAGAATTGGACGCGGTCGATGGTTTCATCGACTCTCGACGCCATTCCACTCCAGGGGTCGAACCACGGAATTGTGATGGTGTCAGTGATCGAAGCGTCTGTGCCGAGAATGCCCAAGGTCAGGTTGCCAGTCGATGGATCAACTGAAGCGACCAGATCAGAGGGAGCCACATCCTTGCCAAACGAGATCGTGTCGACGCCGCTGCCATCCCAGTCCTGATTGTCGATCGTGACTGCGCCGTCACCCCGGTTGAAGCAATACGCGTCGTCACCGGCGCCGCCGGACATGAAGCCGCCGCCCGCGCCCGCTGCCATGACGTCGTTGCCGTCCTCTCCGTAAATGATGTCGTTGCCCGAGCCACCGCTAATGACATCATCTCCGGATCCGCCGAAGAGCTGATCGGCACCGGCACCTCCATCTAATTTGTCGTTTCCGTCACCACCCATGAGCGTATCGTCGCCGAGGCTGCCGTGCAGGAAATCGCTTCCTTCGGTGCCGAGCTGAGTTCCCATGACGCCTTGGTTCGGGAGGGCGAGCAGGTCAGCCAGACTCGCGGTGGATCCGTCGTCAAATTGGAACTGCATGTTGATCACCGGCGGAGCCGACGTATCACCGGCCACCGCCTGCGTGCCCGTCAGGCCGAACACTATTCCGGCTTCGTTGTTCACCGCCACAGCGAACTGCACCGGCGTGCTGTGGGGCGTGCCGAAATCTGCAGTTGCTCCCACCTGTAGTGCAATATCGCTCAGCGTTATTCCCGGCCCAAACTGGATAACATTGCTGACTGGCGTGTTGATCCAGTCGATCAATGCTGTGAACGCCGCCCGAGCTGCATCAGGATCGACGGTCCCGGGTACATAACCAGTACCCCATACATATTGCTGATGCATACTGCTCAGCGTCGAGGAGATGTCATAAGGCAGCGCGTCGAGCAGGCTCTGGTTAGCTTTCGCAAAGTAGCTGTTGGTGTAGCCGGAAGCGGTGGACGTCGAGAGTTCCTGTAAACCCTGCTCGGCAGCGGTCAGGAACTCCGCGTACTGATAGGTCCTTGGAAGAGCGAAACCGACCGAGTCGACACCGTCGCCCAGCTGATAGTTGATCGTATTCACGCTGTCAGTAGCGTTGATCGTCTCGTTTGCCATGATCGACCTCCAGTAGAGCCGCTAACTCCGTTTACACTCGAAACGCCGAACTGCGTTCGATGATGCAATTGGTTCGGGTGATGTGCGTTCGCCGAACACATGACCTTCGGCGCGGCGCGATTTAGCTCTCGGAAAGATGTGTTAAGTAACTTGATCTGTTTCGTCTGCCGGCACGTACGAAAGGTCACGAATTCCTTTCGTCATTACACGATGTCTCCGCCGGCAGACAGGATGCCGCAAGCTAGATGCCACGCAACGCGTGTGTGTTAAACGGTTTTACTTGGCGACATCTCTCGCATCGCGCGCGAGAGAGTTCGGAGCGCTGGTGTCAAGCCCACCTGCAATTCGTTGTAAGGTCGGAGAAAGGCCCAGGAGGAGCGATCCGACGAGCCAGGAGAGAACTGACCGGCGCAACGCGGGGGGGAGTGGCTCGATGCTGCCGTCCTATTTGCGACCCAGCTAGCGCCGTTGCGGGTTGTACTCTGGACGCGCAATGTCAGCGGTGCCGTATTTCGCAAGCCTCATGCCAGCAACTATTTGAATCTGTTAACTGTTATAAGCACTACCTTGAACGGCGGAGAGGGCGTCCTCGGGCGCTTCGCCGTGACGTCGAGGGGCTAACGCAAGTGGGCGGACCACAGCTGCCGAGCTTGATTCGGATCCCGCAGCCGATTTCTCACCGAGACGGATGACAGCGTCACACGCCAGGCCGCGCGGCGCTTGGTGCGAGATAAACAACACTGTGGTACCTCCTTTCAGCTGGTTGATGGTTTGCGCAAACTGTTCACTCGTCTCCAAGTCCAGGTTGCTGGTCGCCTCATCGAACACGAGGACCGCAGGCTCCTTGAGCAGGGCGCGAGCAATGGCGATACGCTGCCTCTGACCGCCTGACAGCCCTACGCCGTGTTCGCCGAGCACCGTCTGGTATCCCTGAGGCAACCGTTCGATGACCTCATGGATCTCGGCTTTGCGGCACGCATCCATTATCTGATCAAAGGTGGCACCAGGATCGGCCATCGCCAGGTTGTCGTAGACAGTTCCAGCGAACAGCAGGGTTTCCTGCGGCACCATTCCAAAGCATTGCCGCAGTTCGTTCGCAGACAAATTTCGGATGTCGCGGCCGTCGACGAGTATCTGGCCCTCTGATGCCGGATAGAACCCCAGCAACAGTTTCGTCAGGGTACTCTTGCCCGACCCGGAAGCGCCCGTGAGTAAAGTCAGCTGGCCAGGGTTAAGGCTCAGGTTCAGGTTGCGATAGACGAACGGGTGCTGTGGGCTGTACCGGAAGCCGAGATCAATGATCTCGATGCGGCCCGCGCGATGTCGGCTGCGGGCCGGCACAACAGCGTAAGGCTCGGTCGGCAGGTTCATCACATCGCCCAGGCGCTTGACCGCCACCGATGCTTGCTGAAACTCTTGCCACAGCCCGACCAGGCGCAGCATGGGCTGAGACATGCGATTGGCGAACATCTGGAACGCAACGAGCATACCGATCGTGAAGCCGGTGCTGTGCATGACCAGCAGAGCACCGACGATCAAGATGCTCAACGTCATGGCCTGCTCGAGGGTTCCAGCGACCACGTTGAAGGTATTGGCCAGCTGGCGAGTGGAGAAACCCGCCGCCAGGTAGCTTGCCAGGTATTCTCCGTAGCGGCGTTCGAGTAGCGGTTCGGTCTGCAGACTCTTGACTGTGGCCATTCCTGCTACGTACTCGGTGACAAAGGCCTGGTTACGGGCGCCCAGCAGGAACTGACGATTGAGCCGGGCGCGAAAGACGGGTGTCACGGCCAGGCTCAGAACGCTGATTGCCGCGAGACAACACAGCGCGATAAGCGACAGCTCCCAGCTGTAGAACAGCATCACGCCCAGGAAAATGAGCAGAAACGGGAGGTCCAGGACCAGCGATACTGCAGCGCCGGACAGAAAATCCCGGATCGTCTCCACACCGTGCAGGCGCGACACGATTACCCCGGTGGGCCGCTGCTCGAAATAGCGCAAAGGCAAACGCAGAAGATGCCCGAACACGTGGCTCCCGAGCACTGCATCGATGCGATTACCGGTGTGGATCACGAGGTACTGACGCAACCAGGTCATGACGGTGGAGAACAGCATGAACATCACCAGTGCGAAACCCACCACCGTCAGTGTGCTGTGGGTTTGATGCACGATCACCTTGTCGATGATCACTTGAGTGAACAACGGCGTGGTCAGCGCCATCAGCTGTATGGCCAGAGAAGCCAGCAACACGTCACGAAAGATGCGTTTGTGCTTGGCCAATTCGGGGATGAACCAGCCAAAGCCGAAATCCTCGCGTGCAGCCGAGTCGGACGGGCTGCCATCATCTGCACGCCGACCTTGCTTCTCGGCGCGCTCCAAGGCCAGCAGCACCGGCTCGTACCGGTTGCCGAACTGCTCGCTGCTGAGCGTCTCTCCGCTCTGAGCGCCGGCACGAAACAGCAACACCCGCTCGCCGTCAGTTTTCAGGAGCAGCGCTGGGGCTTCTCCGTCTCTACGGCCGAGGGCAACGGCGGGCAGATCGTGCGTTTGCAGCCCACCACGCGAGACCGGTTGCTCGCGAACGCGAAAGCCGAGTGCGTGTGCGGCGTCGCATAGACTGCCCACCGTGTAGGGCGGTGGATAGTGCTGGACAACCAAGCGCGCGTCGAACGGGACCCGGAACAGTTGACAGATGCTGCCCAGCATCCACAGCAGCTGTTCCCTCTGCAGGGGAGCGGACAGGCGAACCTGTGGCTGGGGGGATTCGGGTTTGGACTTGAGCGAGCCGAGCACGACGGATTCTCCAGAACTGGGGGCTTAACCGGCTCCCAGCGAGCAACCGCCATGCCACGCGCTCGTCCGGCGTCGCCTCTCTATGCAGGGAAGGCGCCGGGCGGCGCGCCCGATCGGCCCGATGCACGCGCCCTGCGCTTCGGGTTCGCGTGATCGCGTATCAGCAACGCGGAGAGCGCGGCATGATCGGAGACGCGCGCCCAATGTGGCCCTCTATGCACATGCGCCAGCTGCACCCGGAACCCGCGCACATAGATGCGATCCAGGTGAAGCACAGGCAACACAGCCGGGAAGCTGCGCGCCGGGCCTCGACCATAGGTTTCGAACACTTCCGACACGCTCAGCGCACGCATGAGATATTCGCTTGCGCGCCGGGTCCAATCGTTGAAATCGCCAGCCACGATCAGTGGGGCGGAGTGCGGCACGAGACGCTCGATGCGGCTCGCCAGCACCTCCAGCTGCTTCTCTCGCCACACGCGCAGCAACCCCAGGTGCACGTTGATCGTGTGCAGCCGCTGATCCCAACCCGGCACTTCGATTTCGCAGTGCAATAACCCGCGCCGCTCCAAGCGGTGCATGGAAACATCCTCGTTGTCCCAGCGCTTGATCGGAAATTTGCTGAGGATCGCATTGCCGTGATGCGCGTCGTCCACCACCGCGTTGCGCCCATAGGCGAAATCCCGCCAGACCGCATCCGCAAGAAACTCATACTGGGGAGCGGTCGGCCAGTCGTCGTGTCGCCGTGCCAGACGGGCGTGGAAGCCGACCACTTCCTGGAGAAATACCAGGTCCGGCTCCACCGTTTGCAGGCGGTCTTTGAGGTCGTGCAAGCTCACGCGCCGCTTGAATTGAGCGAAGCCTTTGTGAATGTTGTAAGTCAGGACGTGCAATGTTTGCATTCCGTCTCCGCGCCGAGCTGTCAGCTGCTTCTGTCCTGCAGTTTACGGATCGCGGCGGCGTTGCTCCAGGAGAAACAGCGTTGCGCCGCCTCCTGCCATGGCAACCAGACGAACCCAAGATGCTCGCGCGGCGCGACCCTCACAGGAATAGGAGCCGCCAGCTCAAGCCCAAACACGTGCTCGGTGTTATGCGTGACGCCCGTCGCGTAGCGCCAGCGCCACTCTGGGAAGATTTCGTACTCGTTGGTCAGATGCCAATCGGCCAGGGAGTACTGCCGAGCGTCCAGACCCGTCTCCTCCTGCACCTCCCGCACTGCGGTCTGCTCCAGCGTCTCCCCCGCGTTTTGACTACCCGTCACCGACTGCCAGTAGCCCGGGTGATCTGCTCGTTCAAGCAGCAACACCTGAAGGTCTGGCGTGTGGACCACCACCAAGACCGAGATTGGAACCTTGTGGATCAACTCGAGCTCGCGACAGCCGCTTTCTCCAGCCCGCCCGGCCGGTTCGTGTTTCGTCTACGGCGTACGCAGCCGAAGATGAAGCTCGCGCAGCTGCCGTTCGTCCACCGGACCGGGCGCGTGCGTGAGCAGGTCCTGCGCGCGCTGTGTCTTGGGGAAGGCGATCACGTCGCGGATCGACTCGGCCCCGGCCATCAACGCGACGATGCGATCCAGGCCGAACGCCAGACCGCCGTGAGGCGGTGCGCCGTACTGGAGGGCGTCGAGCAAAAATCCGAACTTCGCGCGCGCCTCATCCGCGCCGATGCCAAGCGCCGCGAACACCTTTGCCTGCACGTCCTGGCGATGGATACGCACCGAGCCCCCGCCGATCTCCCAGCCATTGAGCACAATGTCGTAGGCTTTGGACAAAGCTTTACCCGGATCGTTGTCCAAGTAGTCCTCGTGACCGTCCATGGGCGCCGTGAACGGATGGTGCAGTGGATCCCAGCGCTTCTCGTCGTCGCTCCACTCGAACATAGGAAAATCGAGCACCCACAGCGGCTTCCACCCGGCTTGCACAAAGCCCCGGTCATGGCCGATCTTCGTCCGCAGCGCGCCGAGGGACTCGTTGACGACTTTCGTCTTGTCGGCTCCGAAAAGCAAAAGGTCTCCGTCGCGCGCGCCCGTGCGCTCGAGGAGAGCCGCTACGGCCCCATCGGAGAGATTCTTGACGATCGGCGACTGCAAGCCGTCGCGTCCGCGCGCGGCGTCGTTGACCTTCACGTACGCAAGACCTTTGGCGCCGTGGATTGCGGCGAGTTGCGCGTAGGCGTCGATCTCACCGCGCGTGAGCTGCCCGCCGTTCGGGACGCGCAGCGCGGCGACGCGTCCGTCGGGCATATTCGCTGCACTCGAGAATACTTTGAACTCGACCTCTTTCATCACGTCAGTGAGCTCAGTGAGCACGAGCGGTACCCGCAGGTCTGGCTTGTCCGAGCCATACAGTGACTGCGCGCGGGCGTAGCTCATGCGCGGAAACGGGTCAGGGAGACTGACGTCCAGAGCTTCTTTGAACACCGTGCGCAGCATCTGCTCCATCAGCGCCGTGATTTCGGCGATGCCAAGGAATGAGGTTTCGACGTCGATCTGAGTAAACTCCGGCTGGCGGTCGGCGCGTAGATCCTCGTCGCGGAAGCACTTCGTGATCTGGTAATAGCGATCGAACCCCGCCACCATCAGCAGCTGCTTGAACAGCTGCGGCGATTGCGGCAGTGCGTAGAAATGCCCGGCGTGCACGCGGCTTGGGACCAGATAGTCGCGCGCGCCCTCCGGCGTGGACTTGGTCAGCATGGGCGTTTCCACATCGATGAAGCCGTGCGCATCCAAAAAGCGGCGCACGCTCATCGCCACCTGGTAGCGCAGCCGCAGGTTGCGCTGCATCGGCGGTCGGCGCAAATCCAGAACGCGGTGCTCCAGACGCACGTTCTCATTCAGGCTCTCCTCGTCCAGCTGGAACGGCGGCGTAAGCGAAGCATTCAGAATCTCGATGCTGCCGGCCAGCACCTCGATCTCGCCGCTTCGCAGATTCGGGTTGACGGTACCCTGCGGGCGCGGTCGTACGCTCCCCTCGACGCGGAGCACAAATTCCCCGCGCAGACGATCGGCGATCGCGAAGGTGTGGGGCGTGTCGGGGTCGCACACAACCTGCACCAGCCCCTCCCGGTCCCTGAGGTCGACAAAGATTACGCCGCCGTGATCGCGCCGGCGGTGCACCCACCCGAACAAGGTGACGGATTGCCCAAGATACTTCCGGTCGATCAGCCCGCAGTAATTGGTACGCATAGAGAAACGCCGCAGAGAACTTCGGTCAGGTCAAAGGATGCGCGCGACGCAGCTCAAGCGTCGGGCGCGGCGTTCCCCGCGATCAGTCTACGCGGCGCCGCCGGCGAGGCAACACCCATGGAGATGACATATTTGAGCGCCTCGTCGACGCTCAACTCAAGCTCGATGACATCTGAGCGCGGCACGATGAGAAAATACCCTGATGTGGGGTTGGGCGTCGTGGGAACATAAACGCTGATGCAATCGCCACCCAGCCTTTCGGCGACTTCACCGCTCGGAGCACCGGTGAGAAAGGCTACGGTCCAGGCCTCGCTATGCGGGAAGTGCACCAGCAGCGCTTTGCGGAAAGCCTGGCCTTGCGTCGAGAACAGCGTGTCGGAGACCTGCTTGACGCTGTTGTAGATGGTCTTTACAACCGGAATCCGAGCGAGCACGCTTTCGCCGAAGTGCACCAACCGCTGGCCGATAATGTTTGCCGCGAACACGCCGCTCAGAAACAGCACGAGCAATGTCAGGACAACACCGAGACCGGGAATGTTGAAGCCGAGCCACGTCTTCGGCTGCAAGGATTCCGGCAACAGCAGGAGCGTGCTGTCCATGGTGCTGACAATCAGATTCAAGACCCATAGGGTAATAACCAGAGGGACCCAGATCAGCAAGCCCGTGATGAAATACTTCCTCACCGCGCGGGCGCTCCCCTTTCACGGTGCAGTATCATGTATCGGACTGGCAGGCCGGGCAGGCGCCGGCACCGCATTCGGCGGCTGATTTGCTCGATTCAGAAGACGTCGCGCTGTCCGCTTTTGCCCCATCCGACTTCGACTCTTCCGCCGCTTTGGGCTTGGAACCATTGTTCTTGAAATCGGTGGCATACCAGCCGCTCCCTTTGAGCTGGAAACCGGCGGCCGAGATGAGTTTGGCCATGGTTGAGCGGCCACAGCTTTCGCAGTCGGTGACTGCCGGCTCGGAGAGCTTTTGCAGATACTCCTTTTCGAAGCCGCAGGCCGTGCAGCGGTATTCGTAGATCGGCATATCAAACCTCTGAATGCTCGTAAAAACAACATTATAACGGACAACCCCCGATCCCTTTATGGGGGCAGGACGTATCGAATCCAATGGCATGACCCGCGCTACCAGCGCATCCCTCCCGGTCTGGCCCTTCCCGCGCGTGCTTGCTCACCGGGGCGGTGGCACGCTCGCCCCGGAGAATACCTTAGCGGGGCTGCGTGCCGCCGCCGGATACGGCTTCCGGGGAGTAGAGTTCGACGCAAAGCTGACGCGCGACGGCGTGGCCGTGCTGATGCACGACGAAACGCTCGATCGCACTACCAATGGTCGCGGCCTGGTCGCGCAGACGGATTGGGCCGGGCTCAAACGTCTGGACGCAGGGAGCTGGAGCGATAGTCGTTTTGCCGGAGAGACCATCCCCACTTTGACTGCGGCGCTGCGGCTGTGTGCCGAGCTGGGCTTGTGGCCGAATGTCGAGATCAAAGCTTGCCCTGGGCGCGAAGCTGAAACCGGCGCCGCGGTTGCGCGAGAGGTGCTTCAGCGCTGGGCGGGCGGAACTTTCCCGCTGTTGTCATCGTTCTCCCCGGCGGCTTTGAAAGCAGCCCGCTCCGCCGCGCCGCAACTTCTCCGCGGACTGCTGGTAGATATCGTCCCCGACGATTGGCTCGAGCAAGTCGAAGCGCTCGGCTGTTTCTCACTGCACTGCGATCAGCGTGGCGTGACTCAGGCCGTGGAGGGGCTCGCAGGGCGCATCCCCATATTGTGCTACACGGTCAACCGGCCGGAGCTGATCCGCGAGCTTCTGACCTGTGGTGTGAGCGCGGTCGTCACCGATCGCATCGACCTCATCGCTCCGGACGCGTGATCCGGCGAGAACCGGGGCGCGATATCGAACCGGATGCAGCCGAGCGTTTCCGCGGCTGAAGCTCAGGCCGCCGCGCGCTGCTGGGCGGGGTTGCGAAACTCCGCGAGCAGCCTTGTTTGCATCTCTCTTGCCGCCGTCAGGCTGCGCATCTTCACGTGACCGTAACCGCGGATCTCCTCCGGGATCGACGCGATCTGGACCGCCAGTGCATGATTGTCCGGCCGCAATCCGGCCACGAGCTCATCGAGCAGCTGCGCGTACTCCTCGATCAATCTCCTTTCCGTGCGCCGCTCGTCAGTGTAGCCAAAGACATCGAGTGCGGTGCCACGCAGACGACGGAGCTTCGCGAGCAGCTTGAACGCGCTCAACATCCAAGGACCGAATTCAGACTTGACGGGCTCACCTCGTTCGTCGCGGCGACCCAGAAGCGGCGGCGCCAGATGGAAGCGTAACTTGTAGCCGCCCTCGAACTGCTCCTTCACCCGCTCGTGAAAGCCAGTCTGGGTGAAGAGGCGCGCGACTTCGTACTCGTCCTTGTACGCCATGAGCTTGAAGTAGTAGCGGGCCACGGCTTCGGTGAGGCCGCTCCTGCTCTTGACGGCGTTGCTCTCCGCGCTTCGAACTTTCTCCACCAGTGACCGGTACCTGCGCGCGTACGCCGCATCCTGGTAGGCGGTGAGAAACACCTCCCGACGCGAGATGACATCATCGAGCGAATGCGATAACGTGGTGCTGCCCTCACCGTCCATCCCCGGTGCGATCATGCGTTCGAGCGCCGCGGGATCGACCGCAGCGCGACGCCCCCACAAGAACGCGGCCTGATTCATGTTGACCGCAGCCCCGTTCAGCTCGATCGCTCGGTTGATGGCTTCGGCCGATACCGGCACCAGGCCGCGCTGGAAGGCGTGTCCCAGCATGAACATGTTGGTCGCGATGCTGTCGCCCAGCAGCGCCGTGGCTATGCGCGTCGCATCGACCAGATGAACTCGATCCTCGCCTACTGCCTTGCCGATCGAGTGGCGAAGCGACTCGCCCGGAAACGCGAGGTCGGCGTTGCGCGTGAAATCGCCGGTCATCTGCTCGTGCGTGTTGACCACCATGTGAGTGACGCCCGAGCGCGTCGTGTCGATGGTCTTCTGACTCGCGCTCACAACCAGATCGCAGCCTAGAACCAGGTTGGCTCCGCCCGCGCCGAGGCGCACGGTTCGGATGTCCTCCGGGTTCGCTGCGATCTGCAGATGGCTCCATACCGCACCACCCTTCTGCGCCAGTCCTGCCATGTCCAATCCTGCGAATCCCTTTCCCTCCAGGTTGGCAGCCATCCCCACGATCGCGCCGATGGTCACCACACCGGTACCGCCGATGCCGGTGACGATGATGCCGTAGGGCCTGTCCAGCGGAGGAAGCTGCGGCTCGGGAACTGCTGCAAACAGTCTCGCGTCGCCCTCCACCGCCGGGGCCGGCCTGCCTTTGCGCAGCCGTCCACCGTGTACTGTGACAAAGCTCGGGCAGAAGCCATCGACGCAGGAGTAGTCCTTGTTGCACGACGACTGATCGATGGTGCGCTTGCGGCCGAACTCAGTTTCCAGCGGAAGCACAGAGACGCAGTTCGATTTGACCCCACAGTCGCCGCAGCCCTCGCACACGAGATCGTTGATCAGCACGCGTTTGGACGGATCGGGATACAGATTGCGTTTGCGCCGGCGCCGCTTCTCTGCCGCGCAGGTCTGATCATAGATGATCACCGAAGTGCCTTCGACCTGCCGCATCTCGCGCTGCACCCGGTCGTAGTCGCGACGGTGATACACGGCGACTCCAGCCGGGAACCCCGCATTTGCACTGTACTTGTGCGGCTCGTCGGTGACCACTGCGCACGCGACCGCACCCTCGGCGAGAACCTGCGCCGCGATCTGGGGCACGGTGAGATTGCCGTCGAGCCGTTGACCGCCGGTCATGGCGACGGCGTCGTTGTACAGGATCTTGTAGGTGACATTCACCCCCGACGCAACGGTGGCGCGCAGCGCCAGCAGACCGGAGTGGTAGTAGGTGCCGTCGCCGATATTCTGGAACACGTGCTTGGTTTTCACGAACGGGGCCTCACCCATCCAGCTGGCGCCTTCGCCGCCCATCTGCGTGAAGCCGGCCGTATTGCGCTCCATCCATACCGCCATGAAGTGGCAACCGATCCCGGCCAAGGCGCGGCTGCCGTCCGGCACGCGCGTCCCGGTGTTGTGCGGACAGCCGGAGCAAAAATACGGTGTGCGGTCCATGGCCGGCTTCTCCGCCACACGCGACACGAGCCGCTCCTGCTCGGCCACCCGCGCCTCCAGCTGCGCGTCGCGCGCGTACTCAAGAATGCGGCGGCCGATGGCAGCGGCGATGTGGTTCGGGTCGAGCGCGCCGTTGCTGGGAAACAGTTGTAGGCCCGTCTCGTCGCGCTTGCCGACGATCTGCGGCATGTCAGGCCTGCCGTAGCAGATCTCCTTGAGCTGATGCTCGATCAGCGCGCGCTTCTCTTCGACTACGATCACCTTGCGCAGTCCGCGAGCAAAACGCAATGCGCCTTCGGGCTCCAACGGCCACGTCATCGCGACTTTGTAGACGCGCAGGCCGAGGCGTCTGGCCTCCGCATCGTCTATTCCAAGATACTGGAGCGCTTGACGCACATCCATGTAGGATTTTCCGCACGTCATGATCCCGAGCCGTGCGTCCGCGGCGTTGACAACGATGCGGTCGAGCGCACTGGCCCGCGCGAACGCCCTTGCCGCCTCGATCTTGTACTTGTGCAGCCGCGCCTCTTGCTCGAGCGGGGGATCGGGCCAGCGGATGTTGAGACCTCCTGGCGGAGGCGTATAGTCGGTTGGCACGCGGATCTGGACCCGCTCCGAGCTCACGTCCACCACCGCAGAAGCATCGATGGTGTCCTTCATGCACTTCAGCCCCACCCAGCAGCCGGAGAAGCGCGACAACGCCCAGCCGTAGATGCCGTAGTCGAGCAGTTCCTGCACGCCGGCGGGGTTCAGGATCGGGATCATCGCGTCGACCAGCGCAAATTCGCTTTGATGCGCAGTGGTCGAGGACTCGCAGGTGTGATCGTCACCCATCAGCACCAGAACGCCTCCCAGCGGATGGGTTCCGGCCAGGTTGCCGTGGCGGAAGGCATCGCCGCTGCGGTCCACACCTGGGCCCTTTCCGTACCAGATGGCGAACACGCCATCGTGTTTGCTCTCGCCGTGAAAGTGCGCCTGCTGAGTGCCCCAGCAGGCGGTGGCCGCGAGATCCTCGTTCACGCCAGGCTGAAACACGATCTGATGTGCCTCGAGGAACTTGGCTGCATTCCAGAGCTGCTGGTCATAGCCGCCCAGAGGACTGCCCCGATAGCCGGAGACGTAACAGGCCGTGTCGTGGCCGGCTGCCCGGTCGCGCAGATGCTGCATCATGGGCATGCGGACCAACGCCTGCGTGCCGGTGATGAAGATACGGCCGGTGTCGAGCGTGTACTTGTCGTCGAGCGAGACATTGCGCAGGGTCATTGGGTTTCTCACACGTGTATCGTGACCTTGCCGGTATGGGCCGCGCTGCTCAGATAGTCGTAGGCAGCGCGCCCTTCCTCGAAGGCGAAGCTCCTCGCGAGGCAAGGACGCAGACGGTGCTGCGCTATGGCGCGATTCATCTCCTCAAACATCTCGCGCGAACCGACGTAGATGCCCTGCACACGGACATGCCGGCGCAGAATCGCGGCCGTATTCACCGGTCCGGCAACGCCGGTCAGCACGCCGATCAGGCACACCGTGCCGCCCACGCGCACCGAGGCGATCGACCGGTCCAGTGTCCCGGCCCCGCCAACTTCGACCACCACGTCGGCACCCCGGCCCGCCGTGAGGTCAACCACCGCTTTATCCCATTCCGGCTGAGCTTTGTAATTGATTGTCTCATCGGCGCCGAGGCGACGCGCAATGGCAAGCTTGTCGTCGCTGCTCGAAGCAAGGATGACGCGCGCCCCCTGCAACTTGGCGAACTGCAGGGCAAACAAGGATACCCCGCCGGTGCCCAACAGCAGCACGGTGTCGCCTGCCTTGATCCGGGCTTCTCGCACCAGCGCATTCCAGGCGGTGACTGCCGCGCAAGGCAGCGACGCACCCTCTTCGTCCGTGAGGTGCGCTGGTACCTGTACCACGCCCTCTTCGCTCAGCACGACGTACTCGGACAGCACGCCGTCTATAGCTCCCCCGAGCGCCGTGGTCAAAGCCTGAGGCGTTAGACCTCCGGACAGGAAGCCCTGCATGAAGATGCCGGCCACTCGGTCTCCGAGCCTTGCACGGGTCACGCCCGAACCGACGTCCACGATCTCGCCCACTCCGTCCGAAAGAGGCACCAACCCCGCTCTCGGCGGTGCGCCATACGCGCCCCGGGCGACTGACAAGTCGCGAAAGTTGAGTGACCAGGCGCGCATGCGCATCAATACCTGCCGCGGACCCGGACGCGGGTCAGCGCATTCCGTCCGCGTTACGCTATCCAGGCCGGATTTGGGTTGCAGCTCGTACGCCCTCACGGCACCATCCCGTGCACGGCTCGTCGGCGCGACATCGCGTCAAAACGGGATGTCGTCGTCCATGTCATCGAAACTGCTCGGCTTCTTGCCTCCCGAGGTCTTGGCGGGGGGCTGGGCGGCGACGGAGGGCTCGGGCTCGCGAGCCGAGTCGCGGGCGGGCGGCTCGGCGCCGGCGCCGCCGGCGCGCCCTCCGAGCATCTGCATGCGATCGCCGCGGATCTCAGTTGTATAGCGCTCGTTGCCGTCCTTGTCGGTCCATTTGCGCGTCTGCAAGCGCCCCTCGATGTAGACCTGGCTTCCCTTGCGCAGGTACTCGCCGCAGATCTCGGCCTGACGGCCGAAAAACGCGACGCGATGCCACTCGGTCTGCTCCTGCTGCTCGCCGTTCTTGTCCTTCCATTTCTCGGTGGTGGCCACGCTGAGGTTCGCAACCGCGTCGCCGCTCGGCAGATAGCGGACCTCGGGGTCCCTCCCCAGGTTGCCGATTAGGATCACTTTATTGACCGATGCCATAGTCGGGCCTCCCCTGCAATGCGTTTTCAGTACGCTCCGACGCTTGAAGTGGGCGTCCTGCGCCTTCATGTCGATTGGGCTCTCCGGCGCGGAGCCTCGCACTAAGCCGCCAAGCTTACGCGACAGGCGGCGCGAGTGCTTGGGCCGTTGGCCGAAAGCGCTGCAAC
>Ga0335080_10004246_pt1 | contig 14611 bp, 12 predicted proteins | sample Lox_Sample_34_FD_206720 | JGI IMG/M metagenome (GOLD analysis project Ga0335080, IMG submission 206720) | Soil microbial communities from Loxahatchee National Wildlife Refuge, Florida, United States - Lox_Sample_3.4 | ecosystem: Environmental > Terrestrial > Soil > Wetlands | place: USA... | reverse complement strand
TACGTGCGGTTGCGCGGTCGGGACATGGCCTCGGGCTCTCCTTCTTGGTGTTGGGGCGATTATGGACTTGGCCGTTGGCGCCGGCCGCGCCGTTGCGACAGAGCGAGGCCTTTGCGTCCACCAGCGGGGAGTGAGTGGCGCACACCCGCAGCACGCCCTTGCCCGGGACCGGGCATTTTGGCCACATAACTACAGCAGAGGACGTATGGTTGGCGAGCCCGTCTTTACCTAGGGCTCGGCGTTTCCGCGACGAGTAGAGAGTGGCTTGTCCAGGAGCTGATAGCCGCAGCGCGCGCCGTATCCGCGGCGCTCGTAGAAGGCGCGCCCGGCCAGGTTGTTGACCGCGAGCTGCAGTTGCAGCCGCACGCAGCCGCGCGAGCGCAGGGCGGACTCGGCCGCTTCGAGTAGCGCCCCACCCACACCGCGCCCGCGTCGCTCTGGCAGCACGAAGAACTCGTCGATCTCGGCCATGAGCCCCTGGTGCTCGAGGCTGACCACGTAGACCAGCACCAGGTAGCCCTCGAGATGCGCGGACTCCCCGGCAACCCAGATCTCCCCGGCAGCACTTCCCGGGACGAGGCGCTTCAGGATGAGCTCGAGGCGCAGCGCCTCAAAGCCCGCGATGCCCTCGAAGTCCCAGTAGCGCCGCACCAGGGCGAGCAGCTGCGGGATGTCGGCCTCGAGGGCGGCGCGTACCGGCACGGGAGCCTCACGCGGCGAGTGCCGCGGCGAGCTGCACCTGGTTACGTCCCGCGCGCTTGGCCACGTAGACCGCGGTGTCGGCGTGGGCGATCAGGTGCTGGCCCCAGACGCCCAAGGTGTCGGAGGCCGCCACCCCGATGCTGCAGGTGATCGGTATCGGGTTGCCGAACCCCTCGATGCGGATGGCGGCGACGCGGTTGCAGATGCGCTCGGCGATCGGGCGCGCGGAAGCCGCGTCCGCGCCGTAGAGAATGACCACGAACTCCTCCCCGCCGTAGCGGCCGATGACGTCCGACTGACGCAGCTCCGCCTGGATGGGCGGGATGATGCCGGCGAGGCAGGCATCGCCGGCCGCGTGCCCGAAGGTGTCGTTCACCTGCTTGAAGTGATCGAGATCGAGGAACAGCACCGAGATGGGGAGGCTGCGTGCCTTGGCGCGCACGCAGGCCGCATCCAGGCGCTCGATCAGCGAGCGGCGGTTGAGTACCCCGGTAAGGGGATCGGTCTGGGCACGCCGCTCGGCGTCGGTGAGCGCGAGTGACTGCTGGCGCAGGTGATCGGAGACCCCGAGCGCGATCAGCACCGCCGCGGCCACCATCGAGGGCGCGAGCCCGTAGTAGACAATGCCTTCGGCACTGTCGGCGCGGGTGTAGAGCAGCCGCAGCGCCGTGAGAATCTGGAAGGTGCACAGCAGGCTCCAGGCGATGAGGAACCAGCCGGCCGCGCGGTTGCCGCCGCGGCGCCAGGCGAGGAAGGCCACCACCAGCGTGAAGATCGCCGAGCCCAGGAACATCAGGTTGCCGACCGCGGCGATCACCCGGCCGAGCCCGAAGACGCGCAGCAGGTTCGAGAAGGCGAGCACCACGAAGGCGACCGCCAGCCAGCCGAAGGCGCGGTACACCTTGGGCGAGTAGACCTTGAGGTTCGCGAACTCGCGGATGAACAGTGCCGCTGCCACCGCGCTCAGGGCAACCGGGACGTTGTAGGCGTAGTTGGCAAACGGGCGCGCCCAGGAGAGGACCGGCCAGGTGAAGCCCTGCCCGGAGAAGTAGGCGAGGTAGATCGCCTGCAGCATGAACAGGATCCCGTAGAGGGGATAGATCCCGCCGGGCAGCACGAAGCGGAACAGCAGGGCCGAGAGCGACACCGCGACCAGTGCCCCGACCGTGAAGGCGATGATCCGGGCGTGGGCGCTCGCCCCCTCGAGCATGTAGGCCAGCGTGCTGGTCGAGAAGCTGAAGTCGGTGACCGCCCGGCCCTGGCGGACCACCCGGGCATAGAGGGGGGCACCCGAGTCCAGGTCCGGCGGCAGCGCGAACAGCTTGTCCTCCGCGCCCCCGAACTTCGGCAGCGAACTGATCAGGCCGAGCGCCAGCGGCCTGCCCCCGCTTCGGCCCCAGACCTCGACCGACTGATCCAGGCCCGAGCGCACCACCAGTACCGGGGCGAGGCCGGGGCTCACCTGGTCGGGGGCGTCGAGTCGCAGCCACTGGGTACCGGTCAGAAAGTGCGATCCGGCGCTCTTGAAGGGGCCGAACCGGGGATCCAGAGCCCCCGAGGTGACGGCCTCGGGGGCCGGCGGGCTCCCCGCCGCCTCCAGGATCCGGGCGCCAAGGGGCACCGGGGCGATGCGGGCCGCCGGGGAGGGGCTTGGGCTGTCTTGAGGAGTCCCCGCGGGGGCCCCATATAAAGGTAGGGCGATGGCCAGGCTCAAGAGCCAGCTCGCCGGCAGCGGTTTAGGCACTGATTCCCTGTGGCCTCACGGGAGGCAGATTAGACCTGGATCGAGAGCCGGCTGGTGGCGTTCTTGGGGCACCCTCGGCCGGCGGACTAATTATCCTATAAAAGCGGCCGGGCTGCCGGTTGACACCCACAAGGGTGCTACCTAGAATCGCCGGCCTTTGTCGGACCGGCCCCCCGAATCGCCGGTTCGGAAACAGCGACTTGCCAAGCCCGGGCCGCCTCTACGCAGGCGGCCCGGTGTTCTTCGCAGGTCGCTTAATCGCGCGAGCCGGCAAATCCCGCAGCGCTTTTTGGAGAGCAACGAAACGATGGCGACCACGGGTCAGCTCATCCGGCAACCGCGCCGGACCCGAGCAGAGAAGACGAAGGTACCGGCGCTCGGGGCCTCGCCCCAGAAGCGCGGCGTGTGCACGCGCGTCTACACCACGACGCCCAAGAAGCCGAATTCGGCGCTGCGCAAGGTGTGCCGCGTACGCCTCACCAACGGCTACGAGGTCACCAGCTACATCGGTGGCGAGGGCCACAACCTGCAGGAGCACTCGGTGGTGCTCATCCGCGGCGGCCGCGTCAAGGATCTGCCGGGCGTGCGCTACCACACCGTGCGCGGCACGCTCGACTGCGCCGGCGTCGGCGAGCGCAAGCAGGGTCGCTCCAAGTACGGCGCCAAGCGCCCGAAGAAGTAAGGGGTAAGCAAGCCATGTCCCGTCGTGCCCAGGCACCGGTCCGCAACATCCTCCCGGACCCGAAGTTCAACAACGAGATGCTTGCCAAGTTCATGAACGTCGTCATGAAGAGCGGCAAGAAGTCCGCGGCCGAGCGCATCATCTACGGCGCCCTCGACCGCATCAGCGAGAAGACCGGCAAGCCCGGTGGCGAAGCCATCGAGGTGCTGGCGACCGCACTCGACAACGTCAAGCCCGTCGTCGAAGTGAAATCCCGCCGCGTCGGTGGTGCCACGTACCAGGTACCGGTTGAAGTTCGGGCGGCGCGTCGCCAGACACTGGCCATGCGCTGGGTCATCGAGGCAGCCCGTGACCGCAGCGAGAAGTCCATGGCGTTCCGCCTGGCGCACGAGCTGATGGATGCCTCGGAGAACCGGGGCGCCGCCGTGCGCAAGCGCGAGGATACGCACCGCATGGCCGAGGCCAACAAGGCCTTCGCCCACTACCGCTGGTAAGCCAAAGGAATCTGCATCGTGCCACGCGCGACGCCCATCGAGCGCTATCGGAACATCGGCATCTCCGCGCACATCGACGCGGGGAAGACGACCACGACCGAGCGCATCCTGTTTTACACCGGCGTCTCGCACAAGATCGGCGAGGTCCATGACGGCGCCGCCGTGATGGACTACATGGAGCAGGAGCAGGAGCGCGGCATCACCATCACCGCCGCCGCCACCACCTGTTTCTGGAAGGGGATGGACAACTCCTTCCCCGAGCACCGCATCAACATCCTCGACACCCCCGGGCACGTCGACTTCACCATCGAGGTGGAGCGCTCGCTGCGCGTGCTCGATTCCGCGGTCGCACTCTTTGACTCGGTCGCCGGCGTGCAGCCGCAGTCCGAGACCGTGTGGCGGCAGATGAACAAGTACGGCGTGCCGCGCATCGCCTTCGTCAACAAGATGGACCGCGCCGGCGCCAACTTCCTGCGCGTGGTGGAGATGATCCGCCAGCGCCTGCGCGCCAACCCGGTGGCCATCCAGCTGCCGATCGGCGCTGAGGAAAACTTCGAGGGCGTGGTCGACCTCATCCGCATGAAGGCCATCTACTGGGACATGGACACCCAGGGGATGAAGTTCGAGTACAAGGAGATCCCCGAGGAGCTCAAGGCCCAGGCCGCGGAGTACCGCGCCAAGATGATCGAGGCGGCCGCCGAGGCCAACGACGATCTCATGCACAAGTACCTCGAGGGCGAGGAACTCTCCGAGGCCGAGATCCGCGCGGGCCTGCGCCAGCGCTCGATCAGGAACGAGGTCGTGCTCGCCATGTGCGGCTCGGCCTTCAAGAACAAGGGCGTGCAGGCGCTGCTGGACGCGATCATCGAGTTCATGCCCTCGCCGGTGGAGATGCCGGACGTCAAGGGCATGAACAGCGACGGTGAGCCCGATACCCGCAAGGCCTCCGACGAAGCGCCGTTCTCGGCGCTGGCCTTCAAGATCCTGAACGACCCCTTCGTCGGCAACCTGACCTTCTTCCGTGTCTATTCCGGTGTACTCAACTCCGGCGACACCGTGTTCGTGCCCACCAAGGACCGCAAGGAGCGCATCGGACGGCTGCTGCAGATGCACGCCTCCGAGCGCACCGAGATCAAGGAAGTGCGCGCCGGCGACATCGCCGCGGCCGTGGGCCTGAAGGACGTGATTACCGGGGATACGCTCTGCGACCTCGAGAAGGTCATCACGCTGGAAAAGATGGAGTTCCCGGCGCCGGTCATTTCGGTGGCCGTGGAGCCGAAGACCAAGGCCGACCAGGAGAAGATGGGACTGGCGCTGCAGCGTCTCGCCAAGGAGGACCCCTCCTTCCGCGTCAGCACCGACCAGGAGTCGGGGCAGACCATCATCTCCGGCATGGGCGAGCTGCACCTCGAGATCATCGTCGACCGCATGAAGCGCGAGTTCAAGGTCGAGGCGAACGTCGGCAAGCCGCAGGTCGCCTACCGCGAGACCATTCGCGCCACGGTCGAGAGCGAAGGCAAGTTCGTGCGCCAGTCGGGCGGCCGCGGCCAGTACGGTCACGTGTGGCTGAAGCTCGAGCCGAACGAGCAGGGCAAGGGTTACGAGTTCATCAACGGCATCGTCGGCGGCTCGGTGCCGCGCGAGTACATCCCGGCGGTGGACAAGGGCATCAAGGAAGCGGTCGAGACCGGCGTCATCGCCGGCTACCCGGTGGTGGACGTGAAGGTCACCGCCTTCGACGGCTCCTACCACGACGTCGACTCGAACGAGATGGCGTTCAAGATCGCCGCCTCGATGGGCTTCAAGGAAGGGTTCCGCCGCGCCAAGCCGGTGCTGCTCGAGCCGATCATGAAGGTCGAGGTGGTGACCCCCGAGGAGTACTCGGGCGATGTCATCGGCGACCTGAACCGCCGCCGTGGCCAGATCACCGGCATGGACGAGACCCCGGCCGGCAAGGCGATCACCGCGGACGTGCCGCTGTCTGAGATGTTCGGCTACGCGACCACGGTGCGCTCGATGAGCCAGGGCCGCGCGACCTTCACCATGGAATTCGCCAAGTACGTGGAAGTGCCGCCGAACATCGCCGACGGCATCATCAAGAAGTAGTCAACGGAAAGTTTGCTTTAGAGATTCGAGGAAGTACGCCATGTCCAAAGAGAAATTCGAGCGCAGCAAGCCGCACGTGAACGTTGGCACGATTGGTCACGTGGACCACGGCAAGACGACCCTGACGGCGGCGCTGACGAAGGTGATGGCCGAGACCTACGGCGGCACCTTCATGGCGTACGACCAGATTGACAAGGCACCCGAGGAGAAGGCGCGCGGGATCACGATCTCGACCGCGCACGTGGAGTATCAGTCCAAGAACCGCCACTACGCGCACGTGGACTGCCCGGGGCACGCCGACTACGTGAAGAACATGATCACGGGAGCGGCGCAGATGGACGGGGCGATCCTGGTGGTGTCGGCGGCGGACGGCCCGATGCCGCAGACGCGCGAGCACATCCTGCTCGCCCGCCAGGTGGGCGTGCCGTACATCGTGGTGTACATGAACAAGGCGGACATGGTTGATGACAAGGAGCTGCTGGAGCTCGTCGAGATGGAAGTGCGCGAGCTGCTGTCGGTGTACAAGTTTCCCGGCGACAAGACCCCGATCGTGATCGGCTCGGCGCTGAAGGCGCTCGAGGGGGACAAGAGCGACATCGGGGTGCCCTCGGTGGTGAAGCTGGTGGAGGAGATGGACAAGTACATCCCGATCCCCAAGCGCGAGGTCGAGAAGCCCTTCCTGATGCCGGTGGAGGACGTGTTCTCGATCTCCGGTCGCGGCACGGTGGTCACGGGGCGCATCGAGCGCGGGATCATCAAGGTGAACGACGAGGTGGAGATCGTGGGGCTGAAGGCCACGCAGAAGACCACCTGCACCGGGGTGGAGATGTTCAGGAAGCTCCTGGACGAGGGGCAGGCCGGGGACAACGTCGGGGTACTGCTGCGCGGCACGAAGCGCGAGGAAGTCGAGCGTGGCCAGGTGCTGGCGAAGCCCGGCTCGATCACGCCGCACACCAACTTCGAGTGCGAGGTGTACGTGCTGACGAAGGAGGAGGGTGGCCGTCACACGCCGTTCTTCAAGGGCTACCGGCCGCAGTTTTACTTCCGCACGACGGACGTGACGGGGATGATCGAGCTGCCCGCGGGGGTGGAGATGGTCATGCCCGGGGACAACATCAAGATGACGGTGGAGCTGATCAGCCCGATCGCGATGGAGGACGGGCTGCGCTTCGCCATCCGCGAGGGCGGCAAGACCGTCGGCGCGGGTGTCGTCGCCAAGATTCTCAAGTAATGGTGCAAACGCAGGCCAGTAGCTCAATTGGCAGAGCGGCGGTCTCCAAAACCGCAGGTTGGGGGTTCGATTCCCTCCTGGCCTGCCATCAACTGACATGACAGAGGAAATCAGGACAGCAAACGCGGTCACGCCCGCGGACACGGTGAAACTCGTCATCGCGATCATGCTCGTGATCGCGGGCATCGCCGGCTATTACCTGCTCGATGGCCTGTGGCTGCGCTGGGGCAGCGTGGTCGCGGGCCTGGTGCTCGGCGGCGTGGTGGTGGCGTTCTCCGACTACGGCCGCCAGCTGTGGGCCTTCACGGAGGCCGCGCGCGTCGAGTTGCGCAAGGTGGTGTGGCCGACGCGCGATGAGACCACGCGCATGACGCTCGCGGTGTTCTTCTTCGTGACCGCCGCGGGCCTGTTCTTCTGGTTGCTCGACTTCGTGCTCGCCTGGGCGACGAAGTTCCTGACGACCCCGGGGGGAAGCTGATCGTGGCTCTGAGATGGTACGTGGTACACGCCTACTCGAACTTCGAGCACCGCGTGGCGGAGTCGCTCAAGGAGCGCATCCAGCGCGCCGGGCTGAACGAGCGCTTCGGCGAGATCCTGGTGCCGACCGAGGAAGTGGTCGAGATGCGCGACGGGCAGAAGCGCAAGAGCGAGCGCAAGTTCTACCCGGGCTACGTGCTCGTGCAGATGGAGATGGACGAGGAGACCTGGCACCTGGTGCGCGACGTCCCCAAGGTGCTCGGCTTCATCGGCGGCACACCGGAGAAGCCGGCCGCCATCACCGACAAGGAGGCCAACCAGATCCTGCGGCGCGTGGAAGAGGGCGTGGACAAGCCGCGGCCGAAGGTGCTGTTCGAGCCCGGCGAGGTGGTGCGCGTGGTGGACGGACCGTTCAACGACTTCAACGGGGTCGTGGAGAGCGTCAACTACGAGAAGAACCGCCTGCAGGTGGCGGTGCAGATCCTCGGGCGCTCCACCCCGGTGGAGCTGGATTTCTCGCAGGTCGAGAAGGCCTGACGGATTTAGGGATTCATGGGTGCGGCCCCCATCGGGCCGTGGGTTTGACCTTAGTTCCTTATAAGGGAGCCCGACAACGGGCGCTGGGACCTTAAGGAGAGGAAGTCATGGCAAAGAAAGTACAGGGCTACATCAAGCTGCAGGTGCCGGCGGGTTCGGCGAACCCCTCGCCGCCGATCGGGCCCGCGCTCGGTCAGCAGGGCGTCAACATCATGGAGTTCTGCAAGCAGTTCAATGCGCAGACCCAGAAGGTGGAGAAGGGCCTGCCGATCCCGGTGGTGATCACCGTCTACGCGGACCGCAGCTTCACCTTCGTGATGAAGACCCCGCCGGCGGCCGTGCTGATCCGCAAGGCGATCGGCATTGAAAAGGGCTCCGGCACCCCCAATACCGCGAAGGTTGGCAAGATCTCGCGCCAGCAGCTGGAAGAGATCGCCAAGATGAAGCAGCCCGACCTCACCGCCGCTGACCTGGACGCCGCGGTCCGCACCATTGCGGGCTCGGCGCGCAGCATGGGCGTTGACGTGGAGGGGCTCTGATCATGGCTGTCGCGAAGCGAATCAAGGCCTGGAAGGACCAGATCACCCCGGGCAAGCAGTATCCGGTGGATGAGGCGCTGAAGCTGGTGAAGCAGTTCGCCACCGCCAAGTTCGCCGAGGCGGTGGACGCGGCCGTGAACCTCGGCATCGACGCCAGCAAGTCCGACCAGCAGGTGCGCGGCTCGACGGTGATGCCGCACGGCACCGGCAAGACGGTGCGCGTGGCGGTGTTCACCTCCGGCAAGAACCAGGAGCTGGCCAAGGCGGCCGGCGCCGACATCGTCGGCCTGGATGACCTGGCCGCGAAGGTGAAGGCGGGCGAGATCAATTTCGACCGCGTCATCGCCTCCCCGGATGCGATGCGCGTGGTGGGTCAGCTCGGCCAGATCCTGGGTCCCCGCGGCCTGATGCCGAACCCGAAGGTCGGCACGGTGACCCCGGACGTGGCCACCGCGGTGAAGAACGCCAAGTCCGGCCAGGTCACCTACCGTGTGGACAAGGCCGGCATCGTGCATTGCACGATCGGCAAGGCGAACTTCGAGGTGAACGCGCTGAAGGAAAACCTGCATGCGCTGATCGCGGACCTGCAGAAGGCCAAGCCCGCGACTTCGAAGGGTGTGTATCTGAAGCGCGTCACGCTGTCCTCGACCATGGGGCCGGGCGTGATGGTCGATCAGTCGACGCTGAGCTGATGTTCTGTGTGCCGGCGGCGCGTGCGCCGCCGGCAAGTGAGTTTGATGCGGGCCGGCGCGCCTTGGGCACCGGCCATCATCGAAGACCGCAGGCGAGGGTTCGACCCTCTTAATAGTGGAGCCTGCGCAGATGGTGAACCGCTCATCGCAGCGAGGAACTCCTCGAGGCGTGAAGGTCGCCGTCGTCAAGGGCGAAGCCGCCTATCGGACTGGGTGGCTTCTTGTGATCTTCAGGCGAGAGGAGAGATGAATGGCACTCAACCTGGAAGACAAAAAGGCGCTCGTCGCGGAAGTGGCCGAAGTGGCTGCCAAAGCCCAGTCGGTCGTGGCCGCCGAGTACCGCGGGCTGACGGTCTCGCAGATGACCGAGCTACGCAGCAAGGCGCGTAAGTCGGGCGTGTACATGCGTGTGGTCAAGAACACGCTGGCACGCAAGGCACTCGCCGGCACGTCGTTCGAGTCTGTGGGCCCGAAGCTCAAGGGGCCTCTGGTTCTGGCCTTCTCGAAGGACGACCCGGGCGCGGCTGCGCGCGTGGTGAAGGACTTCGCCAAGGCGAACGAGAAGCTCGTGGCAACCCTCGTGTCGCTCGGCGGGCAGGTACTGCCCGGCGGCGATCTCGAGAAGGTGGCGAGTCTGCCGACTCGCGAGCAGGCGCTGTCGATGCTGCTGGGCGTGCTCAAGGCGCCGATCCAGAAGCTCGCCGGCACGCTCGTGGCTCCGGCCAGCAAGCTCGCCCGCACGGTTGCCGCGGTACGCGACCAGAAGCAGGCCGCGGGCGCCTGAGAAGTCTTGAAATCTATTTAGGAGTACTGAAATGGCTGTCAACAAAGACGAAATCCTCGATGCGATCTCCAAGATGACCCTTCTCGAGGTCATGGACCTCGTTTCCGACATGGAGAAGAAGTTCGGTGTCACCGCGGCTGCCCCCGTAGCCGTGGCCGCCGCCCCGGGCGGTGCTGCCGCCGCCGCGGCTCCTGCCGAGGAGAAGACGGAGTTCACCGTCACCCTCAAGGAGTACCCGGCCGACAAGAAGGTGACCGTGATCAAGGTGATCCGCGAGATCACCGGCCTCGGCCTCAAGGAAGCCAAGGACCTGGTCGAGGGCGCCCCCTCGACGGTCAAGGAAGGCGTGAACAAGGCCGACTCCGAGACGATGAAGAAGAAGCTCGAGGAAGCTGGCGCGAAGGTGGAGGTCAAATAAGACCTCCGTGCGCCACACCCCTCTCCGACTTGCGGCCAACTGACGGCCGCAGGCGGGGAGGGGCCGTTTTGCTTGATTTGATTTAGCTGACGACGACGCGCCCGATACTTTTTTGCTGGCGCACCCGGAGCGACACCGTGGTGGGCCGAACCTGAGGTGACCCGAAGATGGCTTATTCCTTCACCGAGAAGAAGCGCATCCGCAAGAACTTTGGCAAGCAGGCGAGCATCCTCGACACGCCTTACCTGCTGGCCATCCAGCTCGATTCGTACCGCAAGTTCCTCCAGCTCGAGAAGCCGGAGGACGCACGCGACCCGATCGGCCTGCACGCCGCCTTCCGCAGCGTGTTCCCGATCTCGAGCTACAGCGGCAACGCTTCCCTCGAGTACGTCTCCTACCGGCTCGGCGAGCCGGTGTTCGACGTCAAGGAGTGCCAGCTGCGCGGCCTCACCTACGCCGCCCCGCTGCGCGTGAAGGTGCGCCTGATCGTGCTCGACAAGGAAGCCGCCGGCGCCAAGAAGCCGGTCAAGGACGTGCGCGAGCAGGAGGTGTACCTGGGTGAGCTGCCGCTCATGACCGACAACGGCACCTTCGTCATCAACGGCACCGAGCGCGTCATCGTCTCGCAGCTGCACCGCTCGCCGGGGGTGTTCTTCGACCACGACCGCGGCAAGACGCACTCCTCCGGGAAGCTGCTGTTCTCGGCGCGCATCATTCCCTACCGCGGCTCCTGGCTCGACTTCGAGTTCGACCCGAAGGACTGCGTGTTCGCGCGCATCGACCGGCGGCGCAAGCTCCCGGTGACCATCATCCTGCGTGCGCTCGGCATGAACGAGGCCGAGATCCTCGCGACCTTCTTCGACACCAACACCTTCTACATCAGCCGCGACGAGGTCGCGCTGCAGCTGGTGCCGCAGCGCCTGCGCGGCGAGACCGCGACCTTCGAGATCCGCATCGGCGATCAGGTGATCGTCGAGGAAGGCCGCCGCATCACCGCCCGCCACGTGCGCCAGCTCGAGGACGCCAAGGTCACGCGCCTGCGCGTGCCGCGCGAGTACGTGTACGGCAAGATCCTGGCCCACGACGTGGTCAACACCGAGACCGGCGAGATCCTCGCCAAGGCCAACGAGGTGCTGACCGCGGCTTCCGTGGAGAAGCTGATCGAGGCCAACATCCCGCAGGTCAACACGCTGTACGTGAACGACCTCGACCGCGGCGCCTACATCTCCGACACGCTGCGCGTCGACCCGACCAAGACGCGTCTCGAGGCGCTGGTCGAGATCTACCGCATGATGCGCCCGGGCGAGCCGCCCACCAAGGATGCGGCCGAGAACCTGTTCGCCAACCTGTTCTTCAACCCCGAGCGTTACGACCTCTCGGCCGTCGGCCGCATGAAGTTCAACCGCCGCGTCGGCCGCAAGGAGATCCTCGGACCCGGGATCCTCTACGACCACAAGTACGCGAGCACGCGCACCGATGAGCTCTCCAAGCGCCTGGTCGCGCAGTACGGCGACATGTCCGACATCATCGACGTGCTCAAGGTGCTGATCGACATCCGTAACGGCAACGGCCAGGTGGACGACATCGACCACCTCGGCAACCGCCGCGTGCGCTCGGTGGGCGAGATGGCGGAGAACGCCTTCCGCGTCGGCCTGGTGCGCGTCGAGCGCGCCGTCAAGGAGCGCCTGACGATCGCCGAGACCGAGCCGCTGATGCCGCAGGAGATGATCAACGCCAAGCCGGTGGCGGCGGCGGTCAAGGAGTTCTTCGGCTCCTCGCAGCTCTCGCAGTTCATGGACCAGAACAACCCGCTCTCCGAGGTCACCCACAAGCGCCGCGTCTCGGCGCTCGGCCCGGGCGGACTCACGCGCGAGCGCGCCGGCTTCGAGGTGCGCGACGTACACCCGACTCACTACGGCCGCGTCTGCCCGATCGAGACCCCGGAAGGCCCGAACATCGGCCTGATCAACTCACTCTCGGTCTACGCGCGCACCAACAACTACGGCTTCCTCGAGACGCCGTACCGGCGCGTGGAGAACGGCCGCGTCACCGACCGCATCGATTACCTCTCGGCGATCGAGGAGGGCGAGTACGCGATCGCCCAGGCGAACGCGGTGCTCGGCCCGCAGGGCGAGCTCACCGACGAGCTGGTCTCGTGCCGTTTCCAGAACGAGTTCACGCTGATGCCGCGCGAGCGCATCAACTACATGGACGTCTCGCCGAAGCAGATCGTCTCGGTGGCCGCCTCACTCATCCCGTTCCTCGAGCACGACGACGCCAACCGCGCCCTGATGGGCTCGAACATGCAGCGCCAGGCCGTGCCGACGCTGCGTTCCGAGACCCCGCTGGTGGGCACCGGCATGGAGCGCCCGGTCGCGATCGACTCGGGCGTCACCGTGGTCGCCAAGCGCGGCGGCGCGGTGGACTCGGTGGATGCCTCGCGCATCGTGGTGCGGGTCAACGACGAGGAGACCACCGCCGGTGAGCCGGGCGTGGACATCTACAACCTCACCAAGTACACGCGTTCCAACCAGAACACCTGCATCAACCAGCGCCCGCTGGTGAATGCCGGGGACGTGATCGCGCGCGGCGACGTGCTGGCGGACGGGCCCTCGACCCACCTGGGGGAGCTCGCGCTCGGCCAGAACCTGCTGGTCGCGTTCATGCCCTGGAACGGCTACAACTTCGAGGACTCGATCCTCATCTCCGAGCGCGTGGTGCAGGAGGATCGCTTCACGACGATCCACATCGAGGAGCTCACCTGCGTCGCCCGCGACACCAAGCTGGGACCGGAGGAGATCACCGCCGACATCCCCAACGTCGGCGATGCGGCGCTCGCCAAGCTCGATGAGGCGGGCATCGCCTTCATCGGTGCGGAAGTGAAGGCCGGCGACATCCTGGTCGGCAAGGTGACGCCCAAGGGCGAGACGCAGCTCACCCCCGAGGAGAAGCTGCTGCGCGCCATCTTCGGCGAGAAGGCTTCCGACGTTAAGGACACCGGCCTGCGCGTGCCCCCGGGCATGGACGGCACGGTGATCGACGTGCGCGTCTTCACCCGCGACGGCGTCGACAAGGACAGCCGCGCGCTGTCGATCGAGAAGGCCGAGATCGAGCGGGTCCGCAAGGACTTCGCCGACCAGCAGCGCATCCTCGAGGACGACCTGTTCCAGCGCGTGCGCGGCATGCTGGTGGGCCAGTCGGCCGCCGGCGGCCCGAGGAAGCTCAAGGCGGGGACCAAGATCACCGCGGAGTACCTCGATGAGGTGCCGCGCGAGGAGTGGTTCGAGATCCGCCTCGAGGACGAGGACGCCAACTCGCAGCTCGAGCAGGCCTCCGAGCGCCTCAAGCTGCAGCGCAAGGCGTTCGAGAAGCGCCTCGACGACAAGAAGGCCAAGATCACCGCCGGCGATGACCTCGCCCCGGGCGTGCTGAAGATGGTCAAGGTGTACCTCGCGGTGAAGCGCCGCGTGCAGCCGGGCGACAAGATGGCCGGCCGCCACGGCAACAAGGGTGTGATCTCGACCATCGTGCCGGTCGAGGACATGCCCTACCTCGAGGACGGCACCCCGGTGGACGTGGTGCTGAACCCCCTCGGCGTGCCCTCGCGCATGAACGTCGGCCAGGTGCTCGAGACGCACCTCGGCTGGGCGGCCAAGGGCGTGGGGCTGAAGATCGGCCGCATGCTCGAGCAGCAGGCGGCCGCCGAGGAGCTGCGCGGCTTCGTCAAGCAGATCTACAACGAGACCGGCGGGCAGCGCGAGGAGATCGACACGCTGAACGAGGCGGACCTCAAGCAGCTGGCGCGCAATCTCTCGAACGGCGTGCCGATGGCCACCCCGGTGTTCGACGGCGCCTCCGAGCAGGAGATCAAGCGCATGTTGAAGCTCGCCGATCTGCCGCTCAACGGCCAGACCTACCTGTACGACGGCCGCACCGGCGAGCGCTTCGAGCGCCAGGTGACGGTCGGCTACATGTACATGCTGAAGCTGAACCACCTGGTGGACGACAAGATGCACGCCCGCTCCACGGGACCGTACTCGCTCGTCACCCAGCAGCCGCTCGGCGGCAAGGCGCAGTTCGGCGGCCAGCGCTTCGGTGAGATGGAAGTGTGGGCGCTGGAGGCCTACGGGGCCGCGTACACCTTGCAGGAGATGCTGACCGTCAAGTCCGATGACGTGAACGGCCGCACCAAGATGTACAAGAAC